>JADMIO011472186.1_pt1 | contig 101854 bp, 121 predicted proteins | sample 8958161 | NCBI WGS metagenome assembly JADMIO01 (sample SAMN16585339, study PRJNA669376) | soil metagenome | isolation source: Crop rotation soil | place: USA: Cullars Rotation, Alabama | collected 2011 | reverse complement strand
CGACAACTTGTCCACGTGGAATTCTAAGCTTAGGATCCCAATGTGCTGGAAAGAGATTTCTAGCACTCTAGTAATCTTCGCAATCATTGTCCTTGGTGTCGCCGTCTGACTTATGAAAGTCTAGTATTTCATCGTCGCCACTTCCACAGTCAAAATGATCGGCCCCAGAACTTCCTCTGAGAATGTCGTCACCCGAACCTCCTCTGAGATCGTCGCTTCCTGAACCACCATTCAAGTAGTCATCTCCTTTACCACCTAGGATATCATCGCCATTCTTTCCTCCCCATAGTCTATCATCGCCACTTCCTCCTGCTATGTTGTCAGAACCAGAGCCACCCTTTATTTTGTCTCGATCTTCATTTCCAAATAGAAAATCGGCACCGTCATTTCCAGCTATCCAATCTCTGCCTTCTTCACCATATGCCGTATCATCGCCATCGTTCCCTTCTATAATATCATTACCTCTTCCACCTGTTATATCATCATCTCCGGTATCACCCTGGATGACATCCGTATTTCTTCCACCATCTATCTCATCACCGCCTTTGTTCCCTTGAATTATATCATCGCCATCTCCACCTAAAATGAAATCTTTGCCATTATTTCCCATTATAAAATCATCATCGTCCATTCCGTACAGTTTATCGTTCCCTGATTTTCCCCATATTACGTCATCACCGTCTAGGCCCCAGATATTATCTTGACCATTAGTCCCAGGTAAAACATCATCACCAGAATCACCAGCAATGTTATCCGCCCACGCATAACCCACTACTAATGATCCTACTGAACCTAACAGCGCAGCTATTCCAACAAGTATGATATTACTATTAATCTTATACATCTCATACCTACCAACAGCCATAATATTAATAAAACTTGCGGATCGTCAAAACATGTACTTTAACTACAAAGCCATTCCGTACTAGTTAGAACTGACTTTTAGTGATACGATATAACCATTGTGATAATTAAGTATTGAAAGTTATAATTGAGACAAAGTTTCGCATTATAGAAGAAAATATCATTATCAAAGAGATGGGATTATCAACATTCTAATCTGACTGCGATGTTTTGAATTATCCCCGCCAAGATCGGGATTTCATTTTTCTTTCAACTTTGAACAATGACGAACAGGATTATTGTATTTTCTAAAAATTACATGACTAAATCTGGATTATTGCTCTTGCTCAGTGGCATGACATGTGTAGTTTACATACTTATCCAATTCTAGGCAAAATGAAGAGTACTGATAATTTGTGATTACATCAATATTCAATAGTCATATTGGTTAAATGGTTTATACCAAAATTAAATTAATCTAAATTTGCGCGTTACCAACTGAGATAATTAAAAGAATATATTTCTTGCTCAAAATGGATTTGTCCATACAGACAGAGCTATGTTGTACTTGATTGATGCTATGACAATACCTTTGTATTTAATACCCACCACCGGCTTGGTAGTAAGTTGAAGATTTTGGGCTTTTGCATCCTTGAGTTATACTGATTCATCTTTTTTTATCTCTAATACCTTTTCTTGTGGTGCAACAACGTATGCGTTTTCAAGAATCTTCAATGGCGGGTATTTTAGTTCTATTCTTAATTGAACAAATTGTTTTCCTAATTCATCCACAAGAGTCATTCTACAATCTCATCGACCGTTGAACATACTAACTATATAATAATAGTCTACAGATCTTCAATTCCGCAAAATATTATTTTTAAATTTCAGTTTCATGTAATTGTTGTCAAACAAAACAATTTGATTTGTTTTATACAATCATAATCACTTCACTATTGAGAGAGTCCTGATCCCTATTTGAATATGGAATGAGTATTCGAGATTTTTTTTGCCATTTTATCATTCTATGTGTAACTGGTAAACTGGCAACACGATTAACAATATGATCGTGAATTTCGCACTTTACTTGATAATTATGGATGGGATCTACCTAATGAGAGATAGAGCGCCGGGAGAGGGATTTGAACCCTCGAGACCTTCACAGGTCACAAGCTTTCGAGAACCTATATTCCAGGCTTGCGCCCTACCAGGCTAGGCGACCCCGGCTCAGTTTTTACTCCATTTTTTCTGTATATTAACTATTAATTAACTAATTAACTGCAATTGCAATCATTAATCTGATCTTAACTTGAATTATTAGAAATTATTCTTCATCGCTTAGGAGTTTTCCGGACATCATATCATATTCATTTATGTTATTATGTCCCAACTTCTCCACATGTTCTTCAACATCAGAACGAAATGAAAATGTAGATCTACAATCTTTACAAATCCAAATTGATCTCAGATCATAGTTTTTCATTGATGAATTTGAACTATATAACATGCAATTTAAGCAATCAGGTAGGAAGTTACATATTATTTGTTAAATAAAATCTTTCTAAAGTATTAAGTAGTCGATTCTTTCGTAAAAAGAGAAAATAGACGAATTTAGCAATGCACTCACGTAAAGTCTATAAAATGCATCAATATTCTCAATATTAATTGAGCACTGCATCCATCTCAGTAGATTGCAAAAGTAACAAACACTTGGAATGTGCAGATTGTATGTGTAAATGCCACATTCCTGGAACTATGGAGAATTTGGCAAAGAAAATTGCTAAATTAGAAAAAGATACTCCTGGAGTAGGAGAAACTCTCTGATTTATCGCTAAAGGATATTTGATTTTGTTACCTAAGTCCTATTGAGCAAGTAGTCTTTCCCATTGTATGACATACAAACTAGATAAAATTCACTACTTTTCTGTCTGCTTGCCTTTGGTTTATTCGTTATAACCTTCGTAAACACTTTGGAAGCCTCTCGTTTGACAATGCTAGAATTATCACCCTCAAAAATTTTGAATACCGCGTTTCCACCTTTTTTTAATAGTTTTGTAGAAATTTTCAAAGAAATCAAAGTTAGCGAAATTTGTCTCTCATGATCGTAATGCCAGATTCCACTAACATTAGGTGACAGGTCCGATAATACTATGTCAAAAGAAAATGGACATCCTTCATTAATAATTTGAATGATATTTGGATCTTCTATATCCGCTTGAATTATTGAAGTGCCCATAATTGGTTTAACTGGATCCACATCCAGGCCAACTACCTTTGCATCCGGTCCTGCAAATTTCGCTGATACTTGCAACCAACCACCGGGAGCACAACCTATATCTAAAATAGTATCATTCAGTTTTAACAAGTTATATTTTTTGTTAAGCTCGATTAATTTGTATGATGATCTACTACGGTATCCTTGTTCTTTTGCTAATTTTCTATATTCATCTCTTCTTGCGATATCTATTTTCATGGACCAATATTCATTTGGGTTGTTTCATTAATATTTTTAAGATTTCGGTGATCTTGGAACAAGCATGACGCCATTATCAATATCTTAAGTTTTTCTTCGTTATTTGAACAGGTAAAGTCATCAATCTAATACCCGCTCGACTACTAGGTAAAGTATTTTTTCATAATATTTTCCATTTTTAATTTTTCAACATCTTTATCGCCAAACGTCTCTGGGTGCTGTTGTTTCAGGTGCCTTAATGCAAACCTAATGTTTTGTCCACAGAGTTTACACTTCGCTTTTCCAAACATTTAGGATAAGGTATCATAAAGAGTAATAAAAAGTGCTAGTTTTACATTTGGATGATTCAATTTAACTCAAGTATTACCATTTCAGCTTATTTCAAATTACCAGACAAAAGTTATGATATATTTACAATATTAGAAAAATTAATAATTAGGTAAGTCGTTGCGACACATCTCAAAACACGCTTTTGATTTATTTCAACCAATTCCTATTGGAGGCCTTTTATGTTCGCTGTGCTCCAAAAGTGTGTGATAATTTAATGTTTCAACATTCTCAAATGACTTTCCACAAACTTCACATTTCCATGTGTTCAGCCCTTCAGCAGTTTTACTCGACTGCCCAGTTGACATGTTATTATAATGGTGGTCATTGCAGATAAGTTTTTCATCATAAAACGTCAAATTTGTCTAATTAACAATCTAAAATGAGGGGTAAATTGCATTCGATAGTTCGACTTTAAGAAATCAAGATTTGAATAATGAAATGAAGAATTCGAAAAACAAAAATAGGAAGGGAAAAAACTCATCACTGCATGCCGATAACTGATGCTAATAAGAAACAGATTGCTCAACAGAGAAGACTATTTTACAAGATATGTTTTGACTGCGGAGGAAAAAATCCCATACTTGCTGCAAGGTGCAGAAAATGTCATGGGAAAAATATGAGGCTTAAAAACAGGGCTCTGGGCGCTAAGAAGTAGGACATTATTTTTTTCTTGTAAAATTTGTTGAATTAGTTAAAAATATATAAATATTATCAAGCTGAATTCTAATTATACTATGCCGATTAGGACAGGAGAAGAGTATATTCAGAGCTTAAAAGGGCGTAAAATGAAGGTTTACCTGTTTGGTGAACTAGTTAAAGATCCTGTTGACCACCCAATGATAAGGCCGTCAATCAATGCTGTAGCTGAAACATACGATCTTGCTGATAAAGATCCTGATCTGGCATCTGCTGAATCTTCTCTTTCTGGTAATCGTGTAAACCGATTTTTACATATCGCAGAAAATACTGAAGATTTAGTTAATCAAAACAGAATGCAGAGAAAACTCGGCCAACTTACTGGCACTTGTTTTCAAAGATGTGTGGGAATGGATGCACTAAATTCATTGTATTCAACGACATTTGAAATTGATAAAAAATTCGGAACACCCTACCACGAACGCTTTAAGAAATTTGTAACGAAAATGCAAGAGGATAATCTTGTTATCGGGGGCGCAATGACCGATGTTAAGGGAGATAGAAGTTTAAGTCCGTCGCAGCAAGAAGACCCAGATCTGTTTGTGCATATTTCAAAGCGGGATGATAAGGGTGTATACTTATCCGGTGCAAAAGCACACCAAACTGGTTGTATCAATTCACACTGGATACTGGTTATGCCTACGATGAGGCTTAGGGATGAAGATAAACAATATGCAATTGTGGGTGCGATTCCGGCTGATGCGGAAGGTATAACGTACATCTATGGTAGACAGTCCTGTGATACTCGCAGTATGGAAAGCGGCGACTTGGATGCTGGAAATTCAAAATTTTCTGGACAGGAAGCAATGATTATTTTTGATAATGCGTTTATACCAAACGAATTAATTTTCATGGATGGAGAATTCGAATTCGCTTCAATGTTAGTTGAGAGGTTCACCTGTTACCATAGACGTAGCTATGTTTGCAAGACAGGTTTAGGTGATGTGCTTATTGGAGCTGCTGCCTCAATAGCAGACTACAACGGAATCTCGAATGCGTCGCATATAAAAGACAAACTAGTTGAAATGACTCACTTGAACGAAACTATCTTTGGTGCAGGTATTGCATCGTCATATCAAGCCCATAAAACGTTGTCTGGAAATTATCAAAACGATGACATGCTAGCAAATGTTTGTAAACACAACGTAACCCGGTTTCCTTATGAAATAGGTAGACTTGCGCAGGATATTGCCGGTGGCTTGATGGTTACAATGCCTTCTGAGAAAGATTTCCGCAGTCCTGATACAGGACCACTTCTTGAGAAATACCTGAAAGGTAGGAAAGGAGTATCAACTGAAAATAGAATGCGTATTTTGAGACTTATTGAAAATATGACACTTGGACGAAATGCAGTTGGATATCTAACAGAGTCTATGCATGGAGCAGGTTCTCCTCAGGCACAAAGAATCCAAATTGCAAGACAGATGCAATTAGGATATAAGAAAAAACTTGCCAAAGATCTTGCAGGGGTTGATGAAGGTGAATCCGCACAAGCAGTCAATGAACAATCTGAATATTTTGACAGAATATTCGGAGTAAACTCATCTTAATTTTTACCAAGTGTAGATATATTCAACCTTAACTTTATTTGTACTTTTGTGTAACTCTTTTTTGTGTATTTCTTGATGTATCGGAACGTTAAATATGTAGTAGCATAGGATATGAAAAACAAGCGCTAATGAACGACGTAGAGTTTAGGAATCTAGTTAGAAGTTGGAATGACTTTCCAACCAAAGGAATTTCATTCAAGGACATTAATCCGCTTTTAAGAACTCCGGAATCCATGAATTATCTTGACAAAAAATTGTCCGAAATATGTGACAATATTCAAACAAGTAAAATTGCAGCTATCGAATCTAGGGGATTTGTGATTGGATCGCTTCTTGCAACAAGTCTTAGTAAGGGTTTAATCCTAATTAGAAAAGAAGGCAAATTGCCTGGACCCACAATTAAAGAATCCTACAGTATCGAATATGGGACTAGGGTTATGGAAATTCAACAAGATGCCGTTCTAAAGGGCGAAAAAGTTTTGATAGCAGATGACTTGCTTGCAACTGGTGGTACTGCTATTGCTGCAGCTTCGCTCGTGGAAAAACTAGGAGGCACTGTAGTTGGATTTGTGTTTATAATTTGTTTAAATTATTTAGATGGCATGGACACATTGAAGAATAAAGGATACGATGTTAAATGCATTATGGAGTTTGAATAGAATGCAAAATCATCGTGCTGAAATTGGGATAATAGGAGGGACGGGCATCTATAGCACCGAATTACTGGCGAATGCAGAAAAAGTAAAGATCTTTACTCCTTATGGAAGTACATCGGATCTAGTTACCATTGGCGAATACAACGGAAGATCAGTAGCATTTATTCCTCGTCATGGTAAAGGACATACTATTCCACCACACAAAGTTAACAGTAGAGCGAACATATGGGCTCTACATTCATTGGGTGTGTCCAGAATAATTGCTCCATCGGCGGTAGGAAGTCTCCAGGATGCCCACAAGCCTGGCGATGTTGTGCTCCCTGATCAATTCATTGATTTTACTAAAGGAAGAAACTACACTTTTTATGACGAAGGTAAAGTGTGCCACATATCTTGCGCAGATCCCTTTTGTAATGAATTGAGAGAAGTGTTTCTAAATGTCGGTAAGCAACTTAATACGAATGTGCATAATGGTGCTAATTATATCTGTGTAGAAGGGCCGCGCTTTTCAACACGAGCAGAATCAAAATATTTCAGAGATGTATTACACGGAGATATAATTGGCATGACATTAGTACCTGAATGTGTATTAGCGCGTGAAATGGAAATATGCTACGTTTCTATAGCTACAGTTACTGACTATGATGTTTGGTATGAAAATCCTGTATCATCCAAGGAAATTATTGAGGTCTTGACTAAGAACGCCAGTATAACAAAAGAATTACTTGCAGCTTTTATTCCATCAATTCCAAATTCTCGAAACAAATGCAAATGCGGAAACGCATTACACGATGCTATGGTTTAAACTGATTTTTGGTCGCAGGGTCGATTAGGACGATTTCTCCCTCTACAAGTTTGCGCTGTAATGTTAATTGAAAACTTTCGGCATCATAACCAAATTCCTCCAGTTTGGCTAAAGTTTTTTTTGTCAAATTCAAACTAATGTTGTGTCCCCCAATTCTTCCAAAGGCAATTGCATTGAATTTAAATTTCGTATCTTTGACAATAAAGTAACCCCTTAGTTTACTTGCATACTGTCCTCCCTGAGCTTTTTCTACAAATATTTTCGGATCATCAGAATCGTATGTATCGCGAATCACTTTGGATGAGCCTCATCCGTTATTTCTACACTACGATTAATATTTTTGGAGACTAGAAAACTCCACCAGTTATCATCTACTATCTTGTAATCAGAAACATCCACACTTACTGTGGTTTCATCGTCAGTGTCAATAAAAGAGAACTTGCCATCTTTAATTATTCTTATTAGTTTCCACCGTTCTTTTCCTACCCTATTTTTATTTATGGCAACAGCCCATTCTTGACCTTCTTCAATAGATGGCATACCGATGTAGTCTACAATTTCCAAAATACCCAATCTTTTCTCCTCGCAAAACATTTTCTTGTTTACTACATTTCTCCAAATATCAACGGCTCCTATTGTCTTGTTATTTTCATTAATATTAATAACCCCAAAATATACTACCTTATTATCAGGAACAGTCGACATTCCACTTTATTGATTCTAATTGCCTTATTTAGTTCTTGCAGATTCCTGCATTTTTTCAAGAGATGATGCAAGACTATCTATCTGAAGGTTCTTCTTAAATTCTATACCCATTTTTTGACAGTAACGACGATAAGCGTTTATTATTGAGAATTTCGGATGAAACGTTTGATATTTACCTGACATCTCAAGTATTAGCCCTTTTTCTAATAAATTAGAGAGTTGTCGCTCAGATTCTTCCACTGTCAGATTTATTGCTGAGGAAATATTTGTTACAGTTGATTCTCCCTTGACTATCAAAAAAATGAAAATTTGAGCTTCCTCGTCTGTTAGGTCAATCTTTGAAATCAAAGCTTCCTTAATGTTGTCCATCAAATATCAGGCCGAATTTATTTTTCATTTGATAATCTCCTATTTACATTGTCGGTCACAGATGTCATAATTAATTTGCAGTCATAATAAATTAGATATTCATAATAAGAAAATGACTTAGAGGGATAAGATCTCTTTATATTTTTCATGTCTCAATTTGATATCTTTAGCATCGATATTAACTAATCTTTGAATCCCATAATCTTCAATCGCAAATGAACCCATAATATTTCCATGAATCATCGCATTTTTTAACGATTTTGAATTTATTTGTTGTTGTGTACACAAGTGTCCCATAAAGGCACCTCCAAAAGAATCACCGGCACCGGTAGGATCTTTTATAATTTCTGTAGGATATCCTGGTATAGGATAAAATTCGTTTTCATAAAATAGTAAGGATCCATTTTCTCCTTTATTTATTAGGGCAAAAGAAGGACCATTTGAGATTAGTAATCTAGCACATTTTAAGATGCTATTTTCTTTAAATAATAATTTAGCTTCTGATTCGTTTAATATTATACCGTCAACTTTGTTTATCATCTTCATTACCTCGTCTCTTTTGTTCAAGATCCAGAAATCCATAGTGTCACAAATTACTAACTTTGGATGGGAAAACTGATCTAATAGGTTTAAATTTTGAACAGGATCATTATTTGCAAGGTAAATATATTCTGAATCTACAAATTCATTGGGTACTGTCGATTGATAATTTGCAATGACATTTAACTCTGTCTTGTTAGTGGTCCTCTTGTAAAGATCATAACCAAAGGATGAATCATAATGAAAGGTTTTCTCAGTTTTACTTGATGACAGTCCTCTGACATCAAGACGATTTTTCAATATTTCTAAATACGATGTAGGAAAATCATTTCCTACGATACCAACTATGGACGTAGGTACGTAGTATGATGCAGCAATTGAAGCAAAAGTAGCTGTGCCACCCAAAGTCCTTTCAACTGTATGAAATGGAGTACGGGTAGTATCCAGTGCTACGGTTCCAAATACAGTTAGCATGCAGTTCAATCGATAACAACAATAAATAAGTGTTCAGCGATATTTTTGATGTTGGCGTCAGACGAAAGATATGATAAAATAGTGATTGGATTTTCTGGAGCTTCAGGTATTATTTATGGAATTAGACTCTTGGAGGTTCTTCATTCCATTAATATTCAAACCTATCTCATAATCAGTGAATGGGCGAAAAAAAATATAGTTATAGAGACTCCCAAAACACTAGAGTATGTAAAATCTCTTTCCTCAGTTAACTATGACAATTCCAAACTTGATGCCTCAGTGTCAAGTGGTTCATTTTTGCATGATGGAATGGTAATAGTACCATGCAGTATGAAATCTCTTTCGAGTATTGCGAACGGCTATGATGATACGCTCATTTCTCGTGCTGCGTCAGTCACTTTAAAGGAATCCCGGAAGTTGATACTAGTTCCACGAGAAACTCCTCTGTCCAGAATTCACCTTGAGAACATGATAAAGGTACAGGAAGCCGGTGCTATTATACTTCCTGCCATGCCAGGTTTTTATCATAATCCTTCATCCATAGATCAAATTGTCGATCATTTGGTTGGAAAGATTCTCGATCAACTAAAAATAAAACACAAATTGTTCAAGAGATGGAAGGACCAATAAAAATCAGTATCTAGCAAGATTTCATTTGATATCCAACATAACATGAATCACGACGTACTTTTGCCAATATGCCTGTCAATTATTTTAAGATAAATCAACATGACTAATTTGAATCTGGATATGGTTAATAATCTCAATTCGAAATATCAAAATTCAATATTAACTTATCTTGATAACAATTCATAATATGAATTACAATAGCTGTTTTTGATTCTTTTTTGAATCTAAAATATTTGTTCTTAATCGTAGCATAATACCAAATTTCGCCTAATCTATAAATCATTGACAAATTTTTCATTCATAATTGAAAATACCAAAAAGTATGAGGTCATCGTGTTTGTTGGTTATTTTGTTATTTTGCATTGTTATATCTATACCGTCAGGGATTTTCTCTAACAATCTCTTACAATCTGCTCCTGTCTTTGCTGATGATGACTCGAGCAGTGCTGATGATGACTCGAGCAGTAATGATGATGACTCGAGCAGTGCTGATGATGACTCGAGCAGTAATGATGATGACTCGAGCAGTAATGATGATGACTCGAGCAGTAATGATACATGCGATAATGAGAAACAGACAAGTGATAAGGCAGAGTTTGACGATTCAAATTCTAATAATCAAAATGTTGGTGATGAATCATGTCCTGGTGAAAAAGATGCGGATGATGAGGCAGGCAATGAAGATAATAATGATTCAACCTTCGATAAATGTTCTATTAATGGGGATACCGATATCGATACCGTATCGGACGCCGAAGCTAAAGATAAGAATTGCGATTCAATAATCAGTAAACCTGATCTACCTAAAGAATCGCAAAATGATGATAAAGCACCAGTTTCCGAAGTGCCGAATAATTCATCAGCCGAGGTCCCAGTTCCAGCAAGTGGGTTAAACATAACGCTTCAACAAACGCAACCACAACAATTTGTATTACCTCCGCCTGTAATTACATCCCCTGGTGAGGGTGACAGTATAGATTTAGATTGCGAGCAAGAAGCCACGTCTACTTCTGTTCTTATTCAAGGAACTTCAGAACCTGGTACCACCGCTGTACTAATATTTGTGGATGGAAGTTTTAGAGCAGGCACATTTCCTGACGCAAATGGGAACTGGCAAATAACAATTGATCTCACTGAGGGAACTCACACAATACATGCTTTAGCTCAGATGAGCTCATGCGAATGTCAGAGTTCATCCACGCCACTAACGGTTATAGTTGAATGTCCTCCATCTGAGCCTCCAAATGATGATGAGGACGGTGGACATGGCAATCACGATGATGACAATGGACACGGTTCCAGCGATATTACAATAATCGATGCGGCGGGTGATTTAGATTGTTCAAATAATCTACATGATCAAGTTAAGAAGGATAAACCTGATTACTTTGTCGCTTTAGGAGACCTGTGTTATAAATCAAATCTGTCTGACTTTAAAGAAACTTTTGGAGACTTCAAAAAAGCCGACAAATTAAAATGCGTTATCGGTGAGAACGAATCTGAAAAAATTGGAAATAAAAAGATATTCAAAGAAGCCCAAAAATACTGTGGAGATCATTGGCATCTTAAAACGGCCAATAATAATGTCTTATTAATTGGTTTAAATACGGATGGTGATATTGATGCGCAATCGCAATGGGCCCAATCATTAGTAACAAATGGAAAATTGATGAAAGGAGTAGAAAGCGTTATGTTATTTAGTCACAAACCTGTACACACACCTTCTGGATCAGAACACCAGGCTGAAAATTCAATAGTTCAAATGTATTCTAAAATTGAAAACAAGTTACCCCAAGGAATTCAAGTTTATGAAATTTCGGCACATAATCACTTTATGGCAGAATCCGATAATAATCGCTGGTTTATTTCCGGAGCTGGCGGTGGAGAGAAACTTGATAATATCAATAGCAGTTCCCAGTGGCCATTTGTGAATGATGAGAAGGAAGGTTATTTGAAAATCAAGATAGATGAAGATAATGGCAAGATAATTTCTTCTCAATTCTACGGAATTAATGGAAAGATTATTGATTAACAATTTTAAAAATATAATCAAACCTTTGATCTTAACGAAATTTACGAGCATTAATTTAGATACATTCAGAGATTTTTACTCGAAGTGACTTGAAGAACTATTAAAATTAAGCAAAATCTTTGGACAGATTATTATTCACTCGTGAGGTAAAATAAATGTAAATATTTAATTTTCCCACAGCTGTAATTTTTCAATTTTTGCTCTTCTCTTTGCTTGATAGAGCATCTCATATACTGATTTATGAGATCTCCCATTGATTAGTAACATTATTGCGTCTATAGCAAGTTTTGTTTCTTCATAATCGCCTATCAATCCCACAGTATGCCCATATATTGAAATAGACGTGTTTGTTAATTCCTCCAGGTTCTTTCTTGCCTTGCCTTTTTCACCTATAATTCTGCCTTTGACTCTGTTTGTAGAATTGGTTGTTGAAGTAAAATTACGCAGATCCAAAACTTGAAACAATATTTCTTCATTCATAATCCTAAATGCTCTTTCAGGCGAAAAACCACTTGAAATTGCGCGGATAATGTCACGTGCCTTGAGAGCGCCATATTCATCAAAATCCTTAGAGGTTGATGATATTGTTATTTCTCCAGTTTTGCTCTCAATCTCAATTTTCACATTGCACTTTTTACAAATTTCATCTTTTGTTTTTCCCTTATTGCCTATCACTATAGGAATTCTTTCTTCTTGTATGTGAAATGTTAAGCTAAGATGATCTTTATTGTCCAATAAGAAAACCTATACAAAATTTTGACGTATAATTATTTATTCATTTATGTGTGAATTGAAGCCTGCTATTCGAATTAGAATTAGTAGGATTGCGTGAATCTATAAATCATGAGAAAAGGCACATCTGAAAAGTACTTCACACTATCCCTTTTCGCTAGATTCATCTCAATTGCCTTATTAACCGTATCCTCTCCAGCCAGATTTGAAATTGATGATTTTTTAAGGAAAATTTCAATTTCATTTTCATCTGCAATTTTGTCCATCCAGTAATTTTTCTTCATATTTATCGTAATCTCGCCATGATTGATTTGTTTGTCAATAAGATCGAGATCGCATACATTTACCATAAGCGAGTTTTGGTATTTGACAGTTCGAATTGCATATTTTGATGACTGGTTTTTAGAGCTACTGGACTCCATTATCAAGCAATATTCAACAAGATAAATTAGATAAGTTTTTTTGTTTAATATTTTTGCAATATAGTAAATTATGGGACCTTACCCGAAAGATCATAGAATGTTCGCTATTATTCTTTCAAATTTTCTTTCTAAAAATTAACACTATTATTGGACCATCAGATTAATTAGATGCACTTACATAATTAAGGAGTAGAAAAGAATGTCAAAGGACCTGGAATACATTCGAGACAAGAGAAACTTGGATTATGGTTCTTTATCGACTCATTATAGACGAGTACTTGTTGTTTGTATTGATAGAGACGACGACCTTGGTAAAAACGCAGGTGTTGAAACTCCTGTTTTTGGAAGAGATCAATGCATAAGTGCAGGTACTAGATTGGCAATTGAGGATCCAGAAGATGCTGATGCCAATGCAATTTTTGGTGCTGTCAAAATATATGAAGAGCTTGTGACAAAGGGCTATGAGGCTGAGGTTTCCGTAATAACGGGAGCCTATAATCGGGGCATAGAGGCGGATGAAAAAATATCTTCCGAACTCATCACAGTTCTATCAAAGTTCAAGGCAGACGGAATCGTAGTAGTATCAGATGGAGAGGATGACGAGACCGTAATACCTCTGTTACAGGCTATGGTTCCTGTGATTTCAATTCAAAGAATAATAATGAGACATAGCAGGAGCGTAGAATACTCTTATGCTGTTTTTGGCAAGTACGTAAAAATGTTAGTTTATGATTCAAGGTATTCAAAATTCTTTTTGGGTGTCCCAGGGGCGCTGCTTATCTCTAGTGGATTTGCAACTATTTTTGGTTTTACAAGAGAGGCATTAGCCATAGTTCTTAGTGTACTGGGAGTTGCATTTGTTATCAGAGCATTTGATATTGACAAGTCACTTGGGTCTCTAAATAGGACTACGCCGTCGACTTTCATTAGAATATTTTCTGCGTTTGCAGGAATCATGATAATATTAGTCGGTATATCTAACGGTGCTTCAAGTATTCCGGATGGCGCAATACCAAAGGATACCAGCCTTTCTCACATTATTACAAACAGAATTGTCGTGGGAGCTTTTGTTCACGGTTCAATAACGCTAATTTGGATTGGTTTGGGCACTATTTTCGGCGGGATATTCCTTAGCAACTGGTTCAAAGGAAGTATTAGGATCCTGTCAGATATTCTGAGATTAGTTGTGCTTGGTTTAATTTACGTTCCAGCAATTCAATTTACTTCGGTCTTGACGGAAAAAACAAATCCTTTCAATCTAATATCTTCATTATTTATTGGCCTTGCTATCACGCTTGTAGCGACAACATTTTTGTTTCAGTATTTCAGAAACAAAAAAGGTGGAGAACACCTGAAGCATTAGAAACTGACTTCACAGAGTTATTATATGATTTAAAATAATTTACTTTGAGGACATATGCGGGGACTTTTTTATTATCTAATCAATAATAATTGGTTTTATAGATTCTATGAAAGAAAATTGGAATCACAGATTAGAAAAGATCCGCTTCCAAATCATGTTGCAATAATACTAGATGGCAATAGGCGATGGGCTAAGTATCATTTCCTGGCTAGCAAGGGCATCCATGCGATGGGTGCTGACAAAGCCGAACAATTGCTAACATGGATTTATGACCTTAAAATAAAGATAACAACTCTTTATGTCCTTTCTATTGAAAACCTGGAACGTGACAAGAAGGAATTGGACGACATCTATAATCTTCTTGGAATAAAACTTGAAAAATTATACAATGATTCACGAATACATGAAAGGGAAATGAAGATTAAGGCTATTGGAAATATCGATGCTCTCCCACAATCAATAAAAGATATCTTGTTCAAACTTGAAAAAGAGACAGATCAATACGACTTGACTTTTCTAAACATCGCCATTGCTTATGGCGGGCAGCAGGAATTAGTTGATGCGATTAAAAAAATTGCTCATGATGTAGAAAAAAAAGAACTAAAAATTTCAGACATTACCGAGCAATCAATTCATTCATATCTGTATACTTCACACCTGCCGCAACCTGAACCTGACCTTATTCTGAGAACTTCGGGCGAAAAGAGGTTGAGTGGATTTTTGTTGTGGCAAAGTGCATACAGTGAACTAGTTTTTATGGACGTATTTTGGCCTGAGTTCCGTAAAATTGATCTCATGAGGGCGATTAGAACATTTCAAAGACGACGTAGAAGATACGGAAAATAAGAATATTCATATGTCTACCCTGCATGTGTAAAATAGATGCCTCAGCATGGTGATTATGATCAAAATACTGCCAAATGGTTTTGCAGTATGTGGGTAGATAAAAAAGAATGGTTGGAAATCCATGGGTATTCCCCACTTAGTGCTAACACCACTACTGAGGAAGAAGAAGAAGTCGTTGAGAGCGATTAGCACCATTCGAGTGAGCAGTTATCTAAAATGAAGACCGAAAAATCTGCCGGGTTCCTCCTTATCACCGATGATATTGAAACTCAGGACTATTCTGTATTACTACTTCATTATGCTTCAGGTCACTGGGATTTCCCTAAGGGCAATATAGAAACTGATGAAACTGAATTAGAAGCCGCCACTAGGGAATTACAAGAAGAGACTGGGATAGAGACCTTTAGCCTGATACCAAATTTTAGATACGTACTAGATTATAAATACACTAGAAATAACATGTTAGTCTCGAAACAAGTAACTTTATTTCTTGCATCTACAGGAGAAAGGAAAGTAATAATATCCCATGAGCATATAGGCTATAGTTGGGTTAAAAATAACGAAGCAATTACTCAGTTGACATACAAAAACGCCAAAAATGCATTAAAAAATGCAAACGATTTCCTGAAAAAGCGATCTTCCCATATTCAGTAGTATACCAATGACAGGTCTAACAGTTTTTTTAAATTTAATATCAAGACAACCCTTATGAATTAAAGTCAATATTACAAACTAAGGAAAAGTCAGTAGGTAGGAATGGAGAGTAGTTTAAAGTTCGAAAACAGTATTGAAACTTTTAGTGTAATTTATGATGATGTTTTGGAGTTGATGAAATCTAATAGGGACTTGTGTCTATTTTTTGAATTTAGAATTGAGCGACCTATTATCAAATAATCACTCCCGCTGAGCAAGGCACTTTTTGCGTTACCTCCTTGAGTACCTATACCAGGTGAATAAATGGGAATACTAGAAATTGATGAGATATATTTCAAGATTCTGGGATGTGTGGCACCAACTACAATTCCATCGACTTTACTCGTTTTGGCGTATTTTAAAAAAATCTCAAATAGGGATACTACCGTACCTTGTTTTTTGCTTTGAATGGTACTCAAACCATACCCTTCCTTCGCGCTTTCATGGCTCATATAAACAAGAGATATTACACCCATGCCGATTTTGTGGGCAAATTCAACTAGTGATGACAACTGTTTTTGGCCGATAATTGGATTTACGATAACTGAATCAAAGCCCATTTTATTCAAATGATGGATAGTTACCTGATTCGTATTTCCAATGTCATTTAATTTTATATCTGCTATGGACTGTAAACCATGCGAATGCACCATTTTGTTAATCCGTTGAATATCTTTCTGTGCCAGTGGTAATATGAGATGAAAATTAATCTTGATTGCGCATAAAAACGGGAAAAGATCTTTTACTAATTTTTCAATATATTTTAGATTAGAATATTGTGGTTCCAAGTCCAGGGCTAATATTATAAAGCTTTTATGATCACCTGAAGCACGTATAATTCGTTCTCCATATGAGATTTTATTCATCAACCTTCACTAAGGGATGGGAACCAGATAATTTTATTAATTTGATATAAATGTAACCGTGCTCATCTATATTGTTCGTAAAGGTCGGATCGTCAGATTTCAGGCTAGAGTATTTTATGAAAGAATAAACTGGGTTGTCAGGAAGAGTTGCATAGTAAAAATATGAGACTCCATCGGATTCGGCCATATTCAATGCTGTTCCTATTACATATTTGGAATTCTTGGAGCTATTAAAAACAAAAAGCGGCAATGGTGATTCTTCATACATCATTTTGTAAGATGCGATCTTTACTAGGCTTTGGAAATTGGCTAATTTTATTGGTGAATAATTTGAATTCTTGACGCCTTTTGGTGTACGCCAAAATATTTGTGGAAACTTTTCAACAGAAATTATTGGAGAATACATTACCGAAGGATTTTGTATATTTGGAACAATTGCAACGTCTTCGTAGCCACCGTTGCTTTTATAAGCAAGATATTGACCAGTATTTGGGTATTTGACGTAATATATAACAGGAATATTGTTCAAAAAATCAATTTGCGTTGCCAATAGATTTTCTTTGCCGGACTTAAAAGAGAACGTCAAAAGTGGAGTTCGTTCAAAAGCACAGACAAGTCTACCAAAATCTTGAACCGTGGAAACCTCGATAAAGAAAGGGGATTTAGTTTTCAATGATCTACACTTTGAAACTACATTATTAAAATCATGCGAAAAGTCTTGTTTGCAAGTACATATTTTTCCTACAAACTATTTTTCATCGACGATCGATTATTTGGTTAATCTCAGCACCAGTACCTATCAATACAACTTTAACTCCTAGTTTGGCCTCTATATTCTCAATAAATTCTCTTGGCTTAGATGTTAATTTAGAATATTCTGTAAGACCGGCACATTCAGGAAATACCACATCCAGTTTGGTAACGGCCAATTGTGTAGCGCTGTTTACTCTTATCGATTTCTTGGCTAATTCCAAGTTAAAGGGAGATGCCCTTCTTTGTCGGCCAGTCACACTTCCGTATTCTACCCAACCTAATTTTGCGGCTTCATCCGGACTAATTTCATTTTCTAAAGGCCCACCGCCTACTCGGGTAACATATGCCTTGAATACCAAAATAACTTCGTCGACTTTCTTGGGTCCTATTCCTACGTCTGAACATATACCTGACGCAGTAACATCTTTAGAAGTCACATACGGATAATCGCCGTGATATAAAGATAAAAATGTTCCTTGTGTTCCTTCAATGAGTACTGATTCACCCTTGTCTATAGATTCATTGACAATATCAGAAACATTGCCAAGATATTTCTTTAAATTGTCCACGTTTTTTGCTAGATTCAAGATCCTCAATGCACGATCTGAATTTGCTGGGCCAGTACCCGTTCCTGTGGTTCCAACAATATTTTTGAGATGCGAATTCTGTTTATCCCTTGTAATATGTGACTCATCAATTATCCCGCAATGATTATCAATTATTGTTCTATTTTCCGCATTATACTTGCGAGACTCATCTATCAAGACTTCCGGTGATATGAGAACTCCTGCTCCAATCAATAATTGGGTTTGGGGATTCAATACCGCACTTGGTAGCATGCGGACCTTGTAGGATTGATTGTTGTAAACAAAAGTGTGACCAGCATTTGCGCCCACGCCTCCTCTTACTGCTATCTTTGGATTATCTTTCATAGATAGATACGCAATAATCTTTCCCTTTCCCTCATCTCCATAAAAACCGCCTACTACTACATTACAGGTCATTTTCAGTTCACATTAAATTACCAGTAAATATAAGGATAATCAAGTGAATATTAATTTCATAGTTTAAACTAGTGTAATTAATCTTGAATCCTTCAATTCCATGTGCATGACAAAGTTTTACAGCTATGGTTTATCCAATCAACATAAAATAATGCCACCAAGTGACACAATTTTATATAGTTGATTTTGATTAAAGATAATATTTAAAATGGATTATGAAAAGTTATGCAAAGAAATACTAGCACTTGATCCAAAAATTCGTTTTGCCGGAGTATGTGACGAAACAGGAGAAATAAAATTTGGTGGACAACGTGAGGGCCTGGCTAATTTGTTGACCGCAGAAGAAACAAAGAGATCTAATTTGCAAGCGCTTGCAAGGTGGGGATTGCGAAATTCTTTAGCATCCAAAGTTGGCAAAGGAAAGTATGCCATGGCTGAATATGAAAAGATTAAGCGAATCACTGCACCCCTGGATAACGATCATCTCCTCTTGGTTACAACCGAAGTGGATGCAGATCACCAAAATGTAATAGCCAAAGTTCTAAATTTAATTTAATTTCTATCTCTGTTTTTTTTGATGCTTACGATGATGGTAGACTGAAGCTACAAGTTACTTTATCCATCCATGTTCGTGCTCTTTATGTTCGTGGGATGCTCCTACGCCTGTGACTCCCCCCATATAGTCACCATATACTGCTATGACGTCTTTCAAATCTGAAAGTTCTTTTAGAAACTCTAGTGTTAATTTATCATTAAACGCATAGTGGGTCCCATTATCATGTATTGTCGGATTCATCTCTGTTTTGCTAATTATATAAGTCCGCATTTTTTCCGAATCGATTTCTGGTTTAGTAAACACTTCTATCAAATAAAATTGGTCTTTATTTGGGCTATTGCGATTTCTCATCAGCAAGTCATGAATGAGTTTTGGATGAACCTTTGGAAGATGAATTTCATACAGAGTGTTTAAACCTTCAAAGACTCGTTTAATTTCACTCAATTCTGACAATTTTTGATCAGTAATAATATATGCAAATAAGTATATGAGCATTTTTGAATTTAGTTAATTTATCGCTTGATATCCTCTGATCTCCCAAATTATTGGTGTTTCAAATCCTAGAAATGATTGGTCATTGGACAAGCATGCGGTCGGAGAAATAACATATTAAATACTCTAGATATTTCATATTTGATAATCAATTTTGGCCGGCTTATCAAGTGATGGAGATATTGAAAATTTGATTTTTATTATTGCCAACCTTCCCGAGTTTTTAAAAACATCCGTTTGCAAGACTAAAATCAAAGAATTAATTGAAATGTCAGAGTCTGAAAAAAAGGAGACTATGATAAGGAGTTTGAGCTCTCTAAATTTAGTAGATGAGAACAAATTGATAGATTTGACTAAAACCTGGATGAAAGTGATCTCAGAAATCGAACCTGATAATCTTACACAAATTTTGCATTGTTATCTTGTGACATTAAGTAGTGTCAAACTCTTTGACAAAGTAGATCCAAAATTGATTTTGGATATATTCTCTTCACTTGAAGACAATCAGAGGAATAAGTTAATGGTCTGTTTAAAGGAAGCACTATTTCTTAACCCAAACAGAGACCAAGTCTTAAAGAATATTCCAGCAACACTTACCAAAGTAATACTCAACTAGGACATTTCAGGATTTTCTGGATTTTTCTTTATTTCGTCTACTTTATCTAAACCAAAGAACCCTCTTTCATATTTTCTTAAGGCCTTTCTGTGTTCAGGTAATGACATATCCAAATGCATTTCATTGATTACCATGACTCCGTATGTGGTCCATTCCTTCCAGCAGTCATTACACGATGGATATTTTAATGCCGATGGGTCCTCAATTTCCTTTTCCTCAAAATCTTTCCCGCATTTTAAGCACTTCATTACAGCTCATGAAACCTAAGGTTATTTTATTGTTTTATTCCTTCAATGGCAGAATCTAACGTAATACGCTACTTCTTGTAACCATGATTTTTCTTGATGTGATCCCGCATTACTTCCATTCCTTCTAACTTTATATTGCATTTTTTACATTCATAAATCTTGTTATCATGAGTAATTTGGAAATGCTGCATAAGTTTTTCTAGTGTCCTGAAATTTTTTCCACAATAATCACATGTGTTTTTATTAAAAAAATCAAACTTAAGTTTGAACACGGTACTAATATCAAATTTTTGGTATTTATATTATTATCAAATTCATCTTTGAAAAATGCATTTTATCAATGCATTTGCATTTCAAGTTTGTGTTAACATAAATCTTATTATTTTCATTTTTTGTGTTGTATCTGACAATGGGATTGTCAGGTCATGCATTTTACTCTAGGAGTACAAAGCAAGTTGCAAAGGACCTACTTGGTAAAAAGCTTGTTAGGATATTTGACGATGGCTCAGGTAAAATAACACGTTTGTCTGGAATCATTTCAGAAACCGAAGCATACGGTTCAAAGGACGATCCTGCAAGTCATGCGTTTAATGGCATAACCAATAGAAATTCAGTAATGTTTGGAGATGTTGGTAAAGCCTATGTTTATTTTATTTATGGGATGCATCACTGCATGAATGTCACTGCACATTCTACTGCTCAGGATGCGGGAGCCGTACTGATTAGATCATTGATACCAGCAGAAGGAATAGATTCAATGATGAGTCGATGCAAAGTACAGAATAAATTGATTCTTACAAATGGACCCGGAAAATTAACGAGGGCTCTGGAAATTAATAGATCTCATAATGGATTGAGCCTATCTGATAGGCAATCAATATTGCAAATTGAAGACGGTATAAGACCTGATAAGATAATTAGTACAGAAAGAATTGGCATAAGCAGGGCCCGGGAAAAGCACTGGCGATATCTTATCGTAGGAGATATAAAAATAATAAATTAAATAAAATTTGGTTTTGCTTACTTGACTTTACCAGTACTTGGCTTTTATTTTCTCAATTACTCTTTCATGTTCAGGACCTCTTTTTCTTGCGTATCTCTCCATTGCGCCTAGTGGAACTCCACCTAATGTTCGCGCAAGTCCTGCGAAAAAGACATTCTTTATTGGATTGTCTCGGCCAACTTTGTGCATGAACTTTTGAATTCCGTATTTGAAATTATGTTGCCATGTTTTATACATCACACCCAATTTAGGCGGATCCATGGTATTTCCAATATCAAAGAAATCAGATTTTTCAAGCAATCCTATAGGTACAAATGTAAGGGGAGTAGTGGTGAACTTTGAATCCGGTTGCTCGGTTTCCAAAGCATGTATTAATTCAATCGTATCCCAGCTGTCTTCCACAGTTTCATCGTTATCCAGTCCCATAATCAATGTAAAGGCAGGCACCCAATAGTTTTCATTTAATGTCTTTATTCCATTCTTTACTACCCAATGCCATTCAGAAGGTTTGAATGGAGATAGCTTTCTATCAGCGTATTTGCCGATTAATCGAATACTACCAGTTTCAAAACCACATTGAATACCTATCATATTATCCGGTGATGCCTTGATTATTTTGGAAATGTTTGGTATCAATCTCTCGTCGGCAATAGCGCCTGCAAGAGTCCCATGAGTTGGATTAGTATGTTCAATTCCTGTAGACATTATTCCGGTGAATAATTCTTCAAGAGCTTCACGATTTGGTTGCATGTTTTTGGTTGTTCTGGGATTCAAACCGTATACAAAAATATCATCGCTGTGAACCCACGCGTTCTTCAACCCACCATATTTCATATTGATTTCAATTTCTTTTACTACTTTTTCTACTGGATAGTATCTTAAAGGCCTCAGAGTTACATCGCAAAACTTGCAGCCACGTCCACAGCCTCTCATTACTTCAATCATTCCATGCATACTCGGGTTGATTATAGTTGGGATTTCATCAACGCTGGGCTCGTTCCAATAATGAATGAATCTACCATGATATGTATTGCCCCCTCTTTCAAATTCTTTAATCTCAACTTTAAATGGATTCTTCTTAAACGGATTTGCTGTATCAAGCTCGTTATTTATCAAGGCATCAAAAAACTTTGCTCCTGCCCCATCAATTTCAGGGCCTATGCCTCCTAAATCCCCCTCAACGATGCCGTATAATCCATATTCTTCTATTTTTGCAGGATCATAGTTGTACTGCCAGGTACCAGAAGCACCAGCAATTACCTTGGCCTTACTTCCATTTTTTTCCTTTGCCCTATTAATTTTCATATGTAGATCTCTGTTGTAAAATTCATCATATGATGTCTGCTTCCTGCCGTAAGTAAATGTCATAGTCACTGGTCCCATGCCAAGGGGATCCATTTCATATGTTCCTACAACTTCAGTTTCAGGACCAATGAATTTTTCCACGAAATCAGGATGAGCTACCACAACATCCTCCTTGCTATATCCATCTCGAATCAGAGAAGCTTCTACCTTTCTAAGGCCATAAGGTGCATAATCTGCAATACCGTTGTGTTGAGATATAGGATTACAAATAAAATCAAACAATAATCTTGGTGTGACTTGATTACGTAGTATTTTGTACAATAAAGTATCATGTGCCCTGTTAGGGTCAATAGCTGGTGCGCAACCGAAAAACGAAGCTAGTGAGATACCCCTATACGGTGACATGAGCGTGCGATCTGCTGTAAGAACGACCTTTGGGTGTTTCAAGAGTCCTTATACATACCTCAAAAACGTAGATTTTAAGTTTTCCAAATTCAAGGTATCAATTTAGAAACTCTTATTTTAATATTATTCTCAGAACATCGTTATCTTTCAAAACGTGATCCAATCCTACCTTTTGGGAACTAAATTTAACGCTGCTGCCCCAAACATAAGCATATTTGAAATCTTTTACAAAATTCCTGTGAATCTTTTGGCAAACATCCCTAATGGTGCAGTTTTGGTTCATAATAAGCGGTTCATTGTCAATTTTATCGCCTCTTGGTTTAAGAAATATTCTAATAAACGCCAGTTTTTCATAAATCAATTTTTTCAAATTTTCAATGTTTATTTTGCGATCTGCGGAAATAGGGGTGAAAGTTTGAATTTTTTTTGCTATCTCCGAAACAAATTTACCGTCTACAAGATCAATTTTATTTAATACAACCAGTGAGGGAAGATAAATCCTATTTCCAGAAACAACATCTATTAGCTGCTCTATCGTCAAGTTCGGTTCTTTAATCATGATACGGCCATTGCTTATCCCATGAATTCGGAGCACCTCCTTTACCAAGTCATCAGGGATACTAGAAACTTGATTGTGGACAGAAAGTCCCCCGATGTGTGCTTTTTCTATATGCACTTGCGGAAATTTCTTATTGATTCTAATACCAACTTCATGCAGTTCTCTTTCCAGCATATCTAGTAATTCTGGTTGAAATACATCTAGAACCATTAAAACTAAATCTGCGTTTCTTGCAACAGAAAGTACTTTTTTTCCTAAACCTCTTCCTTTTGATGCACCTTCAACGATACCTGGCAGATCGAGTATCTGAATTTTAGAACCATTGTACTGCATCATTCCAGGCACAGCTGTTAGAGTTGTAAATTGATAAGACCCGGTGCGGGAGTTTGCGTTTGTTAATGCATTGAGCAATGTAGACTTGCCAACACTAGGAAGTCCTACAAGTACTACTGACGCATCTCCGGATTTTCGAACATTGAATCCCTCGTTTTCCTTACCCGAAGAAACGGTCTTGCCATGTCTGTTTTCGTCTAATTCTCGTCTAAGTTTTGCAATTTTAGCTTTAAGAATTCCAATGTGAAATTCCGTCGCCTTGTTTATCTGCGTCCTATGGATTTCTTCTTGGATAGCTTTGATTTTTTCAGGAATTCCCAGGGATAAAACCCCCTATGTTTATTCGCTCATATTCGATAAATATCTGTTTAGATTGAGTGAAGAAACCGAGCATATGTGAGAACAATTTGTAACCCAAATTAATACTTCACAAAAATATCTGTATTAGTCTGAAGGTACATGTTCTATCTCTCTGGAATTATCTTATGTTTGAGGAGCTTTTTTTCTTCCATGGAAAAATATGAGCATGGCTGTAACAGAAATTATCGCTGCAAGTATAACGTAACTTATTGGCGGGACCAAAAGTTGACCGATTCGTGGAATCACCATTTTGACTTTTCCAATGTAGTTCTTACTGTCTACTGGAAAATCAATACCCGGTATAGATACAGGACTAGCATCTCCTTTAGTTATGATTATCCTTTTACCGTTTTCAGATGTAATTTCGTTAATTCTGTGTACAATTATTCGGTCCTCGCCGGCCGGCTTGTTGAATACTATCATGTCGCCGACTTTTGTATTGTTAAACATCTGGCCGTCGCCAATGAAAACTAAATCGTTTACACCAAGAGCAGGTGCCATTGTATCATCGTATATCACAAAAAAGGGTTTAGGATTGTGAAATTCAGATTCAAGATAATGATAAATTGAAACAACTATCAATACTCCCAAGACAAAAACTATCACGTTCTTGATAATAGTTGGAAGGCGAGATCTCTCATCTAACAAATTATCAAAAATTATTTATGTAGATAAGATAAATCTTTAGATTTTTTGAATTTTTGGCAGCTCAGTCTAATGCCTTTTCATCATATAATTGAGTCTTAGTTTAACTCTGAATCTTCACTGCTGCCATTTTGTACTTGGGTTTTTTGATATTTAACATAATCGTCCACAGCAGAATTTGCTTGCAAATCTGCTTCATGATTTCCTTCTCTCATTATATGTCGGTATTCAACTAGATCAAATGATTTTTCAAGATTGGAAATTTCCATTGACATTGTTTTTAACTCGCTGTTTCTTATCTTGTATTTTTTGGACCGTTGGTTGACCAACAATATGCTGTCTGATTTGATTCTGATACTTTTTGTATGAAAGGCCGCTATCTGCAATGCCCTTTTTAATGCAAAGTACTCTGCCTGATTATTTGTCTTGATTCCAATAAACTCTCTATAGCTAAAAACCCTCTCGTTTTCCTTGAACGCTATTACACCCAGGCCAGAAAGCCCCGGGTTTCCTCTGCTTGACCCGTCAATGTAAATTTCATACAATAAAACTCAATGTTGGTGTCTATAATATAACATTAACAATGACTTGAATCAATTATGAAAACGGTACTCTTGAGTTATTTTCGCAATTAGACAGATATTGGCAGATTTTGACCTTTTTCAAATATATTAAAGTGCATTTTTATCAATCTTGTAGGAGACAATGTGTGCCCAAGAGAAAAATTAAAGAAGATAAACCAAGGAAAAAAATGGGAAGAAAACAGATACTAATACCACCAGTAATCGTCGGTGTCGCAACTTTATCTGGATTCCTCATAATACAATTCTTTCCTGCTCCATCGCCAGTTCAAGTCTGCCTCAGATCACACAGTGATACATTTAATGTTCATTCAAGGATCGACCTTGAAGTTAATGGACACAAGAAACTGTTGCCAGACACGCTTGGACAAACTAAGGCAGGTAAGGAATGTCTTAGAGTTATACATACTGATAGTATTGGCGATCAAATCCATGTACAATTTGTCCGTCCTGTGAGACTCACATTAGGCGATTTCATGAAAGTATATACAAACAACAGTACAAGTATTCAAGTAGTAGATAATTCGACCGGCAAGGACATATTTCAAAACCTCACCCTGGCTGATTATAATATAGGTTATTCATATTTTTCTGATGGCGGATTTGTCAAAATAGCTAATCTGACAAGCTCACCACCATTGAGTAATACATTCCTTGGAAAAATTACAATGATCTCCAAATAAATATAAATAGACAGGATCATTTTTGATAAGGATTGAGTAAATCAGCGGTAATCATAAAGGGCGATGGAACTGGTCCTGAACTTGTAAACGCAATGGTTCATGTTCTTGAGGAATGTAACTCAAAAATCAAGTTGATTCCATGTGAAGCCGGATCTGAATGGTGGACAAAAAACGGAGGCAATTCTTACATTTCAGAAGAGGTATGGAATTTATTAGAAAATTCTGATGCATGCTTTAAAGGCCCAACTACAACTATTCCTACTCCGAATGCTCCAAGAAGTGTTGCAGTTAGTATCAGACAAAAGTTCAATCTTTACGCAAATGTGCGTCCTATTAAAACATACAAAAATTCTGCACACCAATTAGATTTCATTTGTGTCAGAGAAGCCACTGAGGGGCTATATTCTGGTATAGAGTTTAAGATAGGCGATGATGCAGCAATAGCTGTTAGAAAAATAACCCGTAATAAATGCGAGGCGGTGGTTGGGCACGGATTTAGACTGGCTGCTGAAAGTGGATTTAAGAAAATGTATGTTATTACAAAAAGGAACATTTTGAAAGAAACCGATGGCATTTTTTGGAACGCTGTTCAAAACTTACAGTCCGAATTCAAAGACATAGCCGTAGAAGAATATTATATTGATAACATGACTCAGCAGTTGGTGAAAAATCCGGACAGATTTAACAAGAGCATATTACTAAGTACAAATTTGTTTATGGATATCGTCTCAGAATGTGCATCAGGTCATGTGGGCTCAATTGGTAACGTTTATTCTGGAAACTATGGTGACAATTATGCAATGTTCGAACCTGCACACGGCAGTGCTCCAAAATATGCAGGACAAGATAAAGTTAATCCGGTGGCTACAATCCTTTCGGGTGCTCTTATGGCGAAATATCTGGGCGAAGGTGAAATATGCAATGCAATCTTCACTGCAACCGAAGAAATAATCAATGATGGTAAGTATCTTACCTACGATTTGGGTGGTTCTTCATCTTTGAGTCAGATGGCAAATGAAATCGCAAATCGAAGCAAGTCATATTTATCTTAATCATTATACGAAGATGAATAACGTTGTTACCAACTTACAGCTTCAATTCAAGAATCTCTAGCGTTTCGTAAAATAGTGCTTTTTGATCTACTTTTTTTACCTTTATATTATTTTTTGATAAAAAGTCGTCTAATTTTTTGCTATCTGAAATACTAGATACTATTATTAGGATTTTACCGCCAATTTGCAACTTGTCAATAGCATCTTCAATAAAGTCAATTGTAATTTCAACACCCGCCGGCCCTCCATCAATTGTTTTATCAATGATCCCTGTTGAATTTGGAAGATACGGTGGATTAGTTACTATGAGATCAAATTTGATGTTGTGCAATGCCGATGCAGCATTACAGCAAATCACTCTTTGAGTTCTTGAAATGTTAATCAGACGCTTTAAAGAGGAAAAATTGATGTCGGTTCCTATGACAGTCTCAAATGTTTTTGCCAACTCGGTTAGTACGATCCCACTACTGGTACCAATTTCCAGCGCAATTTTGCCGCTGTAGTGTTTTACCGTATTGGCTAAAAATATAGAGTCATCAGAAGGTAAGTACAACATCTTTGTAGATGCAGACCAAATTTATAACTGTACAATATTTAGTCTAAGCTATAGATTATATTCTTGCCATCATAGGTCGTTGGTAATTTTTATTAGAGTATTTGCATCTAACTGGTCAATCTTCTTATTACCATAATCCTTGATATGTAACAACGAATCAGCTCTTCTGTTCCGGTTACTAAAAAGGTACTCTAATCGGGCCACCATATCCTTTGTAATTCTATTATTCTTTTTTTTCATTCGAATTACACTGGATTCAATTTTTGGCGGCGGTAGGAAGCAACTTTTCTCTACGTCAAATAACGAATTAATTTCAAAGCAATACTGTGAAATTACCGAGACGACAGAGTAATTTGCACTTCCAGGAGAAGCTAGTATTTTTTCTGAAAATTCCTTTTGTACCATGACTACAGCTTCTCTAAATTCGTGAAAAGCCATCCATTTAACGAGGTCTTTTGATCTGGAGTAAGGAGTGTTTGATAGAAAATAGTCAAATTCAAAAATACTTTGAGCAAAGAAATCCTTGTTGAATAATTTGACATTTGAATTATTGGCTAGGTATTTTTTTGCTTTAGAATACAATTCTAAGTCAATCTCATAAGAATAGACTGATTTGGCGAACGATGAAATCTCTTTAGTAAGATAACCAAATCCCGTACCTAGCTCCAATACGACATCTGATTTTGAAATACTACAAGAATCCACAATTTTGGCAATTGTTCTAAAATCTATTAGAAAATGTTGACCCAGGTAGGTCCGCTTTTCATCTTCCAACGAACAGTGTCATCCTAGGCTCCTTGGTTATCTCCTCATCAATCCTCTTTGCTATTAACTTGTGTATGTCTTTAAGCCCAATTCTGGACTGGATGTCCGCAAAGGACGTAAATTTTTGTTTTTCTCTTTCATTAATTATGCTCATCATATAGGTTTTACCAATGCCCGGTATCAATTCTAAAGAATGAATTCGGGGAGTTATAGGTTGAGCAGAATTGATGTAGGTAATAAACCGTTCCTCGCTTGCAAGTACAACCTTTTCTATGATTGATGGCAGTTCATTTTTTGCCGATTGTGAGATGGAATCATATTGCAATTTTCCGAGAACACTAATTATCTTGTTCCTTCCTTCCTTACCAATATACACCCTTTCACCTAAATCAAAATTAACATTTTGGACTCCCAGTAATTCTAATAGTGTTAAACGACTTTCTCCTATTGCTTGAATAATTATACCTTCCCTACCTCTGATGGTCTGAGATTTACCTCTAAGGGAAAAATCCAATACATATGCATATTCTTCAAACTTGTGACTATGTAGAGCATAGTCATGACTAGTGTGTCTGCTGTGAAAGTTATTTTGGCTAGTGGAATCCAATTACTTGCAATAATGTACTGCGTACTTTTTAAGTTTCATGCACAGACTTTATTTTTTGTAATATATTTTCTGAGGTTGACGTAAGTATTAATTTCTTCCATCCAAAGGTAAATGCCCTAATTTCTTCAAGAGAACTTGGGAGAATGTTGACAACCTCCACAGCCTCCTCCTCAGTAAGACCACATTCACCTACTAGTTCACCTACTAGTTTTTGTGCGTCTTTTCCCTTTATTTTTGAGAATTTATTGACATAATCATAGGTCCATCGCTGAATTTGATCCATCTCGTCAACCTGCTTTGTTTCTAATATCTCCTTAACATCAGGGAGAGTTATCATTTCCTTTTTTGTAATTTTTGTCAATCTAACAACATCTTCTATTTTATGGGACGAATGTGATTAAATTTGGTTTGAAGAAGCTTTTGTTTTTCTCCAACAAGTATACCAACTTTTACAGTTCTTCGTCCAACTTCTTTTATTTGGCCTACCCTGCCCTGGAACCTTCGATGTGGCGTTGTTTTATGCTCCCTGGGATCAATAACTACCACGACTTTATCACCTACTGAATAATTAATGAGTAAATGTGAAAGACCCCTTGGCATATTTCCTTTAGTCATAATATGTCTGGATTTTCTTCGTATACCATGAGACTTTGGCATGGTGGATTATCACTTTCCTCCTTAATTTAATATTATCTAGTAATATTGAAATGGCGAGTTTTACATCAAATACAAGAAAGAGATCTCAAATTATATCATTTTTGAACCGTTATTTTTGGGGATCTCCGATTCCTTGATCAGTTAATGCAAATAATATCTCTCTTTCAGAATGATAGGGACTATCAACCATCCTAGCTATCCTATTCTTACCTGCTTTTTTCAGGTAAAGCCGATAAGTACTCGTGTGTGCCATGACGTTTCCGCCGGTGGCTTTGTTGGGATCTCCAAAAATTGCATCTGGAGAAGATTGTATCTGGTTTGTTATTACAACTGCTATTTTGCATGTTTCTGCGATTCTCAACAAGATGTGTAACAGTCTGTTAATTCTTTGTTGTCTTTCTGCCAAAACTGATCTACCTAGAAATTCTGCTCTATAGTGAGATACTATCGAATCTACTATCATGATCTTTATATTGTGCAAATTAATGATGCCCGGTGATTCTTGAATAATCACCTCCTGGTGCGAGAAATTGTAAGCTTTTGCAACAATCACATTCTCCAGAGCAACACTGGGATCAAAATTTCGTGCCGAAGCAATATCTGAAATCCTCTCAGGTCTAAAAGTATTTTCTGTATCAACATAGAGTGCTTTGGGTGAATTTCCATACTTATCACTCTGCTGTACGGTAACGCAAAGAGTATGACAAATCTGAGTTTTTCCAGTTCCAAATTCTCCGTATAATTCAGTAATTGCTCTAGTCTCAATTCCACCCCCAAGTAACTCGTCGAAATTTTTTGAACCGGTGGTTATTCGATATTCAGATTTTCTTTTTTCATAAATTTGATTCGCTGTAATAAAGGGTTTATCAAAAACACCAATTTCTTCTAAAATCTCCCTTGCCCTGTTGCACATTGTTGTGCATTTATCCATGGCTATTCCTGTGGCCTCCGCAATATCCGTAGGACCCCTAATAACAATATCCTTGATGGTTTTAAATCCGGCTTGCCTTAGTGAGGTCTTAGTTGCAGGACCAATTTCACTCATTGTATCAATATCAAATGACTCTTCATTACCATCCTCGGACAATTGCCTTTATCAAGTAATATCTAATAATATCGTTCAATAAACCTTGTTGTTAAACTAATTTTTATCAAGATAATATGCGATTAGTGTTTAGAAAGAATTTTCTTAGCCATTAGAAGTGTTCCATTAATTGTATGTTCTTTGGATTCAATTGAATGCACGTTTCTGGAGATTAACTCTTTAGATGTATTAGGGCCAATACTTATTATTGCTTCAGCATTGTATAAGCATTCTCTGAAATTTGAAAGTGTTTGCTGCATTATTGAAAAGAAATAACGAACGGCTGAGGGACTAGTAAATATAATAACATCTACACGCTTATTACTTATTCTTTTGGAAAAATCTACCCAAATCTCATCAACTGTTTCTGTTTGAGGATAGTATATATGAAATTCATCCAAGAAAATACCGAGTAAATTTAGATTGTCCTTCATAAATGAATTAGAAGCACCACTTCTGGGTGACAATATTCGAGTTCCGGGACTTGGGGAAAGCTTTCTCATTAGTTTTAAAAGACCTGATGATGAATAGTCCTCTGGCATCCAAGAAACTTGAATGTTGTTTGATTCTAGTATTCGTTTAGTGGCTGGTCCAATTGCAATAACTTTACTTTTCATTAACTGTTCCTGCAAAATATTACTCAGAGAGTTTTCTTTAACCATTTTGAGGAACATTTGCACTGAGCTTGGACTCATGAACATGTAATATTCATGTTTTTTGGAGGAAAGGTCAATGAATTTCTTACGGAAGTGATCTGCATCGATAGGAATCAATTTGATTGTTGGTAGAGAAAGTGGAATGCCTCCTTCTTGCTTTACTTTGCGTATAAATTCAGAATTATTTTTTTCTCCTCTGGTTATTGCCACTACTTTGTTAAGGAAAATCTTATTCGATGTCATTATGAAATTTACTTCTCATAAAAGGTTCAATAATACCATTTTAGAAATGATATTTCCAGAAATCTAAAGATTTGGTACAAACCATTGTATCTTCTTTTGAATTCCTACTACATTGCCTACAATAATTATGGATGGTGATTGAATTTTTTTCAATTTGACTTTACTTTCAATATTATACAGAGTACCTGTTATTACGCGTTGTATGCTAGATGTGGCATTTTGGACTACAGCGATTTTGGTATTTTTATTTAATCCTGCTCTAATTAAATTTGAAATAATGTATTTCATCTGTTCTAATCCCATGAATATAACAATAGTATCAGCTGCCTTAGTTACCGCTTTCCATCTTATCGAAGACTTTTTTTTCTCCATTGCTTCGTGGCCTGTAAGAATAATCACAGAAGAAGAATAATCCCGATGAGTTAACGGTATTCCTGCGTACACGGCGGCCCCATTAAGCGAAGATACTCCAGGAATTATTTCGAATCTTACTTTATTTTTTGATAGAAATTCAGCTTCCTCGCCACCTCGGCCGAAAATAAATGGATCACCTCCTTTGAGTCGGAGTACTGTTTTACCATCTTTAGCAAACTTTAACATAAGTTCGTTTGTGTTCAGTTGATTAGTAGTAGGATCTCCTGATTCTCTGCCAACATACACCTTTTTTGAGCGCTTAGAAGCCATCTTTAGTGTTCTTTTATTTACTAATCTATCGTAAAGTATAACCTCACAAGTTGATAATAGTTTGGCAGCTCTAAGAGTCAATAATTTCGGCTCGCCAGGTCCCGCGCCGCAAATATACACCTTACCTTTTGGCTTTATTTTTGAATGGACCATTTTTCTAATGCCTCCCGCCACTCATGAGCAAAATCACCTGCCCCACGTGAAAGTAAATCATTTGCTACCTGTTTTCCAATTTTGGCCGCGTTTGATATAACATCAGATTTTTCAATGTTTATCGATTCTGAACCGTCTGCAGAAAATACAGAAGCATGTAAGGTTATACTTTGTGTTCCCATATTTGGAATTGCTATGGCGCCGACAGGAAATCTACAACCTGCGTCCAAGTATTGTATTAGTGATCTCTCCGCATCGATTGCATATCTTGTTGATTTGTCTTCAATCTCTTGCAATACTCCGAGAACCCCTTTGTTATCTTTTCTGCATACAATCCCAATTGCTCCTTGACCCGGTGCTGGGACAAAGTCCCGATAACTAAACCTCTGAATTATATGATCACTTAGTTCAAGCCTTTTAAGTCCCGCCTCCGCAAGGACGAGCGCGTCGAAAGGACCCTCAATGCATTTTTTAACTCTGCTTTCCACGTTACCTCTAATCGGTATCACATTAACGTTGGGATTCTTCCTTTTTATTTGTACAGCACGCCTTAAACTGCTGGTACCAATACGTGAGTCTTTTGGCAGTTGTTCGAGTTTCATTTTAGAGTTCCCAATTAATACATCGTTTGGACTTTCACGTTTTAGTATTGATGCAATAACCAAATCGCCGTCCAGTTCGGTTGGTATGTCTTTGATACTATGTACTGCAAAATCAGCCCTTCCATCTAGAACTGCCCTGTTTACCTCCTTTTCAAAAATTCCCTTTTCGTTTACTGAGAACAAGAATTTATTCCTTTGAATGTCGCCCATTGATTTTATTTTAATAATATCGCAATTAGTTGATGGGAATATGCTGCGTAAGCTATTACTTACTATTTCAGTTTGTATTAATGCAAGTTTGCTACCGCGCGTAGCTATCGTGTAATTTTCATTCATTATCTTTCACTTTTTTCAATGCCTTACCAAACGCATCCATAGTCTTGTCTATGTCGTCATCGTCATGAGAGTGGGAAATAAAACAGGTTTCAAATTGTGAAGGAGGGATGAATATACCGGATTTTAGTAACTCGTTGAATAATTTCATATACATTAGCTGATTTGAGTTTCTAACATCTGACGCGTTTTTGATATGTTCTTGCGTAAAAAAAATTTGGAACATGGATGAAATGTGATTTACATTTGCTCCAATTTTTAGATCTTTTATATGATCTTTGATTCCAACTGTGAGTGTGTCTGAAAATCGTGAAAGCTTTGGATACAAATCATTTTTCACATCCTTTAACTTTTCCAGAGTTGCTATGCCTGCAGTTACTGAAATCGGATTTCCAGCATATGTACTTCCCTGAAATACAGTTCCTCTAGGTGATAACAATTCCATTATCTTTTTCTTACCGACAATTGCTGAAAGGGGAAAACCATTTCCTATTGACTTTGCAAGTGTCATGATGTCTGGAGTTACGCCAAAATATTCTGATGCACCTCCAGGTGAGATCCTAAACCCAGTCACAACTTCGTCAAAAATGAACACAATCCCCTCTTTTTCAGTTATTTTCCTTAATTTGCTGAGATAATCAGAAGTCGGTAATACAAGTCCCATATTGGCCATAACAGGTTCTATAATTACGCATGCGATATTCTGATCATTTTTCACCACATCCTCTATAGCGCCAATGTCGTTGTAAGGCAACAACAACGTTTCTTTCATTGAACTTTGTAAATTCCCATCATTTGAAGCGCTTGAAGCGCTCGAGCCAGGACTGACCAAGACGTAATCATATGCGCCATGATAGCATCCATCAAATTTAATCACTTTTTTTTTCTTTGTAAAAGCTCTGGCTAATCTTATTGAATGCATAGTTGATTCAGCGCCGGTATTCATTAACCTCACCATTTCCATATTGGGAATCATTTCAATGATTAACTCGGCCAATTTGATCTCCTTTTCTGTAGGAACACAAAAAATGTTGCCTTTATCCAATTGTGATTTTATGGCGTCTATTATATCCGGATAAGCATGTCCTAATAATACCGACCCATATCCAAGGCAATAGTCAATTAGCGTGTCATGCTCTTCAGTTATAATTTTAGAACCCTTTGCATAAGAGGCGAAAAAAGGATACGGTTCATAGAAACGAACCGGACTATTAACACCACTTGGAATTATTTCTTTTGCTCTTTTAAACAGAGAAGCCGACAAGCATTGATTGATGATTTTGTAACTGTTATAATTGTATCTTTATAACTTGTTCAATAATTCTGCAACTTTTTTGGCATGATACGATACTATTATGTCCGCTCCTGCTCTTTTAATACTAGTCACAAATTCCATCACTACTTCGTCCTCGCTGACCCAACCTTCTAAGGCAGCGGCTTTAACAATAGAATATTCACCGGATACGCTGTAAGCGCATATTGGTAATAGTGTAGATTGTCTTGCTTTGTAAATCAAGTCAAGATACGGCAATGCTGGTTTTATCATTAAAATGTCAGCTCCTTCTTTAACGTCCATCATTACTTCATGCAGTGCTTCATTTGTATTATGAAATGGCATCTGGTAAGTTTTTCTATCACCGAACTCTGGGGTAGAATGAGATGCATCTCTGAATGGACTGTACAAATTCGACGATAATTTGGCAGAATAACCGATGATTCCTACATTAGCAAAATTGGCATCATCTAAGGCATTTCGAATGCTTTTTACCTGCCCATCCATCATAGCTGAAGGAGCTACAAAATCTGTTCCTGCTTCTGCATGGCTGGTTGCCACTTTGTCCAGAATTTTCAGACTTGCATCGTTATCAGCAACTTTGTTCTTGATAATCCCACAATGACCATGTGAGGTATACTGACAGAGGCACACATCGGTTATAGTTACAATTTTTTCACCAAAGTTTTGTTTTAAAGATTTTACAGATTGTTGCACAATTCCATTTTTGCTATATGCGCTAGTGGCTCTATCATTTTTAATTGTTGGAATACCAAAAATCAGAAACGTCGTTAAACCAAGATCGTATAATTTTTGGATGTCATTTGATAGATTCTTTATTGGTATCCTAAAAATTCCGGGCATCAATTCAATTTCTTTCGGCTCGTCTATTCCTTCCTGAACAAAAACTGGGCATACAAGATCTTTTACTGATAACCTTGTTTCCTGCAACAAATCTCTAATGGCTGGCGTGCGTCTTAATCTTCTTAATCTTACTTTTGGAAATCCATCAGATTCAGATGCTTCATTTTGGTTCATAATTAAATATCCTTGATACTATGTTGAGGACTTCTTCATTCTTTTCTGCATTACCAATCTCTTTTCTAAAGTTATTCATGGGTGTAGAAAGAATACCTTCAACGATTGCAAATGATAATTGTTCCATTATTTCATATTCTTTCATTCCCTTTTTAATTCCAAGTAACCTCAGTGCTTTAGATAATTCCCTATTTCTGACTTCATCCACAATTTTGAATATGGACACCACAAAAGGTTCTGCTTTGATTTTCCTAAATAGCAAATCCATATTTTGCATTCCATTCTGAATCATTTCTTCAGCTAATCTGACTTCTTCTCGTCTACGGTTCAAGTTTCTGTCTACTATTTCTGCTATTTGATCTATGTTGACAAGTTTTACTCCGGATATTGTTGCAATCTTATCATCTACAGTTCTAGGATTAGAAAGATCAAAAATCATCATTCCACTATCTTTCTTGGCACAATTCGATATTCTTTCATATGTTATCAAATTGTAAGGAGCTGTTGTAGAAACAAAAATGACATTTGTCTTTTCAAAATCATTGAGGGCATCTTCAAAATTTACAGGGTTCCCACCTACAGTTTTACAAAATGATTTGGCCCTTTCATAGGTCCTACTGGCAACATCGAAATCTACTTGTCTCTTCTTTAGGGATTTTGCAACAAGGGTAGCTCCCTCACCAGTACCAATTAGTAGAACCTTTTTATTTTGAAAATCATCAAAATGTTCTTCGGCCAGATTAACTGCCATAGATCCAACCGATACACTTCCCTTATTCAAACCAGTGTTGGTCCTAACTCTACTCCCAACCTTTATTGCATGTTCAAATATTATGGGAAGAAATGAATCAACATAACAATTCTGACGTGAATACTCAAATGATCTTTTGACCTGTCCCAATATTTGATCCTCTCCTACTACAAGGGACTCAAGACCTGATGTAAGCCTTAGGAGATGGTTAATGGCGCCCTTACCCTGATCTACTTCAGCATATTCAAAAGACAAATCTTTGTTTTCGGTATTCTTTCTCCATATCTCAAAGATCCCTTCAATATCGATTTTTTCTAATGCGAGAAATAGCTCTACCCTGTTACAGGTTTGTATAATGACGCATTCTCTAATCCCATTGGTAGTAAGGATTTCACGATATGCGTTTGCTATATCTTTGAATGTAAATTTTTCAAGAATATGAATCGGGGATTTTTTATGAGTTACCCGTACGTTTAATAATTTTAGGTCATCCGTAATTTCTGGACTCATTATTTACTCGCTTCTCCCCAATTTTTCAACATATGTGATGCGGTCATTTTTGCTTCGTCTAGCTTGTTTGATCTTAACAAATGCTGGATATTTTTATCTTTTATTAATGAATATAAGAATTCCTTTCGCTCTTTCACGGTGCTTATTTTTCCCTTTGCCATCTTGCGCGCAAATTCCTGTAATATGATGTTGCTAATATCTGATTCACTAATAATCTTGTTCATCATCCTTTCTGCCCTCATTCGAATTTTTCTTGCCATGATAGGACTTTTACCAGAGGTCGAAATTGCAACTTGTATCAAGCCTTCGATGTTGACTAGAGAAGTATAGGAAAAATCGCTCATAGGCGGATCATCTGCTGCATACACAAAGGCACCCATAGTTCTTCCTTTCTCTACTAGTTTTCTATTTAACTGTCTATCATCGGTTGCAGCCAGGATCAAGAAAATATCTTTGAATTTATCCAGAACTGAGGCGTCCTTTATCCTTCTTTTTATTAATTTTATTTTTCGTTCTTGGTCCATCATCCTGAGTTCCTTATTTAATCGAGCAGTAATTACGGTTATATCGCATCCTTGATCTAACAATCCATGTACTTTGCGTAAACCTTCGGTACCACCTCCTATCACAACAGCTTTTTTGTTGTTCACGTTAAGGTCTACTATCAATTAGCTGCACCAGATATGAATAGTAAATTTGAGGGACTATCTTTATTTAATCATTCCACACAATGATTAGTATAATCTCGGAATTTTATCACGGTCGAACAATTTCGGACTACCCGATATATCATATACTATATATACAATAACGACGTTATAATATTTAATGACCTCAGATCTGAATATGGACTATAGCAAATATGACTTTAAGGATTCTACTGAACTTTACGTTTATTTGAGCAAAAAGGGCCTTTCAAAGGGGACAGTAGAGGAAATTAGCAAATTAAAAGATGAACCTGATTGGATGCGAGAATTTAGATTACGAGCTTATGAAGTTTTTCTCAGCAAACCCATGCCGAATTGGGGTGGCGACTTATCTCATATAGATTTTCAAAATATTTACTATTATGCAAAGGCATCTGAAAAGCAAAGCAAAAATTGGGAAGATGTTCCCGACTCCGTAAGGAACACGTTTGAAAAATTAGGAATTCCTGAAGCAGAAAGAAAGTTTTTGGCTGGAGTTGGTGCACAATATGAATCAGAAGTAGTATATCATAATCTGCGCGAAGATTTAGAAAAACAGGGTGTGATATTTTCAGATACTGACAGTGCTGTAAAGAAATACCCTGATATTTTGAAGAAGCATTTTGGTAAGGTTATTCCTCCAGAAGATAACAAATTCGCTGCGCTAAATAGTGCTGTTTGGTCCGGCGGATCTTTCATATATGTTCCAAGAAATGTAAAGGTTGATCTACCTCTCCAAGCATATTTTAGAATCAATGCAGAAAATATAGGCCAATTTGAAAGAACTCTCATTATAGCCGACGAAGGTTCAGAAGTGCACTATATCGAGGGATGTACTGCCCCTGTTTATACAACTGAGTCTCTTCATTCAGCAGTAGTTGAACTAATAGCAAAAAGAGGAGCAAAAATAAGATATACTACAATTCAAAATTGGAGTAAAGACGTTTACAATCTAGTCACAAAGAGAGCATATGCATATGAGAATGCTACAGTTGAATGGATTGATGGTAATCTGGGTAGCAAATTAACCATGAAGTATCCAGGTGTTTACATGCTTGGTAAACGAGCACATGCAGAGGTAATTTCAATTGCATTTGCAGGAAGTGGACAGCATCAAGATGCAGGTGCAAAAGCAGTACACCTTGCTCCGGACACGACATCAAGAATTACAAGCAAATCTGTTAGTAAAGATGCGGGACGAACCACATATAGAGGATTGTTACATGTCGCAAAAGGTGCTACAGGTGTAAAGTCAAATGTCCGATGCGATGCATTACTCCTTGATAAGAACTCGAGAACTGATACATATCCTTATGTTGAAGTTAACGAAGATGATGCTACCATTTCTCACGAAGCTACTGTGGGTAAGATTGGGGAGGATCAGATATTCTATCTGATGAGCAGAGGATTTTCAGAATCAGACGCACTTTCATTGATAGTCGGTGGCTTTATGGAGCCATTCACAAAAGAATTACCAATGGAATATGCAGTAGAATTGAACAGACTGCTAAAACTAGAGATGGAAGGTTCAGTAGGTTAGAGCAAGAAAGAAACTGCGTACGACTCCTGGACACAAAAACTGCATCTTTTTTCCGTCAAAAGTTACGTATTTTTTTATTTTTATTTTAGCTTGCATCATGGGTGGTTCATTTTCTTCTTAAATTGAAATCCTTATAAGCGGCTATTAACTGAATTCTTTTTGAATCGTATAGGTTTCATGGTGAATTCTGAATGGATTTTGGCTTGATAATAATGCAGCTTCTGTGGAGTACTCACTATAATGAAAATGCACCATTACCATTTTCATTTTCCTCAATGATTATTGCTGCGCTGATAGCTATCGGTTTGAATATCGCATTTGCTATGCTCAGAAAGAAAACTACTGATATTGAAAAAATGAGCAAAATTATGAAAGAGTCAGTCGAATTTAGAAAACAAATGATGGCTGCTGTTAAGAAACAAGACAAAGAACTGATTGCAGAATTAAAAAAGAAACAAGCATACGTTAACAAAATGAATTTAGAAGTTCAGCAACAACAAATGAAACCCATGTTCATTTACATGATACCATCTTTTATGTTATGGATTCTTGTTTTTCCTTATATTTTTGGAGGAGTTGTAGCGCTCTCACCAATACATCCAGAGATTCCGTGGATTACCTGTACTGCAGACCATGTAAAAAGTGATTTGCAAAAAAACCCTGACGGTAGTCATAAAGGAGTTTGTAGACAAGCAGGTCAAATTTACTTGTGGGGATGGTTTCTAATTGTGAACTTTTCTTTCAATGGAATAATTTCCAAGATTACCAAAACAGCTCTACCAAGCATTACATAATCACTATTCTATCAACAGGACTAATCACTGATATTCTATTCAACTGTAATCTAAATTACATTAGTTATTCTCGATATTAGATGCGATAAGTGGTTTGATGGTTGAGATATAATTCTTTTATAGTCATCCATAGTGTCCAGATCTTCTGAAAGGTTTACTGAATTGATAATAATGGTGTGCTCGCCACTCCTTTTTGAAGATTGGATATGCTCATAGTAGCTATTGTTATCATAGGATGTCTGGTACAAATTGAAGGGTTTTCTTAACAAAATATTGGTTCCATCCATTCTCATAGAAGGAACGATAATAGAACAATTTTGATATTTGCTAGCCATTGATAACAATAACTCAATCTCGTATGAATTAATGAAAACAAGATCTATGGGAACAATGATGTTTAATTGTGCTTGTTTTTCTTTACAATATTCATCTCCTACTTCAATCGCATAATTGACGCCTTTTTCATTTGAGTATATATTTTCAATTTTGTAATGATTTGAAATTTCCTTAACCCTTTCATCAGCGGATATAGTTACTATTGTGGAGATACTTTTACATTTTGTTAAATTAATAATTGTATTTTTAAGCATTAATTGCGTCAGCACAATTTTCTGATTTTTAGTGAGATCCAATCTTGTCTTGCTTGATTCAAATCTCTTGACAGGAATTAGAGCTATGATTTTCATATGTCATTCAAGCAATATTGAATTTTTCAAGTACGAAGTTGGACAACTTCATTTCTTCTTCTTCGTTTTGCATAACAATGTTGGTTTTATGTGTGTTAATTCCAAGGCTTTGAATTTTCTTTTCATATGCCATATCGAAATCAGAGATTACGAGATTTGAGGCAACATCTTTGTAATACAGAGCGACTCCGTATGGAGAGGATTCAACGCCCAATGCCTCCATGTACTTTGAAGCTGGACCACTAAAAGCTGAATTTCCAATTATGGGACTAATTGCGACAACGCTGCTCTTTCTTGATGTAAGTTCTTTCCGAATGGATGGCAATGAAATAATTGGACCAATGCTGGAAATTGGATTTCCAGGTGCAATTACAACTAGCTCCGAATTTCTGATAAGCTCCACAGCCTTGATGTTTGCGTCTGCTTTTGAAATACCATAGTATCTTATTCCCTTTATCTCCGGTTCCGCATGATTTTTGACCCAAAATTCTTGGATATGCATATCTCCTTGTGCAGTTTCTATTCTTGTTTCAATATGATTATCTGAAGCAGGCAAGATAACTGTAGGTATCGAGAAACTTTTTCGAATCAATTCTGTAATTGATGACAATGTTTTTCCCTCTTTTAGCAAGTTGGTTCTAACAAGATGAAGGGCCAAATCACGATCACCAATCCTAAACCAATTCTCTTGTCCAAATGTTTTCATTTGTTCTAAAAACATGAATGAATCATCTGAAATACCCCATCCTCTGTCTTTGTCTAGAATGTCGGCCAGGCCGTATGTTATCGTATCAATATCAGGACACACGTACAATCCATACAACCACAAATTGTCTGCAACATTTGAAATGACGGCCAAGTCTTCCGAAAGTTTGGATAGTCCCCGAGCTATCTTTACCGATCCTGTCCCTCCAGCTAATACTGTGATCAATACAAAAGAACACTCTTGTTGACGGCTCAACTTTTTTAAATTTTCCTGAAAGCCGGGGACGTCTAATTGAATAAATAACATATTACGACGGCAATAATTTTTGCAAAAGTTGGACACTAAAACGAGCGATGAATTCGATAAAGATTATAAGCAGGTTGAATTAGTCCTAACCTGTGAATAGTTCCAGATTCATTATGGCTATTTTCTTGATGATATTCACAGTTTCTTCTCTTGTATCAAATTCTCATGCTGTTCAAATGACTACAGTATTGTCACCCAAACAAAATGAAGCGCAGCCTGAATTTACAGCAAATCGATTTATTACAATACAATTCGATCAGGGAAGTGCGTTGGCAAAAAAATTATCCACAATAAATGAACATTTGCAATTTAAAGCAAATGCATCAACCCCGGGTATGGCAGAATTGATATCTGGAATAAATAGAGATATTTTTACGGAAAAACAAAGCCCAATTAACATCTCTAATGCTACAATCGACTATACTGGAACAATGAGGGGTAGTAGTGACAGATTGATAATGTCGTACAAGATAGTATTTACACCAACCATAAGTGGATTTGTATTGCCCAGCAACAATTCAGGTACTACTAATTCTCTAGTTGATTTAGATTGGAGAGGATTTCATACTTCAAGACCTCTGACACTTCAGGTACCAGAAATTGGTAATGTCAGTATTAATTATCCAATGAGTTTACTGCAAGTAAAACTTCCAGAAATAGCCCAGCAGCTAAATTCTTCAGAGGCTGGTGAATTGTTTAAAACACCTTTGTTTAATTTTGAAGATATTGCCACCCCAATGGAGCGATGGCACTTTTTGTTTGATCCAACCGGAAGTCAGGCATCATCTGCTGGTTCAGGTTATCAAGAATTAGGCGGAGCCAGGGTTGTTTCAATTTTCTCACTAGGTGAGAGCAGTTTCAGAGAAGGAGTGATGGAAGCAAAGGAATCAGATGCAACTGCATCAGTTGATGGAGCAACCGTACGTATTCATTCCAGTACTCCACCGCCAAGTGGACAAATACAAATTGCTGGATTTGCAACTGTATCTAAAAATGGTAAATCTGAAATTGCTTTTGTTTCAGAGAATGCTCCAGAGGGAACTGCAACTGCAACGGGCGGCTTTCCAATCCAGGTTCTAGGAATACTTGGAGGTATGATGGCAGCTATATCCGTATTGGTGTTGTGGAAAGCAAGAAAATAGTCCTTTTGTGTTTCCAATTCTAACTTTGTTTTTCTGACATAATACACCGGGAGCTCATCAAAGGACTTAGTTCTCCAATTACGCGGGGGGTTTCTTTCTATTTTTTATGATTTAAACGCGTCGGCACTGGTGAAGAGGCTTTGAATCACTTTGATTATTAAAACTTGCGTTACTCTAAAGAGATTAAATAAGATCAATAGATATCAAAAAAGTGTTTGCTAGCCGTAACCCTCCTTTTGTTCTAAGTGGGATTCCACTGAGCGGTCAACCTGGGATCATACAGGAATGTTAACCCCTTTTTGTCCTTGCTCCACTCAGGTCGGCGGTTTCATTCCAGTATTGACATCTTCAGGCTATTCACCATCATCATCATTTTGATCAACTGGATTCCTTTCTGTTCCGTTGCCAGGTGTCTCCACCTAATTATCGCTAATTTGAGTGCCTGTTACGAGGGAGGAGTTTCCTCTCTTTCGAGTAACCCACACGCTAGCTAACACATTGAGGTATGCATAATTGATTAAAAAGTCTTTTTCAGATAGTTTAGGGCCAAGCGCATTTTATTATTAATAGACAGAATTTGCACTATCACAATTTGAAAAAGTGCTACTACATTTGATCGGATCTGAACTCTATCTGCTTTGCTTTTTATTCCAGAATTTTATTATCCAAATTGTTTTACAAGCAAATCTCGTTTCTTACTTATTTGAAATAGAGAATCAGTGTGCTCATATGCATGTTTTTTTGACTTACCTAATGCCATGGATTGGAACAACAGGTGGTTTTCTGGAATCACAATACCCGTTTGATCATCTGAGTAGAGAATTTTTAGTGTATCTTCACTCTTTCTCATTGTTTCTTCATGAATATGTACCATGTTAGTATCATCATGTTCAAAACCTAATTCGCGAGCCTTGAGTCTGATGTCTGCAGTCCCCTTTGCCTTGGCAAGTACTGCAACTCCAAATTCTTCTTTGTAAATTTCAGACATTGAATCAAAATAGGGAACTTTATCTTTGAATCTTATTGTCATTTGGTGAAGGTGCATCATTCTCGAAGGAACTTTGTAGGCCTCAACGTATAGTTTTACTGATGGCAAGAACGATTTCACATCGTCTTGGTGATGCGGATTCTTATCCCATTCTATAGTATCTTTAACTTCCTTCTTATCCTCCAAATCGGCCCATCTTCTAATTAATGTGACATCATATCTTTGAATTTTATCACCAAATTTTTCAATCATTGGTTGCATGATTCTGCCCATACCTGAAACATTACAGCTGCCCTGAATTACATACTTTTGATTTGTTACTTTATCAAAGTTAATCCTAGAATTGTGAATAATGTCTGCCACTTTTTTTTCGCCTGTCCTATCTTCACCTCCTTGAAAAATCGCCGGCTTGTTCAATGGAATATAGAAATTTACCTTGTTACTGTAACCAAATCCATCTTTTGCAGCATCTAATACAAGATCGGATTTGTTGATAGCATCAGAAATAGTTCCAGAGATATCGTATCCCTTTGCTTTGAATTCTGGTACTTTCTCATCAGGTACGTATACAGGAAATTTCTTTGAAAAGGCCTCGTCAACTTTGCTGTCTATCGAGTATTTTCCTATACCAACAAACTGAATCTCTTTGTCATGAGAAAATGCCGATGCAAGTCTTCTACCAATATTTCCATATCCGTTTATGAATACTCTTACCATTTCTCAATGTTTTTAGTGCAATCAATGGATTATTTAATGTATTATAAAGCGCGTTTCAACAGTCATAGTAAGAGTAAATTCATCGTGCAAATTATGGAAGGAAATGGTATTTTTGTGATTTTTTTATAAACATTAAATATCAATAGCGTTGAAAATTAACATCGGAAGATAATCAAAAATAATGAGTGCTTTGGTATGAAAAAGATTTTGATAATAGATAACTATGACTCGTTTGTATATAACATTGCTCAATTATTTGGAAAGTTATCAACAGATCCAGTAGTATTTCGCAATAACAAGATAACACTCAAAGACATCAAGAAAATGCAACCCGATGGTATAGTTCTGTCTCCAGGACCCGGTCACCCTGCTGATAAGAAATCATTTGGGATATGTGGAGATATTATTCAAACCATTGGGCCAACTACGCCTGTTCTGGGAGTATGCCTGGGTCATCAAGGAATAGTTCACGTTTACGGTGGTACTGTAATTAATGCGCACGTGATTAGACATGGAAAGACGAGCAAAATAAAATATCGTGACGATGAACTATTCGACAAACTATCAAATCCATTTATTGCAACAAGGTATCATTCGCTGGTAGCGTCGAGAGATAACTTTCCTGATTGTTTGGAAATTACTGCTGAGTCTCTTGATGACTCGGAAATTATGGGTCTGAAACACAAGAAACATCCTATATTTGGAGTGCAATTTCATCCTGAATCCGTGTTAACAAAGAATGGTTATCGCATCTTGGAAAATTTCATAGATATCCTGAAGAAGTAATGTCCACAGAATATTTACAAGAACAGACAAGAAAAATTCTATCAAATGATGATATTGACGAATTTGAATTTAGAAACGCTATTAATCATTTACTATTAAAAGACATTCCTGACTCTGCCATCGCAGAATTCATCACAGCTCTTACTAACAGGGGTGTTGACCATGCCGAATTAAGAATAATTCGCGAAGTAATCTTAGCTCATTCTCATCTTATTACACCTAAGGTATCAGGTCCCTTGATTGATAACTGTGGTACTGGTGGAGATATGGTTAATTCTTTTAACATTAGCACTGCTGCATCGATTATTGCATCAGCGTCTGGCATCAATGTTGCAAAACATGGGAACAGATCTGCAAGTGGATTATGTGGCAGCGCAGATTTTTTCGAAAATGCAGGATTCAATTTAGAAACAGAGGAACAGGTAATTATTGAGACCCTGGAACGAAATGGATTCTCATTTCTGTTTGCACCTAAATTTCATCCTGATCTCAAAAGGTTATCTGTTATTAGAAAGCAATTGGGTTTTAAAACCGTATTCAATATCGTTGGGCCTTTATGCAATCCTTGCACAAATATCACAGGGCAAGTTATTGGAATATCTGATCCAAAATTTTTTGATCTACTCTCAAATGCGATGACTGAATCTAGATTAAAACAAATTATCCTTGTCCATTCATCCGACGGCATGGATGAGCTTTCTAACACCTCTAGCAATATTATGTTGAGTATTAAATCTGGTAAAATAGAAAGACAGGAAGTAAATCCGACCCTCCTAAATTTGAAGACTGTAAAAAAAGATCAAATTCAAATTAGTTCAATTGATGATTCTGTAAAAAGCACATTAGAAACAATTTACGGTAAGTCGACGGATGCAAAACAAGACATTGTAGCGCTTAATGTAGCGATAGCGTTAATTGCAGGTGGAAAGGTATCAGAAATTAATGACGGAATTAAAATGGCCCGAGAATTAGTGAAATCTGAAGAACCGAAAACAAAATTACGTGAACTAATATCCTGTTGTGGAAACGTTCAAAAGTTGAATATTTTAGAAGAAAAGTTCTCGTTAAAATAAAAATTTTGATTCCATTATATTATAATGGGTATAGGAAAATTTAATTCAAAAAGATAAAAAAGGAATATAGGACTTATCGTTTTTTTGATTTTGGTTTTGCTTTTGCCTTTGATTTTGGTTTTGCTTTTGCCTTTGATTTTGGTTTTGTCTTACCTTTCACCGCTTTACTAGGACCTCCACCAATTTTGAACATTTTGGTTCCACAAACTGAACATGTCCCTTTTGTTGCGGGTCTTCCATTTTTCATTACTACCTGTGATTCGCCTTTCATCTGCCTTTTTGCTTTACATTTTACACAATAACCTTCAGTTGCCAACATATTCCAGATTAAGGCGGTACCTTATAAGATTAGCTATCTGATTAAACTAAACTATTCATAGTCAACTAAAAGTCGTTAAAGTTTGTCGTTCTCTTAGTCGGGTATAGTAGGTTCAAATCATTGGCTATTATTATGGTGCAATCATAAATTAGTAGAATATGATTTTTTATTCAATATTTTTTTTGAAATAGCTGGAATGAAAAGTTGTTATTTTGTATTTATCATGAAATGTTGAAATGATGAATGTAACTTCATTTCTTATGTCCGTTTTGTATTTCCTTTTGGTAGATGATTTGTGAATTCCACGAGTTTACAAAAATGGAAAACTAAATGATTTTCCTGCCGAACAAAAGATAAGTAGTATGTCCTATCATTCGCATAGACGGCCTTGTTTTTCCTTCCCTTGCTTCGATATTGCGTATCAAGATCTCAGTGCTTTCAATGTCAGTGAACCCTATTTCTATCATATGTTTTGCCGTTTTTTCCAATTGATTCATTGTTGGACATATTATTGCAACAGCGCCGCTGCTCTTGAGGCATTTATGAACAATATGCAAAACGTTCCATGGATCTCCTAAATCTATAATTGCAACGTCGATTTCTGAAAGTTCAAGGCCCTCCTTCATTATGTCGCGATTGTACATTGAAACATTTTTTTCCATATCTGATTTCTTAAGATTCTTTCTAGCGATCTCCATAAATTCCTCATTAACATCATATGTGAAAACGTGTCCTGACATCCCTACAAGACTTGCAAAAAAAGTTGTGAGCGAAGCACTTCCGGTACCAATTTCAAGAACATTAGATCCACTTTTCAATCCGGTTCTAATTGCAATATAGCCAAGATCTTTTGGATATACTATCTGCGTTTTTCTATCTGATTTCATTACAAAGTCATAGATTGTTGGCTCCATAAGGTACACCCTCTTTTGCTTTGGTGTGACAATGGAAGAACCATACTCTAGCCCTAATACTTGATCAAAATCTATAATTCCTATATGCGTGTGAAGTTTTTTACCTTTTTCGACTTTAGTTAACCAGTTCTTACTTGCTTGATAAAAAAACAAAACGTATGCGTCGTCGGTTATTTTCATCAAGACAATGAGTTTGCAAGGAGGTAAAAAAATCTTACAATATCTGCAATACTTTATCCTGCTTAAGGGATATAAGAGACTAGTACTTCACTCATACAATACAATAAAAATTGAGACTAGCATCGCTGTATTCTGGAGGAAAGGACAGTAACTACTCTATTTTTGAAATAAATAGACAAGGTCACCATGTTGTCTGTCTGCTGTCCATACTACCCGATAAAGCTGATAGTCTTCTGTTTCACTTTCCAAATATTTCTCTGTCTGCCATGCTTGCAGAGGCTATTGATTTGCCAATAAGAAGTTTTCAATCTACAGGAGTTAGTCTAGATGACGAAACAAGTATCCTCGAAAATGCACTTGCAAAGGTAATGGAGGAATTTAACATACAGGGTATCGTGCATGGAGGTTTATGTAGCAATTTTCAGAAAAAGAATTTTGAAAAAGTGTGTCAACGGTTGGGATTATCAGTATTTTCCCCATTGTGGCATATAGATCCTTCTACATATCTTCATAAAATGATAGATGATGAGTTCAAAATTGTAATAGTGGCAGTATCTGCACTAGGGCTGGGAAGAGAGTGGCTTGGCAAGAGCCTGAATCATGAAAATGTAAAGGAACTAGAATCATTATCAGCAAGATACGGTTTTAACCTTAATTTTGAAGGAGGCGAAGCAGAAACTATCGTTGTTGATTGCCCGATGTACAAGAAAATATTTCAGATTAGGAAAGGATTCGTAAAATGGTTTGGGGACAATGGAATATTTGAAATAACAGATTATCAATTAATAGATAAATAAATGCTAGACAATCTTCGCACAAGTCTTGGAGCAGCTTTAAAAAAACTGGTGGGTGCTTCAGATGTAAATGAGGAATTGATTGATTCTTTATGTAAAGACGTACAAAGAGCTTTACTCCAATCTGATGTAAACGTCAGATTAGTTCTAAACATAACTCAAAATCTAAAAAAGAGATCTATGGAGGAGACGCCACCCAAGGGATTGTCTCGAAAAGATCATATAGTTTCGATACTTTATGATGAACTTTCTAGATTGATGGGATACACAGGTGAAACAGCCGCCCAAAACAAACAACCTGAAAAACAAGTCATTTCATTTGCACCAGGAAAAATGAATATTGTACTGATGTTTGGTATCCAAGGAAGTGGGAAAACTACCGTTACCGCAAAGTTAGCAAGATGGTTAACCAAACACGGATATCATGTTGGCGTAATTGGCGCCGATACATGGAGACCGGGGGCACTAACACAACTTAAAATGAATTGTGTTAAAATAAACGTTGAGGTATTTGGAGATGAATCAAATAAAGAAGCCCCTTCCATAGTAAAGAATGGGATTAATTATTTTAAGGAAGCAGGATCAGATGTTGTGATTATTGATACCGCTGGAAGACACAAGGACGAAGCAGAACTTTTAGAAGAGATGAAAAGTATGTACAATATCTCAAAACCAGATTTAATCTTACTTGTAATTGATGGAACCATTGGTCAGCAAGCTTTTAACCAGGCGAAGTCATTCCATGAAACAGTTCCAGTGGGTGGTATCATTATTACAAAGCTTGATGGCACTGCAAAAGGTGGAGGTGCTTTGGCCGCATCTGCTGTAACGGGTGCAAGGATTTTCTTTATTGGTAACGGTGAGAGAATTGACGATCTTGAAGAATTCAGTCCAACAAGATTCGTTGGAAGATTACTTGGGATGGGGGACATAAAAGCAATTTTAGATTTGGCCAAGGATTTAGAATTGCAGGCAGATGAAAATCAATCCAAAAGAGTCCTTAGTGGTAAAATGACTATAGAAGACTTTTATTCACAAATGGAGAATGTCGGTAAAATGGGATTTAGAAATATCATTGATAATTTGCCTGGTTTATCAGGAGTAGTAAAGGAAGATCAAATAGATGTTATTCAGGGAAAACTGAAGAAATGGCGATATATCATCCAATCTATGACAAAGAATGAGAAAAGAAATCCTGAAGTAATAAACGACTCTCGCAGAAAAAGAATTGCCAGAGGATGCGGGGTAGCTGAGCATGATGTAAAGGATCTTATCAAGAATTTCAATAACTCAAAGAGCATGATAAAACAGAGCAAAGGCAGACAAATGCAGGGTATGCTCAGAAGACTTGGAATGGGATAAAAAAAGATTCCACTAATTGAAGCGAAATTTTGAACACAAGCTATGTAATTGGTGTCTTGAAAGACAGAATGTAAAGAATTATCCTCCAAAGGGAATAGTAGAGGAGTGTGAAATATGCCATGGATTTGAATCGCAAAAAGAAAAAATATGCAAAAATATTTTTCAAGTAACAAATGATTATCGATATGATTCCTTCCAAATTGGGCTAACGTTAAATCACAGTTTTTACGATAATGAGGACAAGTTTAGATCACGATTCAAATTAAGAGGAAAAGAGAATATTAAGACTAGCATATTGCGAGATATTAGAAAAACCTTCAGTAATCTTTCGAAAAAGCGAGTTGATTCGAGTTCTCCTGATATTACTATTAATCTGCAAATTGGAAAAAGATTTGAAACTATAGTTAATGTGAGTTCAAAAACAATGGTCTTGAGCGGTCGATACATTAAAACAAAAAGGATGAAAGTTAAGCGCAATGATTCTCACAATGGAGACAGTCTAGATCTTAATCAACAGCAGATTGAAAATATACTGAAAAGAAAATTGTCTAATTTACTTCAATCGGATTCAATTACCTATTGGCCACTTGGCAAAGAAGAACCTAAAAGTATGGTCCTCGGCAACGGTAGACCATTTTATGTGTCAATAAAGAATCCAAAAATATTTAATTTGAAGGAAAACCTTTCATTACGTTCGGGAGGACTTGAATTTAACATCGAGGATAAACTTCCAAGTTATCCGGCAACCCCACCGTTTTACATAAAGAACGTAAGAGCTCTCGTCTCTGTAACAGAAAAAATAGAAACATTAGTTACTGATTTCACCGATTCAGGGATTAAATTGGTCGAATTTGTAACACAGAGGGGCAAAAATTGGAAATTTGTTTACGACATTCAACTGAAATTAAAAAACCCAAGAAAAATTGAGCTGACCATGCTTTGTGATAATGGGTTTCCAATTAGGGAATTTATAGAGGGGACAGAAAATGGAAGCACATCTCCTTGCTTATTTGACTTGATACACAAAGAATGTAAATGCGACTATTTTGACATAATCAACATAGAAAGTGAGGACGACAGTCTCGTATAAGAAATAATTGAATGATTGAATTTGTTACTAACTATAAATTAATTTAAAAAATTATTTTGACTTTTGTTTAAATTCTGTAAATCCGCATTTGCCGCAGGTATTCCTATCTTTATGCTCAGCCATGAAAACTCCTTTCCCACATCTAGGACAATCCCTCTTTTTTCTGGTAACCTTATCACCAGAAATATCATAAAATTTGTATATTTGAGATTTAGAATCCTTTTTTTTATCTGCCATTTCTACCACTCTATTTCTTTGACTTGCCCTTCTCAGCGCTTTGTTGTTTTTCTTTCAATTTCTTAGCTTTGGCTTCATCAAAGATTTTTTTTCTTTCTGTCTTCTCAATTAGTCGCATTGATACATACTTTGGTAAAGTTTCATTTGCGCTTTTTTCATCTTTATAAATGTGAAAGAAACCATTAACATCGGTACTTCCTCTATTACATTTGATTTCAATTGGTATAACAGTTTTTGAATCAACATTATTTGACTTTGATATTGTTTCAACTGCGTCTTTCTTGTTAATATTTCCTGCTACATTCCTAAATATAACTTGTAATTCTCGCCTATTCATTAATTGATTATTATAATCACGTAGTACAACCAGCTCAGTGCTCATATTAGTGTAAATCGAATGAATTTTTTACTCATATAAGGATTTCCAATTTCTCACCTGTATACAAGCAAGCGGGTCAGATGGGAATGATTACCATAGCGTTCGTAATCGGTAATATGCATTATCGAATGCGCCGATGATAGTAAGTTTCAAATAAAGAAATTATAAAATTACATGCGCCTTTTACAAATCAATCTTTTAACATAAGTAATATTAGTCTGGATACGACAGCGTGAAGACATTCACTAGACTCACATCCATAATAGGCACACTAGTAGTTTTGTTTGTATCCTTGATGGGGATGGCTGAGTCTACACATCTTAATGATAATGTAGTGTATCCAAAATACAAATGTAGTTCATACAGCGGCTTTCACAATCATGACAGTATTACACTGTCTTCAATATGTGGGAAATGATAAAAAATGAATAACCAAATAAAAGTAAACAAACTATTGGTAATGATTGGAGTTATTGTTGCAGTATTGGCTACCCTAGTATTTTGGCCAACAATTGCAAGTGCTGGTGTATTTTACCATATCCCTGAGTCCAGTATGAAAGAGTTGGCTAGTGGATCAGACCTGATCATACGAGGAGAAATAATTAATGTCCAGCCGGGTAGAGACAGGATAGTAGAAGACGAAGGTGAAGATGATGATTGGTTCATACCAACACTTCTCAGTGAGGTACAAGTTAAAAAAGTCATAAAGGGAACTTGGAAAGACAAGACAATCAAAGTAACCACTGAAGGTGACTTGAGTGGCGAGGAGCATATACCAGCTGCTACCAAGATGAAGAAAAGCGAAAAAGTCATACTATTCCTAATTAAAGATCCACTCTATGGTGATAATGCCTATACGACATACGGAATGTATCAAGGCAAATTCGATATAGATGACAACAATAAGGTAGAGAACAAACACGAGTTTGCCTCCGATGTAAGAACCAAAGTAAAGGGAATGAATACCACAGAGTTTGAAAATAATATCTACAAGATACTTGGCATTACACCAAATTCTGAGCCAGAACTAGAAAAGAGCTCTTCTACACCTTTTGACAGTATTACAAACGCAACTACACAATAAGAGAAAGACGAAGCAATAGTCGAAGAACAGAAAAATGAAGAGAATTACGCTGAGTCTACATATCTTAATGATAGTATAATGTATCCAAAATACAAATGTAGTTCATACAGCGGGTTTCATAGTCATGTCGGTTCAACACTATCTTCGATATATGGGTCATGATGAAAAATGAACAAACGCATAATAGAAAACAAATTACCGATAATGATTGGAGTTGTTGTTGCGGTATTAGCAGCAAGTACTACAGTATTTGCGCAAACCTTGCTACCATCAAATTTATCAGAAACGGAATCAACGAACATGCTAACACATCAGGTACAACCACAAGAAACGATATCTTTCCTAATGGTTGAATTAAGTTATGATGCCTATGCAGTAGTTGGAAAGTTTCAAGGCAAATTCCATATAGATGATAATAATCGGATAGAAAAGAATAATTTTCAAAAAATGACGGCGATGAATACGACAGAATTTGAAAATCAAATTAATAAGATACTCGGTGTCAAGCCAAATTCTAACCCGGAACTAGAAAAGAATTTGTCACCGTATGACAGAAGTAGTAACACAACTCCATAATAAGATCCAGTCGATTTATTAATATTAGTCTAAAAATTAAAAACTTTGATCTGATGAAACCAGCAACGAAATCAGCAATTATTGGAATTGCAATAATCCTCATTGGAATGCTGAATAATATTCTGCCAGAGTCACAATCCCAAGAAGTAGAAAAGAATAGGAATTTTGAAAATGTCACTTTATTGATCGAAAAGGCTGACCAATTTTATGATTCGGGCCAAAAAGAGGAGGCTATAAAGTACTACCAAATGGTGTTGGCAATTAACAAGACCGATACCTACGCCCTAAACAGTATTGGTGATTCGCTGTATGATTTAGAACGGTACGATGACGCCATAAAATATTATGAAAAGACACTGGCAGCAAACAAGAGCAATACATACGCTCTGGCAAGTATAGGTGATTCATTAAACAGTATGGAAAAGTACTCTGAAGCCCAGAAATATCTGGATATGGCACTATCAATTGATCAAAACTTTACTTATGCACTAAACGCTAAAGGAAATGTATTCTACAATTTGGGGCAATATGACGAAGCGATAAACTACTATGACAGGACGTTGGCGATAAACAAGAGTGATACTTATGCTCTAACAAGCATTGGCGATTCGTTAAACCGGTTAGGGAGGTACTATAGTGCCTTACAGTTTCTTGACATGGCATTGGAGACTGATGCAAATGATACTTATGCAAAAGACACTAAAGTAGATACTTTACGCAGATTGGGTGATAATTATTATAGTGAGGGGAAATATGAAGATGCAATAAAATATTATGACAAGGCACTTGCAATCAATCCTTCATATAGTGATGCGAAATCAATGAAGGAGATTTCTTTAACTCATTTGGACAATCAAGGCAAGGCTGTGGAATCCGAAATCCCAGATAAAGTTAATATTGATCACGATTATCCATTGGTAACATTGGATTTTATATTTGATAACTATCTTTCGTTTGGTATTGCCGCCGTTATAGTTATCGCACTTATTATTTTCTTTGGTGGACTTAGAATGGTCAGGCCGACTCACAGAGGAGCCATTGAAAGGCTATCTCGCTACCATAGGTTCATGAAATCCGGTATAACATGGATAATACCTGTTATTGATAGGATCTACCCTGTAAATATAACCGAACAAATGGCTGACGCCGACCAACAAGAGATAATTACAAAGGATAATCTGAATGCCTTTGTAGACGTCCAAATATACTTTAAGGTAAAAGAGGACGAAGACTCGGTAAAGGCAGCATTGTATAATGTAAATGATTACAGACTGCAAATAATATCTTTAGCCCGGACAACACTCCGAAACGTGATAGGCAACAAGGAATTCTCGCAGGTTAATAATAACAGAACGCAACTAAATAAGGAGATACTGGAATCCATTCAGCAACAGACTGCTAACTGGGGATTAGAAATTGTGAGATGTGAACTAAAGGAAATTCAACCACCCGCTGATGTGCAGCAAACGATGAATACTGTTCTCAAAGCACAGAATGAAAAACAGGCTGCCATAGATTTTGCAACCGCAAGGGAAACCGCAGCCGACGGTGAGAAAAGGGCTGCAATAAAGCAAGCTGAGGGACAAATGCAATCGGCGGTTCTTAAGGCTCAAGGGGAAGCCCAGGCAATATTAAAAGTGGCAGAGGCCCGATCCAAGGAGATCCAGATTATTAATGAGTCTGCTCAAAAATATTTTGTAGGAAACGCTCAGGTCTTGAAACAACTTGAAGTAAGTGAAACGGCAATGAAAGACAACGCGAAATTTGTAATTGCCGAAAAGGGTACAAACCCTGTGATAGTTTTCGGTCAGGATGGTAATCCTACAAGTAATGTTATAGTTACCAAATCGAAAGATAAGATTACTTGACATTACTTGACTTTAATACACAACGTAGATAATATGGGTAGCATTATCAAATCGACTACCAAAAAAACCTTTAATAGTTGTTCGATATTTCACAATTAACTTGTATGCTAAATTTCCAACCTTTATTGTTATAACCGCTCTAGGCGTTTTGGCGATCTATTTTTTATCTGCAAATTCTGTATCAGCAGAAACCAACTGTTACACTATTGGTGAGCACTACGTTTGTATTTTTACGAGTAATGCAGTCCAACCCCCCGCAAAGGCTTTAGTTTTTTGTGATAAGGATGGCAAAAATTGCACTGTTACATGGGCGACTAAAGTAAACCCGGTGACTCCAGAAGTTAAGAATGCAATAAATAACGCCCAGACTGCTCTTCTTGCAAAAGCCAACGTGAATCCTCCTGAATGTCCCAACACAGGTCCTATACCACCCAATTGCACCATGAAGCCTCCTCTAAAATAGAACGTTCACATGCGTAAATTGAATTAGAATTTTGAGAATTTAATACAAAGAGTTCATTATTGAGAGGGAGAGTTAAAAATAATGGAAAGTAAGATACAATAGCACCTCTGGTGAATGTTGAAAAATGACATTAAAATGCAGTCATATTGACTGTTATGATAACGCTAAATGGATAGCCGTTATTGATGAAAATACTAGAAGTGAAAAATATCTAACAACAACCGGTACGTATTTTTATTGTGACAATCACAAACAGGTAGTAGCCAAGGCAACAAGGACACATTTTGTGCAGTGGGACGGATAACGAAATGATGAAAAACTTAAATGAAGTTTATTTTATTTTCCAGATTACTTCACGATATTGCTATTACTATCGTACTTAGGCGTTGTGCTATTACCAGTTGACCGTAATTGCGGAAGATCTTGGAGATTAGCGCCCGGTGATAGTTGGATTGTTTGTTTCTTTGGATCTGAACATTTTTCATATGGTTCACCATTTGAATCATGATAACTCTTACATGTCTGGCAAACCTTATCCCCCCGCCCAAACTGTCCCGGATAGGATTTTTCATACCAGCAACAAGTTTGTCCCTTCGTATCACCTTTGGAGCCACTGCAATCACCGAGATCATACTTGGGGTCACGTATTGCCGCATACGCATCGTGTATAGAAGATGAAACATAAACTAGCGGAACGAGTAACAACGAGATACTAAGAATGACGCTAATATTAATTTGCATGAATATTTCGTTAATGCTGGAAGTATTAAGGTTTTATGTAATCATGTATTGCTTATCAAAATATACAACATTTAAAACAAATCATAAGTTTTAAGGAAATGATGATGAACTATTGTCTTCTTGTATTATCGGTCCTTTACCATATATCTCAAATGAATCGATCATCTTTTCAATTATTGGACGGAAATTATTGAAGTTATGGGAATTAGCAAAGTATGTTATTGCGTAAATAGATTTTTTAGAGCATATACTGCGAAAAAGTTACATCTGACTTCCATTTTTTCACCAGGTAGTAATTTAATATAATTGAAGAATATACGCAAGCGCCTCAAATAATAATCACTAGTTACAGGCGATCTTACCCTATACAAAAAAGCGAATAGGCATTGTTATCCCCTTCCCTCTCATTCTCCACTTTTTGTATTGGTTCAGGTATTTCCATATAGTTCACTATGATTGAATCCAACTAGAGAACTACTAGAAATACGGGTCCGATGGGCTTCGATCCCATGAACTCTGGCTTCGGAGGCTTATGCTTGAATAATCAGCACCCTGTCCTGACTGGGCCACGGACCCATTGAGTATTAAATTAGCGAAATATTTAATCCTAAACTTGGAGCGTAAAACTAAAGCACGGACGGACTGTCCCCACTTATCAAAATTTAAGATAATGCATAGAGTGTCTTTAGAAAAGTTAATGATACGCGAAAATTAAAAGAATTACTCAGTAAAATGCCCGTGTCTAGTAAGGATCTTAGAGTCAAAGCCTTTGCGGTAGATATTGACGGAACTTTGACAGAGAACGGGAATGGAATGATATATTTACCCGCAGTTTCAAAAATGAGAGTTCTTGAAAAAATAGGTTACAAAGTTTTCTTTGTAACAGGTCGATCTTCTGTAGAGGCATACGTACTATCGGTGTTTTTGGGTATTACTCGGATCGCCATCGGAGAGAATGGTGGTGTTGTTTCCAAAGGACCTTCAGATCATACTGTTTTAGGAAATAAAGAATTATGCTTGAAAGGATATGAATTATTAAAAGATCAAATGGAAAATGTAGAAGTCAAGCCAGTATTTCCTAGACTGTCTGAAGTGGTTCTCCAAAGGACTTTTGATTTAAACGAGGGTAAAAAAATATTGAAGGAGAGAAATTTAGACCTGGATATAGTAGACAGTAAATATGCATTTCATATCAATGAACTTGGTGTCAATAAAGCAAAAGGACTCGATCTTGCACTAAAGTTCCTAAACATAGGACCGAAGGAAGTTGTGGCGATTGGTGATAGCGAAACTGATATTCCTGTATTTGACATATGCGGATTAAGTATTGCTCTGGGACACTCCGATGAGATTGTAAAAAAGCATGCAGATTACGTTGTAAACGGCAAAGAGGGGGTAGGACTGTGTGACGCTATAGACTATGTGAGCTTAAATTATTTGAGATAGGAAGATGAGTTTCAAAAAATTTATCAATGAAGCCAATGAGGCAATAAAATTTGCGCTAAACCACCTAGATATTAAAAACGAGAATTATACCCTTACTGAACCGGCAAAAGAGAATTTCGGTGATTTGAGTTGCAACGTTGCATTTTTGCTAACGAAGCAATTACAAAAATCCACGTCAGATATAGCTTCGATATTGGCCGAACAATGTAATCGCTATCTTATTACTACATCAACAAAATCACAATCATATGTTTTATCCGTCGTTGCACATGAGAGCGGTTACATTAATTTTAAAGGCGACATTAGTCTAATCGGTAAAGAAATAATTTTTGATATTTTGAAAAACGATATCAAATTGGATACAGGAAAAAGAACTAAAATGATTATTGAACACACGAGTGTCAATCCAAATAAAGCATTACACGTAGGTCACTTGAGAAATGTAGTAATTGGGGATACTCTGTATAGGATACTGAAAAAAACAAATCATGATGTAACTGTCCTAAATTATGTTGATGATTCGGGTTTACAAGTAGCCGATATATTGGTGGGATTTTTATTTCTCAAGTTTCCAGTAGAACCATCAGACAAGCAGATTAAGTTTGACCAATATTGTGGTAACGAAGTTTATGTAAAGGTAAACGAACTCTATGAGAAGGATCCTTCACTAATTGAAAAAAGAAAATCGATATTAAGAAAATTGGAATCAGGGGACAAAGAAATAGTTTCATTTGCCTCTGAAATTACCTTTAAAGTACTTGCAGACCAGCTGAGAACTTGTTGGAGAATGAAGGTTCGATATGACTTACTAAATTTCGAGTCTCACATAATTAGATCAAATTTATGGGCTAAAACCTTTGAAAAAATGAGAAATGAAAAAATAATATTAAAAGAGCTCGAGGGTGAAAACATTGGATGTTGGGTTTTTAATTCAGTTGATGAGGGAACTAAAGTCATTGTTAGGAGCGACGGTACTGCAACATACATGGCAAAAGATATCCCCTATGCGTTACTAAAAGTCGGAGCTATCGAAGATCCATTTACCTATAAAAAATACATCAAACAATGGGATGAGACAGATCTCTGGATTAGTACATCTGATGAATCAAAAAATAGTGATCATCCAATTTTCTTCCCTGCTGAATTATCTCTAACCGTCATTGATAACCGCCAATCAAGGTTACAAAAAATAATTAAGGAAATATTAAATAAATTTGAATCAAAACCTAACAATTATTTGCACTTATCATACGGCCCCGTTCTTCTTTCAAACAGAACCGCGTCTAGTCTGGGAATTAATATGGACTCTCAAAAATCAATTCAAATGTCTGGTAGAAAGGGAATTTATGTTGACGCGGACTTTGTACTTGATACTTTGTATAGTAAGGCGAGGGAAGAAACTATGAAACGAAATCCAGAGATTAACGGAAACGATCTAGATAGAACTTCCGAGGAAATAGCAATATCTGCAATAAGATACAGCTTGATTAAGAATGATCTCGAGAAGGAGATCAAGTTCGATTTAATTGATTCATTAAGTTTAGATGGCAATTCTGGACCATATTTGCAATATGCATATGCGCGATGTTGCCGATTGATTGAGAAAGCAAATGAAAGCAGATTTGATGGTGATGTAAAATTCCTGTCAGAAAGGATTGAACAGAAAATACTAAAACATCTTTCAAAATTTGAAATGACTATCGAGAATACGACAAAAAACCTAGAGCCAAAACTTGTCGCGCAATATGTATTCGAATTGGCAACCTCATTCAATCTATTTTATGAAAAACTGCCAATATTGAAGGAAAAAAACGAAAATATTTCCAAAGCAAGAATCACCTTGGTTGAAGCAATTCGTCAGATGATGAGAATAAATCTTTCATTACTAGGCATAACACCTCTAGAACGAATGTAGTAGGTTATGGTTCTCTAATTAATTCAGAAACTTTGAATTTGTTTACTTGCTTAATTTGTTTATAGGACCTATTTTGCAGTTGCTGACAATGGGATTATAGATTCTTAGTTCATCGCAAAGTTTTGTTACCTCTCTTTTTGCATCTTTTTCGGTTTTTGTATTGATAGTTATGTTATAGCATTTAGCAGACCTAACCGACTCTACGTTCGAGTATCCACTTTTAAGAATTAGATCTTTCTTGATTGTCTCGCCTTCTGGATCTCCTACTTGATCTTTATTTTCAATTGTAACAGCAACAAGGTATCTTGCCATGGTGTATTCGCAGATATTATGATTTTAAGCATTGAAATACATTTCTCAAAATTGTCTGGCTTTTGGCATTCAACAAGTCCGATTTCAGGCAAGTTTTAAGCTAATTGGTATAGTCTAATGAAACTCACCTCTGAAAAACCATTAAATACAATTTTGCCAAAATAGAGAACGATGAACAAAATCCAAATGCAGAACATGAAGATGCTTTCTCTTTCGTTTGCCTTGGCAGGTATGCTTATTTTGTCAATCTTTGTAATTGCATCAACCAATCATAGAGTTATGGCAGCTGGAAAATTTACAATTGAGGCTAGAATTAATCTAAAAAAATTGGATAATTCCCAAAGACTCAAAGTAGTGGCCTCTGCAAATGGTGATACCCAGGTCAAAAATGTGACAGGTGATGATCTAAATTCTAAAAGCGCTTCTGTTTCATTTGAATTCAATGAAAAAAATGACATTGTTAGCGTAGGCGATAGGGATGAGTATTTTGTATGTGCATATTCCCTAAATGGTACAAATAAAATGCAATCTTATTCCTGTGTAGAGGGCAATATTGAAAACACACATGGAAAAAATGTCATAAATATAGGTTCCGGGGAAAGGCTGACATTGTCTACTGGGTCATTTCAGGCAGTTAAGGGTCCGGAAATAACAAACCCTACGATTAGAGTCTGGATTCCTCTTTCTGATAGAAAGGACGTAAAGGATCTCAAGGTAGTAGCTATGATTAAGGGCGAATCTGAATCAAAGACAATAAACGCAAAAGAATTGCTCAAAAAATCAGAACACAACACAATAATCGTTCCATTTGAATTTTCAAAGACGCCTGAAATTGGGCCCATTCAAAAAGGAGATTTATTTTTTGCGTGCGTTTCCGGAAATGAGTTAAATCCACCCGAAGGAACAGAATGCGAGCATAGGGAAACATCACATACAGGCCATATACATAACCTCGTCGCAAGATGAATCTCGTCTTCAGCACAACACGGCACAGTTTGTAAATATCCTCCCTTTTTGATTTAGGCGGCAGAAATACCTTTTCACAAGACTTGAGGAGATATACATCGATACAATAAAGAGGAGAATCGAGACACAAGTATTAAAAATAACAAATATTTAGAATTTCTTGTACATCGGGGCGGTGCATTGCAAGCACCTATTTGCCTGCAAAGTTTTAATTACGTGATTAAAAATTTACTTCAGCAATCCGGCTATTCGGTCATGTAGCTCAGCCTGGTCAGAGCGAAGGTTTTGTAAACCTTAGGCCGTGGGTCCAAATCCCACCATGACCTTCTTTATGTGTTATTAGACGACTTGAATTTGAATTTTGAATGCAATGTATATCCTATATTGGTATCAATCGTAAAATTTTATTTTTTTCTACTGGTCGATATACGGATAATAATTATCCAGCGCAGATAGTAATTGTGAGCTAGATGGGTTTTTATGTATTGGATGCTAGAAAGTAGCATAGAAAATATATTTATATTATAGGATATAAAGTGCCTATTAGTGGACAAAAAAAGAACCAAAGATAAAAACAATGGTATTTATGAGACAATTCATGCGGCAACGCATCCTGTAAGACTTAAAATTCTTCTTCGACTTGAATCTGAAAAGGCATATGCTAGCAATCTAGAACAAGTAATAAAGGTGGATAGGAAGATTATCTCATTTCACCTATCTAAACTCGAAAAGGCAGGGATGGTGACAAGTGAGTACGGTTTGTTGACAACTTCAAAATCAAGACCAATGGCTGTACGATATTACTCGCTCACTGAAGAGGGGGAAAAAATGGTCAAAAAACTAAAGTCCATTATTTCAGATTAAATAAATTTTGTATATCAGCAATAATCACGAACGTTCACAGGCGAGTGTCTAACACCAAAAGCTTTTTGTTAGAGGCTCATGGTCATTTCTATAGATTGCTATAATGGCTAATGAAGAGATTAAGGTAAATGACAATGTGTATAAGGTTACGATAAATGATCAGACCAGAATGTATGCTATGAAACTAAATAGACTTTATCAACAGGGATTTAATGATGTTGACAGCTTTGATGAAATAAGCTCAGAGATTTCTAATACCATCAATAATCTCTTAAAACATAGTTTGTCTCCCGAAGTTCGAGAGGAGGATATGGACGGTGCAGTGAAGCAGCTGTTACAGATGTTTGACAAAGGCAAAAAGTAAGCAATATTTCTCATTTCGATTTTTGCTGTAACCGCCCACCTGCTATACACGGTTACATTTGGGCTTATAAACAAAGTAGGTGATAGGCTTTTGAGAAAATAATGTCCTTTAAGGATAAATGGAATAAAACACAGTCTGAAAATATGGCTGTAAAGATCTTGGAGAGTATTAAATCTCAGACTCCTCTAAAACCACGAATTGAGGAAGCACAAAAGAAATTGGAGATGCAAATTACAAAGCTCTCAAGTATTTCTGGAAAAATTGTAGAAAAGGATCAGGTTATTTTTAAAAGAATAGTACATTCAATTCAGAATCATGATGTCCAATATGCCAAGCTATTATCAAACGAACTTTCACAAATTCGCAAAATGAGCAAGATGGTAGACTCTGCTAAATTAGCATTAGAACAAATTCAATTACGTCTTAACACCATAACTGAGCTTGGCGATGTAGTAGTTACCTTAACTCCCGCAATGTCTGTCATAAAGAACATTCAAGGAGGATTAACATCAATGGTTCCAGAGGCAGATCAATCTTTGTCTCAGATATCCGATCTAATGGGTGGCATACTGTCTGATTCTGCACAAATTCCTAAACATGAAGTAGATAGCGGAAGACCATTGAGTGAAGAGTCAACAAGTATCATTGAAGAAGCTACTACTCTAGTAGAACAAAGTATGAAAGAAAAATTCCCTGATCTTCCTTCAATGCACATTGACGAAAAAACCACAGAAGCATCTACTTACTAAACTCCTATTTTTTGGTACCAGATTTAGCAATTAATCTTATATCTTTTTTAATCCTGCTGATTGTAGGGTAGCTGTATCCTTTATTCCTGTAGGTCCTTATCATTGACTTCCAGTTTGCAAGTCTCCACCTGGCCTGCTCTTTAGTTAACATGCTAGTTTCCTTTTTTACGAAACTTTTTCTTCCGAGAATCAAATAGCCGCCATCTTGGGCTTTTTGTCGATTATATGCAAATTTCAATCCCGAAACAATCGATTCGGCATGCAAAAGAGAGAAGTAATACTTTATCTCCCTAAACTGACGTTCAGATACTGACAATTTGATCTTTAGTTCCTTCTCTACCACGACTTTTATAAGCAAGTTCATATTAAATAAATATTTCTAAATTCGAATTATGAAATATGTTGTTTTAGTTCAAGGCATAATCGGGTCTGGAAAGTATATTGCAAAATTCGAATTATGAAATATGCAATATGATTTTAATTAGTCATTTTTAGACTGGAAAATAAAAAATAAAAGTAACAATTTATTTTTCAGCGTATCAAGATGTGATAAATTATCGTATTTACTATATTACAACAGTTCATGTTTTCTACCCAGCCTGTAGAGCTCTTCTAGAGTATACATTAAGTCTGCTTTGGTATGCGAAGCGCTCAATGAAAGTCTTAAAACGGAACGTCCTTTCTTAACTGTTGGAAATCTCATGGGATGAACAAATATGCCTCTATCTAACAATTTGCTGGCAAATTCTATTGCTTGCTTTTCAGAACCAATTTCAATTGGAACTATTTGGCTAACTGAATTTCCTATATTATACCCCATCTTCATCAACCCATGTCGTACGATTTCTATATTTTTGAAAAGTTTCTTTTGTTGAACTCCCTTTCTTGCAATACTAATTGCCTGAATTGCAAAATTACACAAATGAGCTGGAAGAGCAGAAGTAAAAATGAATTGTCTAGAACTGTTTATCAGATATTCCCTGACCATTTTTGATGACGCAACATATCCGCCGAAACATCCCAATCCCTTGCTTAAACTGCTAATATGAACGTCAATCAAATCATTTACATTTAGTTCAGATGGAGTGCCAGATCCATGCGTGCCGAATACAAAATCGCCATGTGCATCATCTATGATGGTAAAGGCAGCAAATTCTTTGGCTAATTTACAAATTGATTTCAAGTTTGACATGTCGCCTTCTATACTGAAAATTCCTTCAGTAACAACAATTTTTTTACCCTTAACTCCTCTCAATAATTTTGAGAGATGTTCCATGTTGTTGTGATGAAATACCTTAATCTTGGCACCAGATAGTCTGCATCCATCAATAATACTTGCATGATTGAGTTCATCACTGAAAATTGTTGTGTTAATATCTGCCAAACTACTTAGAGTTCCTAGAACTGCTGAATATCCAGTAGTATACACCAAGGACGCTTCTGTATTTCTGTGCATTGACAACGTCTTTTCGAGATTTTCAAAGACTGCACTATTTCCTCCTACTAATCTGGAACTACACTGGGATATTTCGTTAAAATTTTTTAATAATTTGGTTATAATATTGTGGTTAGTAGCCAAACCGAGATAATCATTCGAATTATAATTGATTATTTTTTTACCATTAACTGTGAGATGTCCTTTTTCGTTATGGACAGTCCTTAATTTTCTATAAAGATTGTCGTTTTTTCGATTACTCAGATCTGACCTAATGTATTCGCGTATCGAGGCCAATTTCATGAATCATTTGGATATCCTTATTTGGTGTGTTTCCATTCGTGGTAAGGTAACCACCAGTTATAATTCCATTTGCACCTGCCTGTAATGCAAGCTTACCGTTGTCTTTAAAGTAAACTTCTCTTCCACCAGCTATTTTCAATATCGTCTTGGGCATTATAAATCGCCAAACGGCTATAGTTTTGATAATATCCATTGTATCAATCGGGGCGCTCTCTAGTTCCTTTGGTGTGCCTTTCCTAGGAATCAAGATATTTATTGGAACTTCGTCTGGTTCAAGAGCCGCCAAAGAAAAAGCAAGTTCGATTCGTTGTTTTGGAGATTCCCCCATTCCAATTATGCCTCCGCAGCAAAGTTCCAATCCTGCATCTTTAACTATCCTTGCAGTATTAATCCTGTCTTCAAAATCATGTGTCTTGCATATCTCAGAAAAGAAACTTTCGGAGGCTTCTAGATTGTGGTTATAACGCTTTACACCTAGTGATTTTAACTTTTGAGCTCGTTCTGGTGTCATGAACCCAAGTGAAACATTAACGTCCAGATCTACTTCTTTTTTTAGCCTTTCTATCACATTACAAATTTTTTCAAAATCATTTTGTGGGGGCTCTCTATATGCACATACCAGACAAAAACTGGCCGCTCCATTCATTTTTGCTTCCATTGCCCTGTTTAATATTATATTATCTGGAAGGAGTGGATATTTTGTTATACCAGTTTCGTAAAAAGAAGACTGCGCGCAAAAGGAACAATCCTCGGGACAATTCCCCGATTTTGCGTTTAACAGCGTTTCAACGTCTACACTATCTTGACTGAATTTCCTTGTTATGTTATTGGCTGCTTCGGCTAACTTTACCAAATTATTAGTTGAAATTAATCTTTCAGCTTCATCAAAGGAAATAGTATTTCCATTGACTACCTTGTTCATACAAGAATCAATGAACTCGAAATCTTGCATCAGTAGTTCTACTTTGGAACCCATAATTAATCTTTAATTTGCGAAAAGTTACTAAATTGGCTTTATGTGGCCAATTGAATAAGTAGAGTGTGTCCATGTTTTCCAAGATTTGGCTAGAGTAATTATCAATAATTTGATATTGACAGTTTCATAATACCCACCATGGTTATGATTCATTTTATCATCAAATTGCAAAATGGTTAAGACGTCCTGAAATTGTGAAAAATTGTCAAAATTACTAGGGCTGGACACCTTTTTTCGACCATTTAACCCCACTTAAGAGCAGTAAAACTATCAAATAATGATATTTTTACTACTGTTGCCGTAAACTCTGGAAAATGCGAAATTCGTTATCCTTCAAGTGCAAGACAACCGTCTGAAAAAGGACCCGTTTTTACACAGGGCAAAAAAATCACCATTTTTTTACTCTTGCTTAGTCTAAAAAATGTAATACCTTTTTTTAACTGTACGTAAATTTGTTGACCTATGCAATTATCAAGGCTACATTAGAGAAATTAAGATGAAATATTCGTTTGGATACTTGCGAGTGAGCACCGACGAGCAGACTGTCTTGAATCAGAAATTAGCAATAGAAAAGTGGGCCGCTGACAATGATTATGAAATTCTCGATTTTTTTGAAGACTCTGCTGTTAGTGGCAAGGTCCCTGCGATTAATAGACCAGCATTCAAAGAGATGATGGATCTTGTTAGAACCGATAGAGTCGACTCTGTTCTTGTTTATGAATTATCCCGGGTTGGTAGAACATTTTGGGAAACACTTGATGCGATAAAATCCATAGAAGTATACTCACCCTTGATTTCATGTTCGCCTAAAGAGCTTTTTTTGCAGACAACAGATACTAGCATCCGGAAATTGATGATTGGCATATTGACCTGGGTAGCAGAGAGAGAAAGAGAAATGCTGATTCAAAGAACAAAGGATGGCATGATAAGAGCGAAAATGTCCGGCAAAAATATTGGACGCCCCAAAAAAACACTCGATAAAGATTCTCTAATTAAGATGCTATCCCAGAATATACCAAGAAACAAAATTGCTAAAAATCTTGGGATATCAAAGGCTACACTTTATAATCAAATTCGCATGATTTAGCCAAAATACAATCATCAATTCCGTCTTATTTTTTGGTCGAGTTCTTGTATTATTTCATATTCAGTATCTACAAGCCGTTTAAGATCATTTTTTTCCATCGCCAATGATGGGATTATTGAAACTATGTTTCCAAGAGTTCTTAGATAAACGCCCTTTTTCAACGATTCCTTTGCAATATAGTGGCCAACAGGAATTTTGTCAACATTCTTGAGTGGTATACCATCTTTTCTTAACTCAATACCACAAAGCAGACCCTTGGATCTTATGTCATAACAGATTTCCAACTCTGAGAATTTTTTCAAGTAAGAAGTTAGATTCTCCGAATTATGTCTTATTTTATTAATTAGATTTAGCTTTTCATAAAGTTCTAAATTAGCCAGCGCCGCAACACATCCAACAGGATGACCTGTAAAAGTATGACCATGAAAAAGTTGTTTTTTGGCCCAATAATCCCCAAGAAATTCCCTAAAAATATTATTGGTTGTAAGTGTTACTGCTAATGGAAAATATCCTCCGGTAAGTGCCTTCGCGTAACAAACTATGTCGGGATTTGAGTTTTGTGCATCATATTCTATCATATTGCCAAGTCTTCCAAAACCCGTTGCGATCTCATCTAAAATTAGGAGAACATTGTATTTCTTGCAGAGATTGCTAATTTCTTTTTGGAAATTTTTGGGATAGATGTTAATACCTCCTGCGATTTGAGCTCCACTTTCCATCACAAAGGCAGATATTTTTGATGATAGTTTCTTTAATATTTTTTCAATCTTGATAATATGCGAGTCGTAGTTTTGGGGACCAAATTTTTCGTGTCTTATGGTGGGCGAATCCACTTTTAATGTTTTGAGAAGAATCGATTTGTAAGGAGAAAAGTAACCATCTACATACCCTACTGACATGCAACCAATTGTGTCACCATGGTATCCGTTTTTTAAACAAACAAATGTTTTTTTCTGTGACATGCCTTTATTCTTCCAATACTGGGTTGCAATTTTTAGGGCAGCTTCGATTGCTGTTGATCCATTATCTGTGTAGAAAACTTTGTCCATTCCCTTAGCCATTGTTGTAAGACGTTCTGCCAATTTCACTGATGGAGGACTTGTTAGTCCAAATAGAGAAGAATGAGGTAGAGTGTCAAGCTGCTTTTTCATAGCATCAATTATTTCTGATCTATCATGTCCCCAAACATTACACCACATATTACTAATGCCATCAAGATATCTTCTATCTTGTGAATCGATAAAATTAAAACCGTTTCCAGATTCAATTACGATATTATTTGATCTGTTCCACAGTTTCATCTGAGTGTAAGGATACCAAACATATCTTTTATCATGATTATTACTATTCAATAGGAAGAGCATAAGTATTGCAGTATTTGTACATTAGCCCGCAATGTTTCTCCATAAATGTTGTTCTTAACCATAAGAAAAAGGTAAATTGGACTCCCAATCCGATATCCAATATCTTGCTATAATTTATGCTACCAGTATTTTCTTGTAGATATAGTCACAAGATAATTACAGAAAGGGCTTTTCAAAATAAGTTTATTAATAATCCACAAATACCATTTAGGTAATGAGAACAAAAATATCTATAATCTTACTTTTCATTTCTCTTGCATTACTAATAATATATGGTGCTGATGTAATGGCTCCGAATGCCTCTTCTGATAATGCGAAGAGTGGTTTTCTGCACTTAAATGCGGCAATTAGGGGCGGTGTATTGGGCGGTGGAGCAGTAATTCTATCGGTAATAGCTTTTGCAATTTCATTTAGGGAAAGATCTGCACTTGTATCAGTGCTTCTTTTTATCAATGGGGGATTGATAATCGCCGGAATGGTAGGAATGGCTTCTCAAGATGGAGCAAGGGGAGGTTCTACTTTGTATAGTACTACAGGATTGGGCATATTGCTAGTGGCATTAGGTGTTGTAAAAGTTATTATCACAAGGAAGAAATAATCTTTTCACAAACCTTACTCAATATTTCAAAATTCGAATTTAGAAAGTTTTTATTTATGGCTTTTCTCCAGCATAACATTTATTTGAAGTAATAATTTCTGTAAAACATGCGCCGCTGTAGCTCAGCATGGTAGAGCAAATTCAAAGTCTAGTTACTTTGGAGCTTAACTGGCTGTTAACCAGTGGGCCATCAGTTCAAGTCTGATCAGCGGCGCTTATCTGTTCTTTTAGTTTCTGCGGGGTCGTTCGAGTCTCGATAGTCGCTACATTGAATGTTACTAATTTTTATATTAAACACATTTACAGCACAATATTTCATAATTCGAGTTTAGAAATATAATGATTCTGAACTACATACTGTATTTTGATGTCAAAAGATAGTTTTCGGTTAAATTTGAATTACATCAAGTGCTATCGCATTTGCCAATAGATCAACGTGTCTTGAAGCAACTATGTAACCATTCTTTATTTCACTTTTTGAAACCCATCTATTAGTTGAAGACCATAGTCGCTCTTTCCTAATTTTCTTTTCTAACTCCTCGATGTCGAGTTCCTTTTCTTCGATTTCTTGCGTTTCTGTCTTTTTCATAGTCAACAGGACTTTTCTTACCAGAATTCTGCTTCCAAACCTTTGCGAAAAATCTCTCGCTGATTCATCGTAGTCAAGAAGTTTCATCTTTATCTGCACTCTGTTCAGTACGTCTCTGCTTGTCAGCAGTCTGTCGTCCACAAATCTATCGTATGACATCTCTGTTCTTAGTAGTAATTAATGAATAATTAAATCATACAGTATTATGTCAATCACAGAAATGAAAATTCGTAGTAGGGCGAATTATCCTTATCTAAACCACATTTGGTTAATTTTACCGGGCTGCCCGGAGACATATTCCCTTGACTTAAACTTCCTATAATCCTGATTCCTGATATCTCAACTAGTCCTAAATTTTTTCTGTCGCCAATAAATGATCGCGAATACTCGATTAATCGGCCCTTCAAATCTAACCTGGACATTCTGATTTTTTTAGAAAAGCAATTGCTACAAATATTCGATGGTGGCCAAATCTTTGTAAGGCATTTATCGCATATTGGGACCCTGAAATCGCCATTTCTCAGATAATCGAGAAACTTTTCTATTATATCATCCACGTAAATGTCATGATTGAACCAGTTATTAATTGATTAAATGAAATGTAATTTTTATTTGGTACCAAACAGCCAACAGATGCACTCCTATTTCATGAATAAATACTAAGAAAGAATGAGAACAAGTGATGAAGAACCTGCAGCGGACATATTATGGATCAAACCATTCTCACAATCTTTAATCTGCCTTTTTCCAGCCTTTTGTTTTAACTGTTGACAAATTTCTACCGTTTGTGCTATACCTGTAGCGCCTAACGGATGTCCAGTTCCTAATAGTCCTCCCCGAGGATTGATCGCAATACTTTGCTGCGATACAAACTTTCCGCCCTCCCCTTTTTTGCATAAACCCAAGTCCTCGTATGCCAAAATCTCCATTATTGTAAACGCATCGTGAAGTTCAACAATGTCTATTTTTTTTGGTTTAACATTCGCCATGGTAAATGCCATTTCAGAAGCCTTTCGAGTAGATTGTATATATGAGAGATTAGAGCTGACGTTACCAAAACTTGCAGCTTCAACTGAACTACCTATCCCTTCTATCCATACGGGACGATCTGTATATTGTTCGGCCTCATTTTCGTTTGTAAGTAATATTGCTGAGGCCCCATTACAGATATTCGAACAGTCAAGTAATTTTATTGGGTCCACGAGTTTTTTTGAACTCATTACATCGTTAACTGTTATTTTTTTCCGAAACAAAGCATTTTGATTCAAGCACGCATTTCTTCTATTTTTAACGGCAACGGATGCCATTTGTTCTTCTGTCGTACCGTATTTGCGCATGTGAGCTTTTGCAAATAGCGCAGCCCAGTAAATGGGTGATGTAAAACTTCCTCTCGAAACATCCCATGTTAAACGAGATCCTTTGGTTTGTTTCATATCTGCCCCCACAACCAACGCTGTCTTACATAAACCAGATTTTATCAATGAATAAGCAGAGACAATTGCATTGGTGCCAGAATTGCATAGATTATCCAATCTTTGAGAAATAGTTGGTTTTATTCCAAGATATTCTGATATTATTGTAGCGCCATATTGGATATCAGAGGTTGTAGACAAGATAACTGCGTCAATGTCGACATTAGCCTTTTTTGAATTTTGCATAATTGTTCGACAAGGCTCGCATGCCAATTGTTGTAAGGACATAGATGTATCTCGAGTGAATTCTGAAGTTGATTCATCAACTATGGCTATTTTAGACATTTTCTATTAAGAGAAGAGAGTCCTTGATTGATTGCTCATTGTCCTTAACTGGATTTATTTGTAAAATGGGGAGGGTGATACCAGATGAGGCAAATCGCTTTAGAGAATTGATGCAGTCCTCAACCGTTCCATTGATAGTAAGTGAATCGAGCATTGAATCTGTCACATATTTAGTGGCATTTTCGATACCATTTTTCCTATATTCTGTTGTAATTTGTTTTACTTCATTTTCAAATCCATGCGAGGATAAAAATGCGCTATAATATCTGCCTACGGAAACATAAAATGCAAGCGTCTTTGCTGCTCTATTGCGTGCTAAATCCGGATGCTTATTTGAGACCGCTGTAATAAACACAGAACTTATTTCAAAGTTAGATTTGCCCGATAATAATGAGTTGATGAATACTGTTGTTTTCTTTATCTCATCTAATGGACGAAGATACAATATAATCCCATCTGCCTCTTTAGTTGCCAGACTAATCATTCCTGAATTCACTGCAGCCAGATAAACCGGAATTTTTTTCCTTGATGACGGGTGCAAAATCCGCATATTTTTTAACTTGAAAAATTCCCCATCAAAGTTTATTGTTTCTGCACTGGAGATGGATTTAAAGCACCTCAGGTATTCCCGCATACGCCTAAGTGGGTGTTCAAAACTTATTCCATGCCAGTTTTCAGCAAGAACCGCTGTGCTAGCACCAACTCCAATTATTGTGCGACTGGAGGAAATATTATCTAAAGTGCAAGCTGCCATTGCCAATGTAGCCGGCGTTCTAGAAAACATGCTTACGATTGATGTTCCTATCTTTATTCTTCGAGTTATTGCTGCGATAGCGCCTAACATTACAAATGCTTCGCGTCCCCAAGACTCTGGAATCCAGATCGAACTCACATTTGGTCTATCGTCTAGTAACCTACCAATTTTTAGAATATCCTGAGCATTAAACAGGCTACTTGGGTTGTAGCCGATTTGACCGATCTTCTCAGTCATTTTTTGAAAACGTGTTCAATTTCCTTGGAGGCTTCATCAACATCCTTGTGGGAGTCTATAGATCGCCAATAATTATTTGAAAACTTCTTGGCCTTCAATTTTTGTTTCTCTACTAACATGGGCAAGGTAACAGTTTCTAGATTGCCATTATCAGGCAAATAATTAAAAATCTCATTTGAAAAATAATACACTCCTGCGTTAACCCACTTATCCTCAATGAATGGTTTTTCTACAAACTTCGATACAAGATCGCCATTTGTTTCCACAATACCGAACGTACTTTTTAAAGGAACTAACGCAAGTGTCATTGATCCTTCCTCCGAAATTGTAAAAGGATCTAAATTTGTCAAGATATCTCCATTGATGACAAAAAACCCGGAATTAGAATTTCCGTTTTTAATAATGTGGTCTTTTGCATTTTTTAGTGCGCCGCCTGTTCCCAGCGGTTCGTTCTCTTCAATATAACTGATATTTACTCCAAATTTTTTACCGTCAGCAAGATGATGTTTTATCTTCTCTTTGAGATGGCCTACAAGAATAATAATATCAGTAATTCCAAATTTTTTTAACCATTTTACCTGCAATTCTATAATTGGCGTGTTGTTAATTTGGATCATAGGTTTTGGCCTATCTGAAGTTAAAGGCCTTAATCTTTTTCCCAAGCCGCCAGCAAGAATAACTGTTATCACTTAATCCTCACTTGCACAAATATTCTATATAAAAGTCATTCTGAATTTAATGGCGTATAAGCATGTATCTATTCTCTCGAATAAACATATACGCCGTCTAGAAAAACTCTTTGATCCTTGTTTTTTACTCTAGTCGATAATTCAATATTGGCAGCTGTCTGCGAAACATGTTCTAAATGAGGCCCGGTAATTACAATATCATCTCCTTCTACGACTACTTTTGTAGAATCACCCATTATCTTTGAAATTCTTGCCTTTCTCTCACCGAAAAAATTCTCTACATGTACTTTACTATCCTTAACCTTCACGGTTATCGGAAAGTGTGCGAAGACCACTTTCATTTTATACTTGTATCCGTTCTGAACACCCTTTATCATATTATTGATGATGCTTTTCGTGGTTTTTGAAATAGCAAAATCTTTTCTCCTTGTTCCGTACGGTTCAATCCTTACTATGTTATTATCTATTGTTAATGATGCTGGAAGTTTAGAGAAATCTTTCTTTACGGTGCCCAATTTACCCTTAACTGATATTGTCCTCTCTTCTAAAGATACAGAAATCCCTTCTGGAATTTCTAGAGTCGAAACAAATTCTCTAGTAGACGTACCCAACTAATACTCCTCCTATTCCCATTTCCTGTGCTTCGTGGTGAGTCATAACACCTTTACTAGTTGAGACAATCAAGATTCCCATATTATACGCAGGTAAAAATTGTCTTTCCCAATTCAGGTATTGGTTTTTTCCAACACTAAATTTTGGAGTTATTATTCCGCATTTGTTTATTTTTGCCAATAATTGAATCTTGAATTTGCCGGCTCTAGAATCATCAATTTGCTCGAATTCTCCAATGTATCGATGTTTCTGCATTACTCGTAGTACCTCACTTGAAAACCTGGAAGATGGACTTACAATGCATTCTTTTTTCCTCCTAACTTCGTTGTTATAGAGAGTTGTAAATAGATTTGATAAGATATTTAATGCTGGCAATTCATTCACCTATTGTTTTAATCATATTTCTTGAAACCTAATTTTATTGCTACTTCTCTAAAGCATTGTCTACAAAGCATTATTTTATAAGCTTGGATAAGCCCAGAATAGCAGCCACATCGCTTACACCATCTAGTGCCTTTTCCATGGATACGTTGTTTTCTCCCAGTAATGTCATATTCTCTTGGCTTGGGCATTAAACCATCTCAACTCCCAAGTTCTTGAAAAATTCAATTGCATCTTCCTTTGAAATTCTGTGTTTTTTACCCATTTTTCTTGGGTTGCTCTTCTTAATTATCCTGTACCCTGGCCGAGATAATGAAATGCAAACATTCATTCCAAAAATTCCAATATCTGGATTGTATTTTGCACCCGGAATATCAATGTGTTCACGGATTCCTAAGGATATATTTCCAAAGTTGTCAAATGACGATTCTTTTAATTGATTATTTTTAGATTGTATTATTCTCTTGGCAAATTCCATAGCCTCATCATTTCTTAAAGTGACTTTTGCACCAATTGGTTCACCTTTATGAATTCCAAAATCTCTTACATTATTTTTTGCGCCGCATTGGGTCGGTTTTCTAGATGTTAATTCTTCCAGAGCGTTTTTGGCTCGTTCTAATGGTTCACCCGACTTTCCAACTCCAATATTTATTACGACCTTTTCCAAATTGATTTGTTTCATAGTTTTGACTGTACTCATATTATATGCTCACCTGAATTAATGAAGAATCGGTTCCAATAGCCATGACTATATCAATTGGTAACTCGACAGTTTTTTCACCCATCGAGACGAGTACTCTTTTAGGAAGAGAAAATGACCCCGTCTTGATTTCTTCAACCTTGCCAACATTACCAGCATTCTCACCCCTGGTAACGATCACGCTACAACCTTTCTCGAGTTGCACATGATTCTTGATACCAAATTTAGGTAATTCAACCAAACACGTGTCATTCACATTATATGAAGCATCAGATAGAAATGTTCTTCCATCATGTAGACAATATTGATACAAATTTTTCTTTGAAGAAACTTTTGATTTTATTTTTCCTATCTTCAAGTTTTTTTCCTTTGAATCTATTTTTATTGGGAATAATGGAAGTCCCTTTGAAGGTACAAATCTATATAATTCATTTGAGGGTATTATTTCTACTGTATCCATCAGACCTACCGGGAAGTTCGGATGACGAACCATTTTACCATCTACACTTATCAATCCTTTGTTTAGAGATCTTTTTACTTCACGGATATTATCGCAAACATGCAACAAGTCACGCAATACTACTCCAATTGGATATGAAAATTTTCTAGTATGGGGGCCTGGCATTGTATTGAGGATAAACCTTGAACTTTTTCGGTTAACCTGCCAATAGCGTGGTGCAACTTGTCTTTTTAGTCTCTTATCTCCGCCTTTTTTTGCCATGTTTATGTTTCTTCTCCATTAACTACTTCCTTTGCCTTGGTAATTGGTTTTTTCGTTTCTACTTGCTTTTCTTTTTCTTTTATTACAGGTGTTTTTTTATCTTTTGATTTCTTTGTTCCTTTAATTCTGAACTCGTCATCTGTATTTAATGAAATAATCTGAACATTTGAAGCATGAATCTGTACTTTCACGTTTCCTCCACGTATTTTCTCTCTTTGAACTCCTTCAATTGATAGCGTAGCTCTCTCCGTATTCACCTTTTCAACTTTCCCTTCTATCCCCACATACTCGCCTCTTAATATTCTAACAGTATCGCCCTTGATTACTCTCATACTTCGTCTACTGTGTTGCTCTCTTAAGTTTTCAGACAAATTAGCTCCCAAGAACTTGTCTCTTTTGTGCTTTGAAATCAGGTTATAAAACATCATTATCACTCATATTATTAAAGATGCGAGGTTTGCAATCCTCGGCCACTTTTCTGCAGCTTCAGCCGCGACAGGTCCTTTTATGTCCGTTCCCTTTATTTCTCCTTCGGGTGTAACTAGTACTGCTGCATTATCCTCAAATGAAAGCCTAACCCCATTAAGTCTCCTTATTGCGTATTTTTGTCTAATAATTACGGCTCCAAACATCTGTTTTCTGAGCTCTGGTTTTCCTTTTTTTACAGTAACATTAACAAAATCTCCCACAGACGCAGACGGCATCCTAGAATGTCTGCCCTTTATGCGCGTCACTTGAGCTATCCTTAAAATTTTGGCACCTGTGTTGTCCGCACATACCAAGTTTGCAGTTATCGGCAAAGCTCTCGTAATGTAAGGTTTGAATTCCTCGACACCTTTTGCAGAAACTGCTCGACTCTTAGACGCCATTCTTTATTACCTCCACTGTTACAAATGATACGGTTTTTGATATTGGTTTACATTCGGCAATCTTGACCTCGTCACCTTCTTTTACGTCAATACACGATGGTAGAAATGCATGCACCTTGGAGCTACTTCGCTCATATCTTTTGTATTTTCTTACAAGTCTAGGATATTCGCGGGAGACTACTATCATCTTATGTGCCTTTGAACTTACAGTAATACCAGTCAAAACTCTTCCTCTAATTGAAAGTTTACCATGAAAGGGACATAATTCGTCGTTGCAAGTCCTTTTCGGTTCTGAAACTGTTAACCCTATATTTTTAGTCATTATCTATTCACTATCACTTTGTTAAACGATCTTCTGGTCTCCCAATCAGCATAGATCCATGTATAAAACATATTTCATTCTTGATGGCCAATCCTAATTGATTAATTGCTTTTTTTGGAATTACATATGATTTCAATTCATCTTTAATTGAAAAAGTATTTTTGGTTTCAAAAATAATTTTGCCATTTATTATTCTGTTATTTTTAGGAGGTCCGTATTCAATTTGTGCTTTTCTACCTATGAATTCGTGCTGAAGCACATGTTCTTTGAAGGTCATTTGTTCAATTCCCTCTCTTTTAAAATTGATAATATGCGCGCAATATCTCGTCTCTTCCATTTCATATTTCCCGTTTCCTTTTTGAGTGTTCCTTTTGAATTTTCAATTCTTAATTTCAATAAATCTGCTCGAATTTCTGATAACTTTGATTCCAAATCAACGTCATTAAACTCTCTTAGCGTTTTTAATTTAAGTCTAGCCATTAAGTCTCACTCTTGTTTACGGCTATTTCCTTAACTTCATTGTTAATAATATCTTTACTTTCAGTTTTATCCGAGTCGGATGGCTCTTTTTTGTCCTCGCTAGTATTCATGGTTTCACTTTGGTTTTCAACTACAGGTTCACTCTTGGTTTCACTTTGGTTTTCAACTACAGGTTCACTCTTTGATTGAGATTCTGTATTCAAATCAAAATCACGGGGAATTTCTTCTCTTACTGAAATTTTCAACTTTATACCTACCAGTCCCATTTTTGTCAATATGCTGTTAATGCTGCTTCTTACCACTTCTTCAGCAATCTTGCCACTTTTTGGTATAACTCCTGCGGTGTGCTTTTCAAAATGAGCGCGTTCACCTCTCAATTTTCCCGAAATTGTAATCTCTACACCCATAGCGCCAGCCCCCATGATGGTATTTATTGTCCACAATGAAGCTCTTCTGAATGCAGTTCCTCTTTCAATTAGTTGAGCGATTCTGTTGGCCATGATATTCGGATTTAATTCAGGCTTTGTTACTTCAGTAACAGATACCTGCGCATTTTCTAAGTTAAATTGTTGTTCCAATCTTGTTGTCAAATCTCTTATCCCACTGCCCTTTCTCCCTATTACAAGACCTGGCCTTATTACAAATAGTGTTATTTTGGTACCAATAGGTGTTTTTTGAACTTCTGCTCCTCCGTATCCAGCATCTTTTAGAGTAGAACTTAGGAATTCATTCAGTTCCATGTTTCTAAAATTATTCTTCATGACGTTTTTTATTGCGCTCAACTTACTCTGCCCTCTTTAGCCACAATCTCTACATGTGTCAATGTATCAACTTTAGGACTTGATCTTCCCATAGCTCTGGGTGTAAATCGCTTTAACTTTGTTCCTTTATGAATAACGCACGATACTATCTCTAATCTGTCAAGGTCCATACCTTTGTACTCTGCGTTTGATTCCAAGTTATCTAAAAGCCGTAAAAATTCTTTTGACGCCTTATTTGGAAATCTTCCAGAAGAAAAACCATCTCGAATATTTGATCTATGAGCAACTTCATTATGATATCTTCTATAAGGAACGGCCACTTTTTTTTCAATAACTTGATCTAAAACATTCCTGGCTCTTTCTAAGGACATACCCTTAATCGCTAAGCCAATTTCTCTTGCGTGTTTATGCGAAATGTCGGTCTCTCTCAGTGCTGCTCGCACGTGCTTGTTCTTGTCAAATTGAGAGAAAGAGTAAGAATATGAAGGCAAATCTATCACTTTAATGGCACGTATAGACTTGACCTGGAGGCTCCGACTCCTGGGGCACCATGTTGAACTCTCTTATTAGTAATAGCATATTCGCCTAAATAATGACCTATCATTTCGGGTTTAATAGCAATAGGAGTGAAATCCTTTCCATTATGAACATTAATAGTAATATCAACCATGTCTGGAAGGATTATCATGTCTCTAACATGGGTTCGTAAAGTATCGTTGGACTTTCCTTCTCTTACGCTTTTTATTCTCTCACGTAATTTTCTTTTTTGATCATCCATGTACTTTCCCACTCTTTTATCAAGAGATCGTCTTTGTCTGGCATTTAGTAATGGAAGTAATGCTTCTATTGATAAATTCTTCAATTGATCAACGTTATAACCTCTAAATTTGAATTCACGAACCAATTATCATTATCAGCTCCAAAATACTCCTTTTAAATTTAACTAGATGAATCAAACTAAACCAATCCTAATTTTGTAGCAAGTTGCCTTGCTTCATCATCTTTGGTGAATCTAATTATGGCTTTTTTCCCTCGGATTGTGCGAAATAGATTGACATCTCTAACATCAGATTCGTACATTATTTTTATAGCCTGCTTTACGTCATCTTTTTTTGCACTGTCTGCTACTATGAAGGTTAACTTATTTTCCTTTTCAATCAGATTGAATGTCTTTTCTGTAATGTAAGGCCGAAGGATGATTGAATGAAGATTTTCTTCTAATTCTTTGCTCATTATTGGTTCACCATGCTCTGAACTTTTGACCAAACTGTATTTATGTTATTCATAGAATCAATGGCATTTTTAGTATAAACGGTCAATCTAACCGGCTTTGTTCCTGGAACAAGATCCGTGATACTGAGGGTTTCCACAGAAACTACATTAACACCTGGAAGAGATCTTCTCAACTTTGCAATAGGTGAATTTTTTGATACGACTATAAGACAACTCAAAGCTGAGTGCTTCTTCCTTCCTCGTAATCTGGACTTGCCAGATGGTATTCTAACAATATTTGTAGACCTTGCAAGGTCCTCTTCAAGCCCTAATGATAGCAAGGTCTTTTTTAGCTCTGCAGTCTTTGTTATCTTCTCCAAATCATTTGATACAATAATTGGAAATTCAGAAATTTTTCCGACTTTATGGCCTCGCTTTTCAATTATTTCTTTATTTGATGTAGCAGCAATAGCTGAACATAGTCCAAGCTGTCTTTCTTTTTTATTTATTTTTTTGATAGTGTTTTTCCATGATACTGGAGGATGTGCTAATCTTCCTTTTCGAACACCAGCCACACCAGCGGCCTGACCAGCTCGTTGAAATCCTTCACCTCGAGCTCTAGCTATTCTTGCGATTCCCAAACCTGTGTTGCGAGATTCTGCACTAACAATTTCTCCAGCTGCCGGATACCTACCTTGAGGCTGAAATCGCGTCGAAAGAACATTCACATACACTTTTTTAATGATTTCAGGTCGATAAGGCGTATTAAAAACTGACGGCAGTTCCAGAGATTCTACATCTTTTCCTTGAAGATTCTTTAGACTAACCTTCATTTCATTAGTACCTCGAAAACTTTTGGCTCGACAACTTTTTTGCTCACTGTTCTGACTGGAAATCTCATCTTAATCAAACGCTTAGGAACACCTGGTACGGAGCCTTTGACAATTATGTAATCATTTTTAACCATTCCATAGTGTTGAAATCCACCCTTTGGATTAATCTTGAAATCACTGTCTTTTTCAGGATTTGAAATAATCAATATCCTCTTGTTGTATTCAGTCCTTTGGTGAAATCCCCTCTGACCTTGTCTTGGGACAGTATAAGTAACAACAGCTGGAGAGATTGGACCTAAAGTTCCAAGTGCTCTTACACTCTTTCTAGATTTATGCTGCTTTCTCTTTACTCCGAATCTGGTAATTGGGCCTTCTACTCCTTTCCCTCGTGTAATTGCCGAGATGTCAATAAATTGTCCGGTCTCAAAAACATCCTTAATGTTTACCTGTTTTCCAAAATTACTGACACCATATTCAATTTTTGATTTAGTATCTTTTCCACCAATAGGTATTTCCCAAACAAATGGTTTCTTTTGTGCCAAAGATGCAGAGTAGGGATTGGATGATACAACAGCAACAACCTCTTTAATCCTGTCAATATGAGAATTGATCTCATCCAATTTTCCTTCTTTGAATTTGAATGATGCCTTTTTTGTTAAATATTTGTCATTATCCTTGGCAAATGCATCAAAGATAGCTTTCTTACCATATGTGGTTTCTCCATACGCTCTTATTCCGACTATTTTTAGTGGCGGGGTTGCGATTAAGGTCGACGAATTCATGATATTCTTACCAAAATTTGGAGTCTTTTCTCTGTCATCTACAGATAATACGTTTAAATTCGTAACTTTATAGCCTGCAAAACCCAATAATGATGATTTCTCCATCTTAGGATCTGACCATGTTCTAACCCTAGATTCGAGACTTCGCGCACGTACTCTTGGATAGAATGCCATACTACCCCTTCTTGGTGCACTATATTTTCGATGACCCATGATTAATCGAATTTTTGTGATCCCTTTAATAAATTAAACTTAAGGACAATTTTTGAATTGGTTAAAATCATGTCTGCAAACTTGAATATCTCCTCTCAATCCATAATTAAGCATATAGATAATTATTGACTATGGATAAAGTCCCAAATATTGCTTCTTCTAGCCTAACTGTTTGAGTCCCTTGTCTAGGAAACATATTCATCAGATGCTGATTCGCTGAAATCTTTTTATTTTCGCTTTCAAGTATTTTCCGCAGCCCGAATCTGGGTCCACCAAATACGATTAGAAGTTCCTTGGATATCTTGATTTTTTTTATCATCTCACTAACGTGCTTTGTAAATTGCGAACCTTCTACGGAAGTCATCAAGACTTCGCATTTCTGGGTTTCCAACAATTGTGACAATGACTCTCTGTATTCTATTTCATATCCCCAATAACCAGGAATTTGTTCTTTTTCAATATCCTCAGCAAAAAGCTGGCCATTTTTTGAAATTTTTACCAAGACTTTCTTGCCCAGGCGATTTCCATTGTATCTAATAAGCTGTTCCAGTCCTACATCCACATACAACATGTCATTTTGCTTTACAACAAATCCAAACCGTATTTCATTTTTTACACTCTGAATGTCTACTCGTGTTTTGTGATGTGGTGATTTTATTGGAGGTAAGCTGCCCGCATGTTTTAGCATCCACATTTTTGGGTAAATTTTTTTTCGAAGATACGGTGGAGTGTCAAGGTATTCGAGTATTATTTTCAGAATTTTTCTGTCATCTTTTTCTGCTTTGGCGCTATTGTCATGGTAGATATAGATTTTACTAACGCAAAATATCGAGCAAGCTCGAGCAATTTGCGAAATTTTATAACTTTTGTCTAGAATGGTTTGCGATTCTATTAATGAAGAGTCAGGTATGGCAATTGATAAATTAGTCAAATGTATGTAAACCGTCTATTCTGATAATAGTTTTTCCACAGTCGTCGCCATTAGTCCAGTAGATCCAAATGTAGTTTCACGAAGATCTCCTTTCTTATCAATGAATATTGTTGAAGGAGTCCCTCTTAGGGAATATTCTTCGAAAGTAAGTGGGCTATAGGGTTTAGTCTCTAAATATGATTTAACACGTGAAATGATTTGCTCTTTGTCTTTTTCATGATACAAACCAAAATCAAGCACGTTTGCATTTACAAATTCCATAATTCTCTTTTCGTCTATTGGCAATTTTTCCTTTACAAGCATATCCATACCCACGGGAAATGGAATAGAATAAACTAGCTTTCCTTCGTTTAGTAACTTACTTTGATATGTAAGAGTAGTAAGGGTTTCACCAATTACTTTTTTTTCGTCTAATAGTAATTTCAGATTTTCAATTGTATTCTTGTCAAAATCTTCAAAAGCAGTGGCAAGTCCTAATACTACAACATTATCGTTCTTGTATTTGTTATGTGTTTCAATTGCCTCAGGTATTCCATAAACGAAGCAACCAGGACAATTAACCTGAAATACTTCTACTACCACGACTTTACCTAAATGATCTTTCAAACTTATAGGTCCTCCTTGTACCCATTCACTAACTTTCAGATCTGGAGCAGGCGACCCAGTTTTTACAGTCACAGAATTCAAAATATTTCTTGAATATTTAAACCAATATTACAGTAATTAAAAATTAATTAAAATAAAATTATTGAGGCGGCCTCTTACTTGCATTTTCTTTAGATTTTGAAGCGTAGGTTTCGATATCGTTATTTTCAACCCGCTTCAGTCTTTTTGATTTCATATCTATCTGTGCCATTTTGATATGCCTTGTGCCAGTTTTCTCTTCACTGACGAGATATATTGATTCCAAAGCAAGGCTACTTGCTTCTTCCATGCTAATGTCGGCGTGGTAATTTTTTTCCAGGAATTCATTAACCTGATCACTTCCATTTCCAATTGCAACGGCATCATAACCAATGTACGTTCCGCTTGGATCAGTTTGATAAAGTGAAGCGCCGTTCTTATCAACACCGGCGAGAATCAAAGCAACGCCATATGGTCTAACTCCTGCATATTGAGTAAATTGTTGAGCCATATCTGCAAGATTTTTTGCGACACCTTCAACATCCACAGGTTCATCGTATATCAGTCTATTACTTTGTGCGAAAAATCTAGCATGATCCACTTGGGTTCTCGCATCGGGGATATATCCGGCTGCTGCGACTCCTATGTGATCGTCTATTTGAAATATTTTTTGAGTAACATCAGATACTTGTAATTTCCTAGCTTTTTCTTCAACCGCAATGACAACGCCATTCTTGCTTTTTATTCCGACTGCTAGGGTTCCTCTTCTTACAGTTTCAATAGCATATTCTACTTGGTATAGTCTACCATCTGGTGAAAACACCGTTATTGCTCTATCATAACCAGCTGCTGCAGGTAACAAATCAGCTCTAACTTGTTTGCATTCGTTAATTTAAGTCTACCTTAGTATCATACTTTAAATTGTCAAAGTATTTTCTGAAAAGCTGACCAACATTTGGAGGAAGAAATAACTTTTTATGGTCATAAGAACATTCTTTCACTGCACCCAAGAACAATCGAAGTGACCAAGGATCCTAATCTAACTAAAAATGGTGACTGTATCATTGGAGTTTCTGCTAACAAAGCTTGCGATGATCTCAATATTTCTGTCAAAAAGAAATTAAGAACTAACGATACATTTGTTAAAATGAAAATAATCGTAGATCAGGTTGAATTTGAATTAGCAGGAATTGGCAACACTGATCTATCAATTAGCCATAAACATGATATTGTGCTGAGAAAATCAAATTATGCTGATTCTAGAACACTCGCTATCTCTTGCGACAAATCAGCAATTGATATTCCAAGGGATCTAGTCAATTTGCTAACTGTTTCTGATGCAAGAGGAATTTTGAGAATAACAATAGAATAATAGTTCTTTCTTGTTTGCTCAAGGCATTGGATTGCTTACTTTCATATTTTTGAAATTTTCTCATAAACGTATCTGTACCGCTTTAGCAATTCACTAACAACATCCATAGGAAGCTCTGGAGGTATTGGCTTTGTTCCTTTCTCAGAGGCCTGCTTAACTTCATCTCTGAATCCAATTTTAGTTAACCAATCTCTAAGATATTGCTTATCATAGCTAACTTGTTCTTGACCTTCCTTGTATGATTCTTCAGTCCACATTCTGAATTCATCAGGTCCCAATGAATCAGCCAAAATGATCTCACCGGATTCGGGATCCGTCCCGAATTCAAATTTAACGTCTGCCATAATAAACCCTGCCTTATTGGATAATTCTGACATTTGTTTGTAAAGTCTTATTGATGTGTCTTTTAAGTATCGCAGTTCATCTTTAGTCACGATACCTTGCGTAGCGATTTGCTCCTCATTAATAGGAAGATCATGAATGTTTGACTTTGTTGTTGGATCAAATAACGGTTCATCAAGTTTTGAAGCAAGTCTTAAGTTGTTCCCTAGATTAGGAACGCTTGCAGGGCTGCAGTACCTTTCATACAAACTACCATATAGATATCCTCTCACCACACATTCAAGTGGGACCATGTCAAGTTTCTTTACCATCATTCTGTCTTTGCCCTCTAAATGTACCATGTGGTTTTTAGTATTCAAATAGTTGAACCAGAATTGGGCAAAACTACAGAGAATTTCTCCCTTTCCTCCTATTTCAGTAATCATAGGTACATCATAGGCCGATACTCTGTCTGTAAAATGAAATAGCAAATTTTTATCATCTACTTCATAAACGTCTTTTACTTTGCCACTATGAATGAATTTCATGATTAATAATCTAAGCTCTGCACATTTATCATATAATGTTTTTATCCTTCAAATCCATACTCAGTCCATTTTTTTGTTACTAATTTGATAGTACTTTCGTCAGGTAGTACTTCTTCTTGAATGGGTCTTTGATATCCTTCCTCCTTCATTTTCTTAGTTGCATCAATACCCATTTTTGATCCCAGATTCAATAATGGCGATGCTGGATCTAACGTATCTGTGGGTGCATAATCAATTATTGTAGTGTCTCTCTTTGGATCTGCTCGGGTCGTCACTGCCCAGATAACCTCATTAATATCATGTACGTTGACATCCTGATCTACTATAATCAGTATTTTTGTGAGAGACAATTGACCCATCCCCCAAAGGCCCATCATTACCTTTTTCGCCTGTCCTGGATATCTTTTTTTAATAGAGACTATCGCGAGTCCCTGAAACCAACCTGCAGGAGGCATCGAAAAGTCCACTACTTCAGGTTGGAAGAGCCTTACTAGTGGTAGGAATGATCTTTCAATGACCTTGCCTATATATGCGTCTTCAAGTATTGGTTTTCCTACAACTGTGGTAAGGTAAATTGGATTTTTTCTCATCATTATAGCTGTAAGAGTGAATGTGGGAAATGATTCGGGTGGTGTATAGTAACCCGTATGATCACCAAAAGGGCCCTCTATATTAAGCTCAGCGGGATCAACAAAACCTTCTAAAACAATTTCTGAACTTGCTGGAACTTCAACGTCTATGGTTCTACACTTTACAAGATCTATTCCCTTTTTACGAGTTATCCCAGCAAAAAGAAATTTGTCTAGACCTTCTGGAACGGGAGCAACAGCGCTAAAAACAGTTGCAGGATCTGCTCCTATTACTATAGCCACTTCTGTTTTTTGCGAATTATCTTTATTCATTTCAAAATGCAGCGCACCCCTCTTGTGAATTTGCCAATGCATTATCGCTTTTTTAGAATCGATTACCTGTAATCTGTAGACACCCATATTACGAATTTGAGTTTCAGGATTCTTAGTTACTGTTATCCCGAAGGTAATGAATCTCCCAGAATCTTTGGGAAATGACTTGATGATAGGCAGAATATCCAACGAGGGATTGGTAGTCTCGACGATCTCCATAATTGGTCCAGAGTTTACAGTTTTGGGGCCATAATCAGCAATCTCAGATAATTTTGGGAGCATCTTGAATTTATTCAGCAAACCGTGAGGTATTTTTAACTTGGTCAATGCAGACATTCTTTCCCCAATTTCTTCAAAATTCTCCATGTCTAGAGCAATCTTTAATCTTCTCAATGATCCAAATGCGTTACCAAGTACAGGAATTTTATATCCGTCGACGTTCTCAAATAATACCGCCGGTCCATCATTTTTATACATGACTCTACGTAGAATTTCTGCAATTTCGAGATCAACTGAGACTCTCGTCTTGATTCTCTTCAATTCTCCTATCTTTTCAAGTGACTCTACATACCCTCTCAGGTCCTCAAAATGCACGTTGTTACTCTTCTTATATGAGATATTAGTTTTGTTGATCATTAGTTAGTGAAATAAGGTTGATAGGTTCCTATATCTTCAATTGACTTTACTTTTTTTAAACTAAAAATTCAATAGCTTGCAAATTGAAAATAAACGTATCTAGAATTAAATACAAGATTAACTACAATCCTGTGAATTATAATACCAGCACGGGTAAGTATGAGAGTGGAAATCAATCTTATACATTTTATAGCCAGGCAAAAGTAAATCTTTGGAAATGCGACAAGTGTACATTGAAGTTTGGTACTTTTAGAAGTTTGAGAAAACACAAATCTGAAGTACATGCTTATTGAATATTCATACGCTCCTTGCGATATGATCAGCCCTCATAAAAATAGTGATTTTTAAGTACCTATTTTAATAGTTAATTTCATGAGAGAATATTTTTACAAGTTGGTCGAGAATCCTTGCCGTCGCACCCCAAACAACTTCATTATTATACGTAAATTTTGGTAATTGCGAAATGGAGTACTCTTGCTGATGTTTTATATCGCTTTCTCTACTTTTCAAAAGCGATATGAGTGGAGCATCAATAATTTTTTCGACTTCATAATTTGTAACTACTATCTTTGGAATTTTTTCTAAAAGTGTCACAAAGGGATAGATTATGTATCTGGAAGTAAGAGTTCTTTCTGCATTCAAACTTCCTATAACCTGTTCTTTGTTAATTTTTAGGCCCAGTTCTTCTTCTATCTCCCTGATAGCGGTTTGAAGCATACTGACATCCATCGGTGTAAAATTTCCCCCGGGAAAAGATATCTCCCCTGCATGATTTTTCACTAGTTTTGTCCGCTTTATCAACAGGATACGCGGATCGCCCATTGTAAAATGAATTATTAGCATTACCGAAGCAAATTTGAATTGATTTTCTTGAGTTGGTAAAATAAGTTCCTTCCGTAAAAAAGGATAGATCAATTCTTTGACTAGCTTTTGATCAAACAAAGCAGCATCATCTTGTGTATACATAAAAACATAAATTATAAAATCTATCTGAGAGCAGTTTTGAAATTACAGGCATAAATTCGAGATTATAAATTAAGGATTTAATTACGATAAATATTGTAAGATATTGATGGAGATCAAAATTATTTATGAAATGAATCCTCCAAAGGTTCTTTATGATAATCATTATGATAACGACATCATAAAAAAGAATGTCAATATTTTCATTTCAAAAACAAAACGCATATCAGAATTGGTAGATGGAATACATTTGACTGATAATGTTCTTGGAATACCAAGGGTTTCCAGTTTAATGCTAGTGTCGATGCTCAAAAAGAATGGAATTACAAAGCCAATAAGCTGTACATGCAGACTTTATGATAAAAATCTAATTTCAGTATTGCAGTTTGTTACAGAAGCTATTTTGTGTGGAGTATATAGCGTCTTAGTACTTCGCGGAGATGAACCCATTATTGGAAATAAATTTTTCAATATATCGCCTTCTAAGGCAATTAAGACTCTCTCAGATCAAAATTTTAATAATTACATTAAACTGGATTTGTCATTCCCAAGTAAAGTGAATGATACCGTGAAAATTAAAAATAAGCTTGAGGCTAAGCCACGTGCATTTATCACACAATCAATAAGTAACATTGACAATTTGGAAGAGATAGTAAAATTGTCCGCGCCTTATGGTATTGATGTTATTCCATGCATAATGTGCCCGTCAAGCAGAAACGAAATATCTGCACAGAATATTGGTTTAGATTGGCATTCATACAAAGAAAGCCCAGAAAATTTTATCCGCCAAGCAGCAAGTTTGACAAAAAAGATACTTTTATGTTCGCCGAATAGTTTTGAAGAAGGCCTTCAACTTGTTGAGAAATTAAGAGATACCTAATCAGTTTTTTGTTTTCGTGCTGCACTGATTTCGCTTTTTAATTCGCCTAAAACTTCACGATAGTATGGTTTTAGCTCGTCATCTTCAGTAAGTCTCGGTCTTCGATGATCGACTTTTATTTCTCTTTTAATTTTTCCTGGTCTACTTGTGAAGACAAACACTCGGTCTCCAAGACATACTGATTCCATTATATTGTGTGTTACAAAAATAATATTTTTTCTGGTTTTAGACCATATTAGTTGTAATTCTACTGAAAGAAGGTCTCGAGTTTGAGAATCAAGAGAGGCGAATGGTTCATCCATTAACAAGATTTCTGGGTCCATAACTAGTGCCCTTGCAAGCGCTACTCTTTGCTTCATGCCTCCCGATAATTGATAGACATAGGAATCAGAAAACTTTGTCAATTGCATTGTTTCAAGGTGAGCAAGGGCTATTTGCCGCCGCTTATCTTTTTGTAGCCCGGCTATCTTTAGACCAAATTCAACATTTTCCACTACCTTAAGCCATGGAAACAAGGCATTCTCTTGGAACACCATGATTCTATCTGGGCCCGTACCTTCGATTTGATGACCATTGAGAATAATTTCCCCTTCAGTGGGTTTGTCAAGCCCTGCAAGAATATTTAGAAGAGTTGATTTTCCACAGCCTGAGGGACCGACAATACACACAAATTCACCGTCGTTTATCGTAAGGTCAATATTTTCGAATGCTGTGACGTATTCAGTCTTATTTGATCTAGTAGTTTTAAATTCTTTTGATAAATTTTTAACTTGTAATTTCATGCCTATTTTCCTCTAGAAAACAAATAAACCTGAGTTGCACCTATCAAATTATACTTTCTCCTAATTACGATACTTCTATGAATTACTATTTATTTGTAAAGGAGATCGACTATTTCTTTCGGAGATGCATTAGTTTTGAATCCTTTTTCGTTCATGATTGTTTTAGACGATGCAATTCCGTTACTTGCAAGTGTGCTAATCACTTTGTCCAGCGAAATGGAGCTTTTTTTTGCCAATGACGCCATGCCATCGGTTTCAAAATACGTAGGTATTGGAAGTTCGGATTTACAAATTTGCATCATTTTTACCATCCTATCGTGCTCCTTTCCTGGAGAAAAGTCATCATCGGAATTTTTCAATTCATTTAACATGGAATCAAGAAAATCAGAATCAAATAGATTATCTGTCCAAAGCGGGCCTCCAATAATGCATTTGGCTCCGCATAAATCACATATTGAATTCTGTTCTCTTATCTTCTCAATGCTGCGAGATTTACATTTCTGACAATGTTTAATAAATCCTATTTTTGATGAAAGATTGTTTGCCTGTGAACTACTAAATATTATTTTCAGGTAGGTTCTAAGATAATGACGATTAATGTGGCAAAAATAAGGAACGACCGATAAATCAAATCTGGCAGCGTTTAACGCTATAAATGATACTAATAGGCGTAACCCAATTTCGTTAGAGTATTCACTTCTTATAGGGAATCCATAATACTTTCGATAACACACACTTGGGTAAACGCCACACAATACTGCAGTATCTGTCGCTGTGATAGAAATCAATCCACCATTGCTGACTGATCTCAAAACGCAATCAATGTATGGCGATGGGCTTCCGAATGGATCAAGATCGACAATATCAAACCTTCGAATTTCACGTTCTTCAAAGTTTAGAAATTTGCAAACATCAATATTCTTAAAAATACATTTATCTTGTACCTTATTTAATATCGCACTTTTTTTTGCATATTCGATAGCAACGGGATTTAAGTCATTAAAGTAAATTGTTTCAATTTGTGGGACCTCTATTGAAGCCCTCAAACCTCTTGCACCAACACCACAAATTGAATCAGCTAATGTCATATTTTTTGAACATAAAGAATAAGCTTTGTACACCAGCATGGAGATATCTCGATTCCATTTTGCATTTGGGTTGAAAAAAGCAGGATTCTTAGGGGGAACGGTTTGTGTTAGCGCCAAACTTGGTACTAAGAGTGATGTTTTTCCCTCTTTTATCTCTGAAACGTCATGATTCAATCCTTGTGGATATCCATTAACTTCTGGCTCCTAATATATCATCATCCTTACAGAGATAAGGATAAAAAGCAACAAATATTGATTTGAGTGGAAGGGGATAAGAGTTTACCGAACACAAAAACATAATTTGTGGAGTTGATGAAGCCGGTAGAGGATCCTTATTAGGTCCGATAATAGTGGCTGCAATAAGTGTAAATAAAAAATCCCTCTCAGAATTGGTTGAGAAGGGAATTAAAGATTCAAAATTGCTTAGCCCTAAAAAGAGGCAAATGCTATTTGGGCAGGTTATTGCCCTTGCAGAGGCAATCTGCGTTTGTAGAATAGATATAGAGGATATTGATTTTCATGTGTCAAAAAACAATCTCAACGTGCTAGAAGCTGAAGCCATGGCAATAACTATTGGGAATATGGATTCTTACAAAACCTATGTTGATTCATGCGATGTAAATCCATCAAGATATAAAAGAACAATCACTCGATTTCTCAAAGGAAGTAACACGAAATTAATCTCGATGCACCATGCAGATAGTTTGAATGTTGTCGTATCCGGTGCGTCCATAATTGCAAAAGTGATTCGCGATTCTGAAATAAGCAAAATTCGCCTCAAATACGGTGATGTTGGCAGTGGATATCCTTCGGATAAGAAAACTATAAAATTTGTAAAGGGATGGTTTGAACAAAACAGAGAAATTCCGCCATTTGCTAGAAAGTCATGGAAACCCGCACAACTCATACTATCGCGTTCTGTAATTTAGCAACTCTTAGGCAGGATAAAAAATTGCTTCTACTATTGCATGATCCTTGTCAAAGGGTGCTAGATCTATATTTTGTTTCACCTTAAATGATTGCTCTTCTAATTTCTTAATTTCCTGGGAGATCACATTTTTTGGAGACATGGTGACGTCAATACTTCTGGTCTTAATTACAAGTAGCAGAGGTTTTTCTTCCTTAAGATATATTTTGCAATTATCCGTCGCTATGTTAGTTTGATCTGGCTGGGCAATATCACAATAAACAAGGTCCATTTTGTCATAAATAGAAAAGTAATTTCTTGGTTTTCTCGCGTCTTCAATAATTGGTATAACGTTGGTCCTCTTAGACGAAACGTTCGAAATTAACTCTCTTGCAACTCTAGCAGAGGATTCAACGGCAAATATTTTACCAGTGAGTCCCATTATATCCGAAAGGTGACTGACGGTAGTTCCAGTTGATGCACCAAGATATAATATGTTTCTAATTTTGGAAAAGTCAAATCGCAGACCTTTGGTGTAAGCTGCTGACAATTTACTCCTAAATGGATCCCATGTTCTGTATTCATTACCATCTCTAGAAACCAGCTTCTCACCATAGTGTGTGGTTCCTTTCAACATGTTAATAGTTGCTAAATGAGATTTCCCATTTACCATAACACGACTAATAACGTCTACGTTTTTCATGGCGCATCTTTCGTCTCTTAAATTGCATTGATTTTTTCGGCCTCCTTCTATCAAACCGAGGTCTTTCATCAAACGATTCTCTTCCTTTTGGAGGTTCATGATAAATCCTTTGAATTGTATCTATCCGCTTCGTTAATTTTTCCAATAGTGAATTATCTAATGAAGCATTGCGATAAACATCAATTCTCACTGCTATGGCTATTTTTGAAGAAAGGGCACGTGCAATTTTCCCTCTTTGCCATTTTGGAGCAGAGTTAACCGAAGGATGTTGGAACAGGAGACCGTGTTTTGGTGGTCTTGCTCCAGTCTTAAGTGCACGGAATAACGCTTTTTCGGCACCAATTATTTGAATTGTACTGGATGGCATTTGAGCTAATTTTACCAAACTCCCGGCTTTGGCTATCAATCTTGCGCCAATAATTGCAGTAAGTATGTTTTTTAGGTTCGGCGCAATTATTTCCATCGAGTTTTCTACCGAATCTGATAAATTTGTTCTTAATTCTGATAACTGCATTACTTGTGACGCTAAGATTTTGAGCGATTCAGCACTTTCCTCAGTTAAATTTCCGCCTTGACTTTTTAATATTGCCTGTTTAATTAATTCAATTTTCTTCTCTGGTACTTCAAGCTGTGCTAAAAGCTCACTGGTAATATTTTCCCTCGGTCCTGCATTCTTTACGATAGCAGCATACGTGATAATATTCTGCAGAGTATAGTCTAATTCTGGAAAATGAAGACCATACCATTCACGAATTCTGGTGCTAATTGTGTTAATTATTTCGTCTAATTCGTCTAAAGTATTTACAGCCTGGGCCAAATGTTGATCTAATTTTTCAGAAGTTTGTTTAACTTTCATGGATGATAGGTTTATGGCAAACTTTTGTAGAGCTGCGGATAATTCTTCTTTATTATTAGAAAATCCGAACTTTATCATTAAATCCAATTTATTTTGATTAATCTCATCCTGTCGGGAATCCGACATTAATTTAACGTCCATATTTTCATGTTGAAAAACATCAATCAAGTTTTTGTTGTTGACTCTCACTTGATCAAAATTTTTCAATTGGGTAATCAAATCTGTGAGATGCGATTTATTACCTTGCATTATTGATGAATATTCTAATTCTGGGTTGTCGAATTTCTTACTATAAATTAAATTTGAATCTTCTAAGATGCAAATCCCAATTTCAAATAATATTACATTTGCAATTTTCAACTAGATCTTACAGTAAGTTAATTTGGTCACTAAAAAATCTAACATTATTTCCAAACAGGTATTCAGTATATTGTGTTAATTCAGAAACTATTCGCCAATGTTTGCAATCTCATCGTCGTGAACATCATTATAATGAGCATCACACTCATTTTTGGTTAGAAATTCTTTCGCACAGACTTTACATCTAAATGTACCGCCCTCATATTCTGCCATATTAGACTTTGAAATTAAATCAAGTAAAAATATTTATCTGTTTAGAGTTTCCAGTTCATTAGGCCTTCGATTTTTTTTCGCCAAGTATGATTCAATTGATTCTTGTACAGACAATCCATCGTGAACTATTGATCTTACAGCCTGTATCATTTCTACAGGATTATCAGATTGCCAAATATTTCTGCCCATATCTACGCCTGAAGCACCATCTCTTATAGCATTAAAAGTGAGGTCTAAAGCATCTTTTTCTGGCAATTTTTTGCCACCAGCAATTATGACGGGAACAGGACATCCCTCTACCACCTTTTCAAAGTTTTCACAATAATATGTTTTCACTATGTGTGCGCCCAACTCTGCGGCAATTCTGCAGGAGAGGGCAAGGTATCTAGCGTCTCTAGCCATTTCTTTTCCAACTGCAGTAACTGCCAAGACTGGTATCCCGTATTTTTCACCTTCATTTACCAATTTGGAAAGATTGTTTAGTGTTTGATGTTCATATTTACTCCCTACGAATATTGATAGTGCCAAACAAGAGGCGTTAAGTCTTATGGCCTCTTCGATAGATGTCGTAATTGTCTCTTTTGAAAGATCTTCCCCCAATATGCTAGTACCGCCAGAAACACGCAATACTATGGGAATATTAGATTCCGAATCTACACAATTTCTTAAAACACCTCTGGTTAGCATCAAGGAGTCAGCATACGGTAAGAGCGGTTTAATTGTCTTTTTTGGATCTTCTAATCTTTCAGTGGGTCCGAGAAAGTAACCATGGTCCACCGCCAACATCACTGCTTTTCCATTTCTTTGATTAATTATTCTCGATAAGCGATTCTTAATTCCCCAATCCAATGTAAGATAAACTGACCCTACAAGTTATTTATATTTTGATTAAGTCGCTTTTACGATGTTACTATCAGCACCTTCATGGCATCGAATGCCTCGTGAGCACATTTGAAGGCATCACTTGATTTCTTAATTTGAAAACGATGTGTGATAAGAGGCAATAGGTCAATGGATTTATCGGACATTAATGACAATGCCTGGTTGGTTTCTATTTCTGAAGCCCCGTAGCTCGGAATTATTATCTGTTCGTTGGAATACAGCGAATTCAAATCTACGTCAAATTTAGAACCAATTGAGGGAACCCCAAAAAGTAATATTTTTCCGCCTCTTCTTGTAATTTTGAGAGAACTTTCAAATGCCTTAATGCTCCCAGTTGCTAAAATTGTGACATCGACACCCAAATCATTAGTATTTTTATCAATAGTTTCCTCAAGGCTTTCTTCTTTGAGATTTACCGTATCCACATCATATTGTTTTACGAATCCTAATCTAAATTCATTAATGTCTGAAACAACTATTCTGTTGGCACCCCACAATCGTGCCAACAATGTGTGCATCACACCTGTTGGACCTGCGCCTAATATTGCCACATTATCGCCGTGTTTTATGGAAATTTTGTTTAATCCCCTAATGCAACAGGCAAATGGTTCTATTAGAGCTGCTTCGTCATATGAGATAGTGTCAGGGAGTTTTAATACACCTCCATGTTCAATATTCCATTTTGGTACGATGAATTCCTCTGATAATCCACAAGGTTCGATGTTACTGGTTTGGTAATTGTTACACATTGTATAGTTGCCTTGCAAGCAATACCTACAAGAGTAGCAACTAACATGATGATGTACAAAGACCCGATCCCCTTCCTGGAATTTTTTTATATTTTTACCAACATTGATAACAACTCCCGCAGGCTCATGTCCTACCCGTAAGGATTTCATTCCATAATTTCCATACACCTTTTCTAAATCTGAACCGCAAATCCCGCAAGAATGCATCCTTACTACTATTTCATCGTCCTTATAACCCGGTAAATCTGATTCAACCAGAGTTATCTTGTTATCAATTACTTTTACTGCTAACATCCTAAATCCCTTTTCATGTCTTTGTAGAATTGAAAATGTAATATAATTTACTATAATAATGGTTATTTTTTTAAACTAAAATCGATAAGTTCTTAATTCAGAGTCATTCAATTGTGGTACTATGTCATTCAAAAGACTTGGGGCAATAATATTACTCGTCAGTGATATGGATAAATCTATGAAATTTTATCGTGATGTTCTCGAATTGCCCATAAAAAACACCTCATCTGAATGGGTAGAATTCTTTTCAAGTGGTACAGTACTTGCCTTACACCCATCAAAGGGTAAAAGCAGAACAAAAAACTCTGGCGTTTTGGTTGGTTTTATGGTAAGTAATCTAGAACAAGTGGCAAAGAGTCTGAAAGACAAGAATGTTGAATTTTTTAAAGAACCCAAGGAAGAATCATTTGGCAAGCACGCCATAATCTCAGATCCTGACGGACATTTAATATCCATAGCCGAAATAAGCTCAAAGATCTCTGAAGGTTTCGATCTAATCGGATTAATAGGAGCAGAGTAATCCAAGTTACGCGATATTTTTCCACTATTAATATTCAAATTTTCTTTGCATGATATCCCCATGGATCAAAAAATTATTGAACAAATTTTCATCTGTCTTTGAGGCAAATACCACGTAGATGTTTTCATTCTTGTATAGTACTACCAACAATTGGACTCTGGTTGTTTCATCATCAAGTGTCAAATTCCCTGTTCCTCTTATTTTGAGGATTTGATTGGGTGCTTGATAAGTGATGTTGTTAGCACTAGTAGTAACAAGCTTAACGTAATAATTTTTGGTAATATTATTGAGGGCGTTATTCAGCACAATATTACCCGTAAAATTCGAAAATTCATCGCCTTTTATCGCCAGATTCCATGAGCCTTCCAGTTGATAGTAATTCTTGAGCCCCAAATCCTTGCCTTTGGTACTGTCTGCAATAGATGAGTTTTCCAATACATTTATAATCATTTTTGTAAGTGTGTCGACCGGATTGCTTAGCGAAACAATATCATCATCGGGATTGTTTATGCTATTACTGCTATGATTGACAGTAGAGATATTTGGTTTAACTCCTGACATGTTGCTTAATCCCAAAGAATATGTAGCGTTTCCCAGTTCTGCTAAACTAGTAGCGTTGTTAAATATGCCGCCGTATATCAAATTTGAATTCTGAGGAAAGAAGTTAACTGTGACTGATTCATATCTATATAAAAAAAATACTACTGAAATTATAGATATTGCAATAATGGCCAGTAGAAACAGGTTCTTAAATTTTGGCATTTGGTTAAATATCATGATTTTTTAAGTTCAGCTAAATTACTCACAAGCAATGGAGTTTATTTCAATTGCGGTATAGTTACAGCACCTTCGGAAGCTGATCTTGCTAATAACATATACTTGGCAAGCACTCCGTTCCTATATCTAGACTGTACTGGTTTCCACATTTTTCTTCGCCTTTTGAATTCAACTGGACTTATGTTCAAATCTATATTTCCTTTCTTCAAATCAATACTTATTTTATCTCCTTTTTTTATCAATGAAATCGGACCACCAACCATTGCTTCAGGTGAAACATGACCAATCATAAATCCTCGAGTAGCACCAGAAAATCTCCCATCGGTGACCATAGCAACTTCTGTACCTAGACCTTGTCCAACTAGCGCCGCTGTTACTGCAAGCATTTCTCTCATACCCGGTCCTCCTTTAGGACCCTCGTACCTGATTACAACTACATCACCTTTCTTTATTTTTTGTTTTGAAATCGCATCAAATGCATCTTCCTCCGAATTGAATACCTTTGCAATACCTTCAAATTTAGTTCGTTCGAGGCCTGCAATCTTTATGACTGCACCTTCAGGAGCTAACGAACCCTTAAGAATCTTCAATGTTCCTTCATTGTGGAGAGGTTTTTCACAAGAATATACTACCGGTTGGGAATCTTGTAAAATAATATTTTCAAGATTTTGTTTCATAGTATTACCAGTGACGGTCACAGTATCTGGATTAAGTAGTCCGTTCTTTAGTAAACTTTTGAGAATAATTGGAACACCACCTACTCTGTCTAAATCCACCATAACATAAAGGCCACCGGGTCTTGTATCTGCCAGGTGGGGTGTTTTTTTCCTTATCCTTTCAAAGTCTTTCAGATCTAGGTGAACGCCAACCTCTTTTGAAATTGCAAGCAAATGAAGTATCGCATTAGTCGAACCACCTATAGCGTTTGCAATTGCTATTGCATTCTCAAAGGCTTCAAACGTAAGAATTTCCTTTGGTCGAATGTTATTTTCTAGTAAATGAAAGATTTGTTTTCCTGTATCATAACAAATTTGATTTCTTTTCTCGCTTAATGCCGGAGGTGAAGCACTTCCCGGTAATGCTATTCCCAACGCTTCACTAATACAGGCCATAGTATTTGCAGTATACATGCCTCCGCATGAACCCGCAGAGGGACATGCAGCATTTTCCAATTCTTTCAAGTCTTCGAAATTTATTTTGCCTGCCTCAAAGGAACCTACCGCTTCATATACATCTTGAATGGTAACCTGTTTCCCGTTCCATGTGCCTGGAAGGATGGTACCACCGTAGACAAATATGGAGGGAACATTCAGTCGAGCCATAGCCATAATTGTTCCCGGTAGACTCTTGTCACAACCTGAAATTCCAACAAGGGCGTCGTATCTATGAGCTCGCATCATAATCTCGATTGAATCTGCAATTACTTCACGACTTACCAGTGAGGCCTTCATACCTTCGTGTCCCATTGCAATGCCGTCAGATACAGAAACGGCAGTGAATTCCCTGGGGGTACATCCAGAATCCTTTACTCCAGCTTTTGAATGCTGCGCCAAGTCGCCTAAATGAATATTACATGGAGTTGCCTCATTACATGTAGAGGAAACTCCAACGATGGGTTTTGACAAATCATCATCATTTAAGCCCATGGCTTTGTACATTGCCCTGTGCGGAGCTCTCGCCGGTCCATCTACTACGGTTCTACTTACAAGTTCCATCAGTGAAATAGAGATTAATGCGTATTTTAATATAACATTGATACTCGTATAAGTATCGACTAAAAATGTCTATTACTCAACTAGAGCGAAAATTTTTACGCCATCAATTCCTTCCGTCTTAAATAGTGTCTCACACATTCCACATTCAGAATTCCCATTAGCAATATCCACAGCAGAAATGTCTTCATTTTTGTAGTCACATTTTGGACAAGTGAATGTGAATTTCACATTAAATTCGTATATTTCGATAGTTTCAGTCATCTACAGTTAGAAAAAAATTTGACCTATTTAAAAGTCACGCAGGAACATGGCAATATGACAAAAACATAAATCAGCAATTGACATGAATTTTATTTATTGAAATCGGACAAGAAATGTATTTTTTGCTCCATTATTAATAACGAGATAAGCGCCGTTAAAATATATGAAGACAGTCAATTTGTGGCTTTTATGGATAAGTATCCTATCAATATGGGACATGCCCTGGTTCTCCCAAAGAGACATCATGAAAATATTTTTACAATGGATGATGAGGATATTGGAAGGTTGTTTTCTACGGTTTCATTTCTCGCAAAGGGCATTGTAAAATCGTTAGACGCAAATGGCCTGAATATTGGCCAAAATAATGGGAGAGCTGCTAATCAAATAGTACCACACGTGCATGTTCACATAATCCCAAGATACAATCATGATTCTCCAAATGGACGATGGCCGTCACGAAACTTGATTTCAGACACACAGTTAGATGAGATTGCTCAAAAAATAAGGTCGGCACTTACTCTAAAGGGTATTAAGGCAAATTAAAGACATAACCATGTATGCTGAAGTTCAATGTGATGGTTTGAAACGCAAGAGCGCCCCAATACTCCCTAAACTACCCAATTGAGCACCTTCTTCAGTTTTTGCCGAAATCACCTCTATCTTACTACCAATATTGGCAGACAATTCTTCAAGAAGATCTACAATATCGTTTTCTGTGATTTCTCTATCCTCACTTCCACATTTAGGACAAGACTTTGAAATTTCTTCTTGCTTAACAGAGATTAAGTTTACTCTATCTAAAAATTTTTCTTCAATATTTCCGCATTTATTGCACTTTATCCCCAAATGCATATACGGTATTTCATCTGTAATAATCAAAGTGTCCACTATACCACTTTTTAGCAAATTCAAAACATCGTGGATACCATAAACAGCTAGGCCATGATCCGAATATACCTGACCCATAAATTTCTTGACCAATTTCTTTTCCTCCAGCAATCTATACTCTGAAATTATTCCCTGTTCATTTACCTTTTCCAATAATTCCCTTACACCTTCACTCCCGGAATAGGAGCTGTCGATTGTCGCTAGAACATTATTTTGGAGTCTGTAGTCAAGATACTCTTCCTTCAAAAAGTTCTCTTTTGTAGGTCCCGGACCCCCAACAATTAGGCCAGTAACCTTGTATTCATCGATAAAGATTTTTTGAGCATGTTCAGCAATTCGGTGAAAATATTCGTTCAATTCATTTTCCCTGAGTCTTTCAAATCTCCTTGCAGACTGGCCACCTTGTCTGTGTTTTCCAGCGACTCCAGACGTTAGCGTATCGATGACCTCCCACCTATCACCTGTTAATATCCCAAGTCCCGCCTCCTGACTGTCTATTGCAAGAAGTCCTATTACCTTCTCATCTCGCATCATATCTTTGATATGATCTGTCCAAAAATGATCGTCGCATCTGTACAGATTTATCTGAATTGGTTTGGGTGGTAATACTGAATAAAGTTCTATCTTTTCATTTCCAATTCCCTTATTATTAGGAATCGCACCACAAAATATCGCGAGTCCGTTTTCCGGTGTATCTTTGAACAGTTTAAGATGTTCAACTGTCTTGCTCAGGGCATCCTGCACGTGAGTTCTTGTTAGATCTGATTTAATATTCGATGCTGTACCAGACTCATTTCTAAGTTGACCTATGACTTCAAAAACTGGTCTTCTTGGAGGAATATACACGGTAACCAATTCAGTGCCATGTCCAGTAATGTTTGACAATTGATTTAACATCTTGGTTAGTTTGTATCTCTTCACAGAATCCCACTTTTTCTTGTGGGTGTCTTGACTCATTTCTAATGATATGAAATCTTTAAGTCTGTATAATATAAGGTTAAGGCTAACGTTACAACATTTGAAAAAGTTTTCATGTCGATACCATTACTATAAAAATATGATATCAGAATAAGTAATTAACAGATGCTTCCAAGGATAGATTACATTAAGCAAGGAAGGATTAAACTAGGATTGACCCAACGTGAGTTGGCTTCCTTATCCGGGATCAGTACTTCAATGATAAATCAGATTGAATCTGGGCGATGTAAGCCAAGCTATGATACAGCTAGAAGAATATTTGAGGTGCTTAACTCTCAAGAGGGAAAAACTTCCCTAAAGGCCGGAGACATATGTAGTCATGAAATGATTTCTGTACAAAAGGACGAAAAATTAGAAGTTGCAATTGAAATAATGATGAAAAATTCGATTAGTCAAATACCTGTTTTTGATTCGACCAAAATTGTGGGACTAGTGAGCGAAGATATACTTGCAAGAAAGGTATTAGAAAGCGACGACAAGAAAAATATTCACCAAGTCCCCATCTTGCAGATAATGGAGCCTCCGCCACCGATAGTAGACATAGCGACTCCTGCCAAGGCACTCATACCTCTTGTTAGATTTTCAAAATGCGTACTTGTGAGCCGTAAAGGAGAACTTATCGGAATCATCACCATAAGTGATACATTAAAAATGGCAGAATAAAATTAGGTTATTCTCTCAGTTTTTCCAAACCAACACAACAATCTGCGTTTTTCAAGCAATTTTCGCAAATACTTATGGCACTTTCCTCAGGGAGGATAATCTCGCATAAAGCGCATCTTTTTTGAGAAGTATTTAGCATATAATGACGATATTCAATATCAGATATAAATTTTCATAACCTGATTACCTCTGCAAAGGTAAATCGGATTCAATTACTAGAATATCAATTCGTTCTTCTTTTTTTGATATCATCAACGATCCATTTTGTAACTAATATTAGCCCGAATACTGGAAAGCTACCAATAAACAAATATGGAAAAATGGCAAGAAAAACTGACGGATGAAATATTTCCATATTAATTAAAGTTCACCGTAGTATAATATAATTCTGTAGTTTTAACTATCAGATAGATTGCAATTATTAGTTATGGAAGGCAATAGTGTTTGAACCAAATTGATTTGTATCGTTTTTTGATGTTTGGCAGAATTGTAACTGATTTTTCATGAAACGTATTGATCCGAATCAATGGTTAAATAATAATCCTTTATCTTTGTTGACTGTAGTTTATCATCCATAACTACTGTAAAACTTGAAGTAGAAAGCGAAGTCATGTTTGGAGGTTCTGCAATTGCACTAGACAGGCCGATTATTTTACCGTCTTTGTCATAAAATGATGCAATGGCAAGAGTGTTTGTAGCTGTATCGTTACCTTTATTGGAAATCCTTCCATTCTTTCCAGCACAGTGGGATCCGAAGCTTGGAATTCACGTGACTTGAAGTCGCGGC
>JADMIO011406715.1_pt1 | contig 101864 bp, 82 predicted proteins | sample 8958161 | NCBI WGS metagenome assembly JADMIO01 (sample SAMN16585339, study PRJNA669376) | soil metagenome | isolation source: Crop rotation soil | place: USA: Cullars Rotation, Alabama | collected 2011 | reverse complement strand
CGCGACAACTTGTCCACGTGGAATTCTAAGCTTAGGATCCCAATGTGCTGGAAAGGCTCGATTTATGGGCTTTTCTTTCGCAGGGTTCATCAAAAAGATTTTTTATCACCGAAACCTTAATTATGGAAGGAATTGCCAGAAAGGTAATGATGAATGCAGTTATACAGCTAAAGGCAATGTTAATCATAGGAATGAACAAATGTAAACTTATAAATTATACCTGTAAAATATATTTTGTAAACTATGCTATTTAATTGGTGAATAGCCCTTTTTAAATAGCGAACAGAATTTTGATTTGTTAATTAAATAGCTCAGTTAAATTTTTTTAGTTTTCAGAAGTTTTAGGTTGCGCAAATGAAATGTCCTGATGTTAACCTAAAATTGAATGAATGTTAAATTTCAAGGCAAGTATTATGCCCTTTTACATTATTGTTCAAAAAAAGTATTTAAAAATCGTAATACCTGTTGCTCAGGCTTGTTTTAATTCCAAAATAAATGAAGGTGGTTTGATTGTTACCGTTTTCATTTTTTGCAATACGGCTTGTGGCTCCGCATTCAATTACCAGATTTGTTTTAGGGTTTAACAGGTAACCTATTTTGAAATCCATATAAAGTTGTTTGGTTTTTATTCCCTGTCCTACACTGTTTCCGTATTCATGGGGATGAGTGTTATAGCTTTCAAAAATATTTTGACCATAATTAATGTTAATTCCATTGGTATCCCTAACATCATAGCCAATCACTGCATACATAATTTCAGCTTCGGTAAAGAAATTTAAGTATTTGTAATTAAGCTTTGATACAGATTCATAAAAATTGGCACCCAATGGATGGGTGATGGATTCATTGTAATGTCCATATGATGTAAGTGAGCTCCGGTGCTGATATGTGTAGGGCCTTACAAAATTAAATTCTGTGAGCAGGTGAAGATTTTTAATGGCAAATACATTAAAAGATTTGAAACCAAATTGAACAGCCTGTTTATTTGCCCACCATCCATTTCCTGAACGCACCTCACTTATTTTAAATTCATCAAGTAATAACTGGGCATACACTACATTGCTGTTGTTTATTTTATATTTAGTATTAAATCCTATGAGCGCATTATCGGCAGATCCCAATGAAAATTCTACAGGGCGAAAGAAAATAAAAGGATTTATGTAATTGATATCAAAACTTTTTGCCCGTACCGAATCGGACTTCCAAATAATGGCTTCCAGTATCCCGAAACTTAAGCGCTTGCCGATGTTCACATCCAGAAAATGAAATGAACCAAATTTTTTTCGAAAGCTGAAATCTTCAATCGGGTAGCCTGCCGGTGACGGTACCAGCAAATCCTGGAAGACAGCATAAAGATTAGTGTATTTTACCTTCCAAATGGTTGTTGTAATTTTTAAAAAAGGAAAATTAAAAGCATTGTCTGAAAACAGGAGTGAACGATAACCGTCCCCGATAAATACTTTATCGTGTCCGAATTGAAAATTGAAATATTTTTTGAGCGAATATGAAACAGTTCCCGAGGCGATGTTATAGTCAAAGCTTCCATAAAGATTTTTTCTTCTTGCTCCCCCGGGAACAACGTGTGTAATTCGAACAGCTGAATCAATATAATCCGGAAATTTAGATTGCGATTCATAAAAATTTGTCGAAAATGAAAAGCGCTCGCCAATATTTCCACTGATCCATGCCCCTCGTGTATTCACGTACGTAAACTTGTCATTTTTGCTATTGCTGTAACTTCCCTGGAATTCAAAAACAGGGTCTAAATAAATATTATAATCTTCGCCTTTCACCTCAAACAAATGTTCTTTTCTCAATTTTCTTCCCAACCACGTTTTATTAAATTTAGTATCCTTTACAGAAATCGAATCCAATGAATCCAATGGAGCATTTTTTGCAACTTCCGTACTCAAATAAGGTCTAACAGCTGTATGCATATCAGATTGAAGATTGTATATCCATGGTTCGTACCGGAGATTGTAATCGCGGCTCAGCGGCAAATAATGTTCTTGAGCTTCACAAAAGTGGGGATGGATAAAAATGATCAATAGTATAAACGCAATCCTGTTTTTCATTATGTGAATTAGAATTTTATCTGAGCTGATTCAAATGTAAATACAATAAAACTTAACGAAATATCGACTGGAAATAGTTATGAACATTAAAAATTGAATTCAATAAGAAATTTTAACCACTACTTACATAAATAATTCTTTTCTTTACAAAGTCCCCTCGTTTATTTAAATTGATTATTTTTAGGGTATAACCACTTTTTCTTTTTAACGTAAAACCGGAAAAAAGTTCTGATGGCTATTGGATATTCCAGGTATCTGAATGCAATTTATGCGATAGGAGATATTATTATCCTTAATTTTTCATTTGCTGCCATAAGCTTTATTAATGACAATTATAATTTTAAAGTTGATAATGTTTTTCTTGTTCAATTTCTGTACATAAATTTCTTCTGGGCTGTTACGGTTTTTATTTTCAAGATCAATGAGATTGACCGCGTGATACGTTATGAAGAGGTGTTGAGCAACCTTTTGAGAACTGTAGTGTTACATTGCCTCTTGCTTATTTCATTTAATTATTTATTCTCTTCTTACATTTATCCCATACGTGATTTCTCTTCAAAGTATCTTCTTTTTGTGATTCTTTTGCTGAGCTGGAGATCGGCCATGCTTTTGATCATGAGTTTTTTGAGAAAAAGGGGAATGAATTATCGCAGAGTTATTATTGTGGGAGGTGGTCAGCTTACCAATGACATGAGAAGCTTTTTTATTTCCTATCCGGAATTTGGGTATCGTCTTCAGGGAATTTTCCAGGACGGTACCAATACATCATTAAACGGGGCGGTACTGGGAAATGTTGATGATGCGCGTGAGTTTGCAAAAAAAAACAACACTGATGAAATTTACTGCTCCCTTTCAGGAATGAAAAATGAGCAGGTTTCAGAGCTGATAAAATTCTGTGATCAGAACCTGATTCGTTTTAAATTGATTCCCGACTTCCGGGGGCTGATGAATCGCAAAGTAAAAATAGATTTCTACGAAAAAGTTCCTGTTATCAGCCTGAGAAGGGAACCACTTGAAAGTTTTTTGAACCGGGTTGTTAAAAAAGTTTTTGATTTTGCTTTTTCTCTTTCGGTGATTCTTTTGATTTTTCCCTGGTTGTTCCCGGCAATTGCGATTGCAATAAAATCAAGTTCAAAAGGACCTGTATTTTTCAGACAAAAAAGATCAGGAAAAAATAACGTGGAATTTACCTGCTGGAAATTTCGTACAATGCGCGTAAATAGCGAGGCCGATGAACTTCAGGCAACCAAAAATGATAAACGAATAACCGGGATTGGTAAAATTCTTCGTAAGACAAATCTTGATGAACTCCCTCAATTTTTTAATGTATTAATCGGGCAGATGTCAGTTGTCGGTCCCCGCCCTCACATGTTAAAACACACCGCGCAGTACTCTAAAATGTTTGATAAATTTATGGTTCGGCATCTGATTAAACCAGGAATTACGGGTTGGGCCCAGGTTCATGGTTTCAGGGGCGCTACTGAAGATTCTCACAAAATGGGAAAACGTGTTGAATACGATGTATGGTATATTGAAAACTGGTCAATCCTTTTAGACATTAAAATTATTTTGCTGACAATGTATAATATGGTCAAAGGAGAGGAAAATGCAACCTGAGATTTTTTTATCAACTTTTGCTTAATACCTCTAAAAACATTTTCTCATACTGCTGAGTAATATTTTCCCAATTATAAATAGTTTTTATTTTCTGAATATTATTGCCTTCAAACGATTGTCGTTGGGAGGAATATTTTTCAAAGCCATCAATAATATTTTTGACATCATTTGCATTTGCAAAATAAAGTGCATCGTTCTCAAGCACATGTCTGTTAAAAACATTGTCATGTGCGGCTATATAGGTTCCCGCTGCCATTGCTTCAAGCAATGAAGGGTTAGTGCCTCCTACGGAATGCCCGTGAAAATAAATCTTTGCAAAATGTCTGAGTTGATATAGTGTATCCTGGCCACTTGCCCATCCGCTGAAAATAATTTTGCTGCAATGTTTGTATTTGTTGACCAAAAATTGTCCATATTTTGTTTTATAATTTGCAAAAACCAAACATGGAATTTCGGAGTTTGATTGAACAACTCCATCCAAAATCATTTCAATATTATTTTCCGGCTCCAGCCTGCCAATCATGACGTGATAGCCAAATTTTTGCAGGTTATATTTTTGTAAGACCGACTCATTAGCTTCTAAAATATTGGCCGCGTAAGGAATGAAATAAGAAGGTTTATGAAAATTTTCATCAAGATATTTTCCAATTCCCATATTATCTGCAACCAATGCGTGCGATTTTTCTATGGCTATTTTTTCGAACCATCGTGTGAGTTTTTGAATAAACGGGTTCCACTTTGATCGTTTCCATTCCAATCCGTCAATATTGGTAATGATTTTGGTTTTCTTGAATGGACACACATAAAATGAAACTGATGCGGTGGTATAGCCACATATGAGAACAATGTCACATTTTTCCCTTATTGCATCTTTTAAAGAAAGATAGTCGTAAATAAAATTAGCAGCTGTTCCGATTTTTTTTTCGGGGCTGAACTTTTTCTTGACCTTTACCCCGAAAAAATCATTTTTATCGTAAGGATGGCTGCTCGGGTTATAAACAATAACTTCATGCCCTTTTTTTACAAGCCCTACTGAAACGTGTTCTGCAAATTCCTCAAGGCCTCCGTAATTGTTCGGAATGCCACGGGTACTGACAAAAGCTATTTTCACGAAAAGTAAATTTTAGAACAATTGTTCTGTCCAGCTCCGCGGAGTCTTATCATTGCGGATTTCGATATCCAGATGATAACGGAAAGGTTTAACACCACGTGATCGAATGTAATCTATCATTTCACTAATGCCCTGTTCGAGAGTATATTTAGTCCCGTAATTTAATAGCTTTCTTGCTTTATCAGCAGAACAGCCGGCAAGTTTAACTTCCATCGGTCGATCAGGAAGATAAATTGGTTTTAAATCAAATTTGAGTAACTTGGCAATACATTTTGCCAACTCATTAATAGTTACAAATTCTTCATCAGGACCGATATTTATAGTTTCCCCCACTACATTATTTTTTAGGGCCAGCGCTTCCAAACAGTCTATATCATCCTGAATGAAACTGAAGCAACGTTTTTGCTCTCCATCTCCATAAATTATAGGCTGGCGGCCCTGAAGCATCAAATTAATCATTATAGCAGCTACGTTTCGAAACGGGTCGTCATATTTTTGACGTGGCCCAATAATATTGTGAGGTACTGCAATCACGTATTCAAAATCATGTACTTTACTGAGGTTTGAAATTGTAATTTCAGAAGCATATTTTGCGATTCCATATGGATCTACCGGATTGCAAATCATATCTTCAGTAAACGGAACTTTCGGTTGCGATCCGTACCGAGCCATGCTGGAGCAAAAAACAAAACGTTTTACTTTATTTTCAATTGCCGCGCTCAGCAGAGACATTGTAATCTGGTAAGTGTTTTCTGTAATAAGATGCGGGGAGAAAACAGAAAGTCCCTCATAAGGAGTGGAAGCGCAGTGATAAATAACATCGCATCCTTTTGTGATCTTTGCCATAGAGTTGCGGTACTTGCAATCATATGTATTCATGATCACCTTAGGGTTTACGTTATCTTCATAACCTCCTATCATGTTATCAGTTCCCACAACTTCATGACCCAGGGATATCATCCTGTCGGCAAGATGACTTCCAAGAAATCCGGCTACTCCTGAAATAAATATTTTCATAACTGGTTAATTATCGGCTTAAAGGGGGGCAAATATACTTATGTAATATAATCTTGTCAAGGTTTTTTGTAAATTAAGAAGCATCTTTCACAGATTATTTTTTTCTTAAATGATTAGAACTTTGATATTGGAGCATTAACGCAAAATTCGTATAAAAGTTTCAGCAATATCATCCCATGAAAAATTCTTTTCCACGTATTCTTTTGCATTTTTACCTGTTAATGCGATGTCGACTTCATTCGTAAATACGGCATCGATAGTTTCTGCCAGGGATTGTGGATTGTTTTGTTCAAATAACAACCCATTCACCTCATGTTGAATTATTTCCTTAAAAGGTTCTAAGTTGGAAATAATTACCGTTTTTCCAAAGCCCATTGCAAAAAGCAGCACCCCGCTTTGATAAATCCTGCGGTATGGAAGAACGATAGCGTTACATAATACAAACAATTTGTCTAACTCATCATCACTTATAAACCGAAGCAATGGAACAATACGATTTTGCAATTTGCAACGATCAATTATTTCCTGGTAGATGTCGAAATTTCTTACACGAAGTTTGCCGGCAATTATAAGTTGGAAGCTGCTTTTAGTTAACGCCATTGCTTCAAGCAGAAGATCGAGCCCCTTCGTTTTTTTTATCTGACCGAAAAATAATAAGTACTGTTTTGAAGGATCCAAGTTAAAGTAATTCAGGGCTTGGTCTCTTGTATATCCATTCACGTTAATATTTTCATAGTTTCCGTGAGGGATCACATGAATGTTTTTAACAACGGATCTACCTGTAAATTCTTTAATTTTTTCTTCCGAATATTTATTGTGCACAACCATCGCATTATGAAAATTACTCAGCACAATCCGCTTTATGAACTTATAAGTTGATGTATCGATTGTATCTATGTCATGCACAATTAAAAAAATTTTCAAACCACAGATTTTTGATAGCAGTAAAATAAAAATATCAAAAAGGCCGCCCCTGAAAACATGAAAAATGATCCAATCCATTTTTTCTTGTCTGCAGAAAAAAACAGACGTGATCAACCCCGAAAATGTTCCCCACATGGATTTAAATCGTGGTTTATTAATATTGTTAAACAATATTTTTGAGTGAACATTTTCATAATGACTTTTATAATTTGAAACAATAAATGGGGTAATGCCTTTTCCGGCAAGTGCGTGCAACAGACCATCGTCATAATGATTCATGCCCATTTTTTTTCCAATCGGATCAACCAGGGCGATTTTCATCAGGTAAGTCTCTTCTTAATGCTTTGCACAATATTTTTTGTGCGTCCCAGGTTTACTGTCAATGCAATGAAAACCTGGAAAGGAAAAATCAAATAATAATATGCTAAAAGAAAATAATTCGGTTTTGCGTGGACATCTGCGTAATGAAAGACATCACGATTTTTTTTAGTGTTCCTTTCACATATGAAAAGTTCCGTTGAATTTAATCCATCCTTCCAATTCCCTGTCCTTGTGCTGTCAATATGGGAAGCATTTGTTTTATCTGTTTTCAGTGATGAGCCCTTTTGCTCCACCTCTAACATAATTTCCCGGAATGGAACTTCAAGAAAACTGCAAATTTCCTGAATGGTTTTGTTTGGGTCAGCAATGAGATTTTCAAAATAAACAACTTTAACGCTCTCTTTATTAATGTGCCCGGATATAGCCTGCGCATTTGCATTCCAAAGCTTAGAAATAATAAAGGGATGGTAATTTATTCGGGCGCGAATACTCTCCCGTAGCGGAATGGAAGCAGCCGCTCCCAAAAATCTGCGCTTCCATTTTTTCTTTTGTGACAGGAGAACATCTTTCGGATCACGAACCAGGCAAATAATTTTACACCCCGGATAAATTCTTAAAAGTTCATTTATATAAAGGACATTGCGTGGAGTTTTTTCGCAAGGTATTTTTTTCTGGTTTCGCCTGGTTTCGTAATACAGAAAAAGCCGGTATAATTCTGCAAAGGATATTTTCTCAGAATTTGAATTTGATAAATTTTTTTCACTTTCACCGATATATTTTTCAGACTGCCGCTTTTTCAAATACCCGTCCCGTTCAATACTGATAAGGTTTGAAAAATTAAGTACTGCATCTGCGTGTGTCATCCAGACTTTTTCATCTACAGGCATCCATTTCTCTTCTAAAAAATGTAATTCATTAAAGGTAAAGATATCAGGATGTTTTCCCAGGATCCTTCCCATTAATGTAGTTCCACTTCGACTGTTGCCCGCGATAAAAATCATGGATGCGAAGTTCAGTAATTAATTTGGAAGCAAAAAAGAAAAATGGGAAAGAAGGAAAATCAGAACAAAAGTTCAATTATTTACTTACTCGATAATTATTTTTCCCGAAAAATCCAAGGCGCTATCCGTCCTTATCTGGTAAAAATAAATCCCGCTTTTCAGGTTAGCCCGGGAAAAAACGTATGGAAAAGCAGGTATTTTTTTGTTTATGACTTCAAAGCCCATTGCATTATGAACCGTTAATGTTGCATCCAATATTTTACACCCGGCAGTCCCAAAAATGGTTGATTCCGAAAACGGATTTGGATATACGGTGAACGATGAGCTGTAAAACGCGACATCATTTTTACCCAGTACGCTGCATCCATATTGTTGCAATTGGGAACTCAGGCTTGCTCTTCTGACAGTTATAAAATCTTTAATGCCGGGAATATTTCCCATTACGTCATTGTCAATATTCTGATCGAAATTTGCATTGCTGAATTGCTTGTTAGGATCGGCATAGACAAAGGGCCTGATAACATCTGCAATGCTGTCAATTTTTGCTTCCATGCCTGCAAGGCTGAAATCATTTTGAATCCATTGACACAAATAATCAAGATATGAAGTCTTATAGGTTAAATTCTGCATCATTCGGTTTTGCAAGGGACGGTTCATGGGTGGTTGCGAGATAAAAAGGACATCCAGTGTTTTAATTTGCGCGATGGGGATTCCCATATTAAAGTTTCCGAATGCTTCATTTACATCCCATGTAATCCATTCAAATTTATTAGTGATATAATCATCATAGACGTAATAATTATGTCCGGAGCCGAGATAAGAATCAAGATTCACAAAAAGGTTGTTTGCCGCCCACGCTCTTATCGCAAGGTCGCTCACCATTACACTTTCCAATGAATCATAAAATTCGGCAGGCGAGGGGTTATTAATCCTGTCAGTAAGATGTACAAGATCGCTCCAGTCATTCGCTGTTTCATTTGTCTTTAATTCATAGCTGCTGTAGTATGCCGAATCTGCAGTGCCATGCCAACGCAGGTCGCCATGGGGGTCACCCTTAAAAAGATTGCCGTCATTATTTCCAAAACGGTCTGTTAAGAAAGTTTTATTCACTTGTTCTACCATCGTGTAAAAACCCCAATGTGTTCCGTTGATGTAAACATCTGCATACGTGCAGCGGGGGGCGGGAATACCATGCTCATTCATAAAATCGCACATTAATTTTTCTCTCAGGAATGAGGGGTCCTTAAAACCATTATTAAGATTTAAGGTTTTCAATCCGTCAAACTTCTGGCTCACGAATTCATCAAAAGAAATTTTAAAAGATTTTTTTACACCGGGCATGGAGTTGTAGGACGAATTCCCCTTTAACTGGATGCCTACAGAATCCATGAATGTACCGTCAATGTCAACATTTCCAAACATGGGTTTATCTAACGGCTTATATGCAACAAGTGAATCCCAAAATGAGGGCTGGCTGAAATAAAAATTTACGGTGTGAATAACAGAAGTATTAAACAACAAATCCCCATCTGTGCTTTGGGCATTTGTAAAAGACACAGTAAGAAATGAGAAAACAGTAAAAGGCAGCTTTTTTATCATGAGGCAAGGAAGCGGTTTGGTTATGCTTTTTGATATGTATTTGCGGGAAAGGTTTAACCAGGAGCAATAAAATATGATGCAAGTTAAAAATATTCCTGTATTTTGTACTCCCGATAAGATTTCAGCATGAAAATGAAATCTAAAAATCAAAATGATGCGCAAGAAAGAATTAGCTATTTCTTTTGAAGAATATGAAAACATAAATGATCTGCCCGGAGCAGACCACCAACTTTTGAATGAAGCCATGGATGCAGCAAAATCTGCGTATGCACCTTATTCAAATTTCCATGTTGGTGCAGCCGTGCTTTTGGAAAACGGACACGTAATAAAAGGCAGCAACCAGGAAAATTCTGCTTATCCAAGCGGGTTGTGTGCAGAGCGGGTTGCATTGTTTACGGCAGGGGCACAATTTCCCGGAGTAAAAATTAAATCCATTGCAGTGGCGGCATTTAAGAATACGGAAAGAGAACCGCGCGCGGCAGGCCCGTGCGGAGCGTGCCGGCAGGTGATGGTTGAATACGAGCAAGTGCACAAACAAAACATCCGTTTTATTATGTTTTATACCGAGAAGAAAATTGTTGTTGCAGAGAGTGTGCAGTCTTTGCTGCCTTTTACTTTTAGTGCGGATAGTTTGAGATAAACTAAACTTAAGCCAGATTAAATAGAAAAAAGGAATTGATTTATTGTTTTCCTTTCCATTTGAGGTGATTGATGACTGCTTTTATCTCGCTATAACTGAAATCCAATCCCAATTCATTTTTGATTATCCCGGTTGCTGTATAACCGTGTTTTTGAATCACATTTTCTATAGCAGGAATCTTTTTTGTATTTACTAATTGTTCAATTGGAATATAACCAAGACCCACACAATCTGCGAGGTGACCTTCAACAGTTGTTCGCTGTATATTTCGGATAGCTGCAATCTCATTAATCTTTTTTCCTCTTTTGAAAAGATCATAAGTGACCATTATCGTTTCATTTTCTTTAACATCGTTTAAAGATTTTTCTTTCCGCACACGTTTCGGAGTTTTATTTTTAATGCGCGATAAAAGATTTTTTAATCTGCAATAATCATTTATCAACTTCAGAACATCTTCTCCGTACCGTTGAATTTTATATTCACCGAAACCGGAAATTTGGATGAGATCTTCCAAACTTAATGGAAGGTAAGTAGCTAATTCATTCAATGTAGCATCGGAAAAAATAACATAAGGCGGCATGTTTTCCCTGATTGCCTTGTTACGCCTCCATGTTTTTATATTCTCCAGTAAAGCAGATTCGATTGGAACTGTTGATACAGCCTGTGCTTCTTTTGTTTCAACACTTTTTACCAGCATTACTTTTTCCAATCCTTTTAAAACAGCACTGCTCTTTTCCGTTAGTTTTAATACAGGATATTTTCCGCTCACATCCTGTTGCAAATATCCTTTACTGATCAGGCTGCGGAAATATTGAAACCATTGTTCTTTACTTACATCTGCACCAACTCCATACGTTTTTAATTCTTTATGCCTGTTCCATATTTTTTCGCTTTTTGATCCGCGCAAAAAATCAATCACATAATTTATTCCGAATGGAGTTTCCAATCTTTTCACCGCTGATAATGCTTTTTGTGCAATGATGGTTCCGTCAACTGTCTCATAATTTGAAAGACATACATCACAACTGCCGCAGTATTCCGGGAACTCTTCTCCAAAATAATTCAAAAGATTGTGCCTTCGGCAGGTGAGCGTTTCGCAGAAGTCTGACATTTGTTTCAGCTTCTTTATCATTACTTTTGTTTGATGAGGATTATTTTCCACTTCAGCAAAACTTTTCAGCTTCATAAAATCTCCTTTGCCATAAAATAAAACTGCATCACTTTGCAATCCATCACGTCCCGCTCTTCCCGTTTCCTGGTAATAGCTTTCTATATTTTTTGGCATATCCATATGAAATACAAAGCGCACATTAGATTTATCAATTCCCAAACCAAAGGCAATGGTGGCAACCATAATTTTTACTTCATCTTTTTGAAATTTTTCCTGGTGTAAATTACGCGTTGCTGCATCCAATCCTGCATGATAATGCAAAGCGGAAAATCCATCTTCCTTTAATTGCCCGGCAAGGGATTCAGTATTATTTCTTGTAAGTGTGTAAATAATTCCTGAATCATCCTTATGTTTCGTTAGATAATTGACCAGTTGCGTGTATGAATTGCTTTTAGGATAAATAAAGTAATGAATGTTTTCACGATTAAAACTCGAAATAAAAATCTTCGAAGCACGAATGTTCAGTTTTTCGACAATGTCATTTCTTGTCAGTATATCTGCACTTGCCGTTAATGCGATTATTGGAATTTCAGGGAAGTTTTTTCTTAATTCACCCAGATGCAGATATTCAGGACGAAAATCATGTCCCCAATGTGAAATGCAATGCGCTTCATCAATCGCGAATAGTGAAACATTTACTTCCTTAAGAAAAAACAAAAACGATTTATAATCCAGCATCAATCGCTCAGGAGCCATATATAATAATTTTATGTCTCCGTTATGTACCCTTCGAATTACTTGTTTTTGTTCATCAGGAGTCAGGGAGGAATTAAGAAATGCAGCGTTTATTCCGTTTGTTCTCAAGGTATCTACCTGGTCTTTCATCAATGCAATCAGCGGAGAAATTACTATGGTGACCCCACTCGACAACAAAGCAGGAATTTGAAAACAAATAGATTTTCCTCCTCCTGTTGGCATAATCACAAGGGAATCTTTCTTTTGAATGACATGTTGAATGATCTTTTCCTGCTCCAGCCGGAAGGAATCATATCCAAAATATTTTTTGAGAATTTCTAAAGGTTGCACGGGAGATATTTGGGATTACCAAACCTACATTATTTTTCCCGAAAATAAAAGTACTCATTTAAATTTTGCCTTTTATTGGAGTTAATCTCTATCAGAATGACTTCAACCTTAATTCTTACTTTTGCGATATGGCAACAACAACAGCGGAAAAGAAAACACAGAGCGAACCAAAGTTTGACAAAAAAACGTACCTGAAATGGTATGAAGAGATGCTCCTGATGCGGAGGTTTGAAGAAAAGGCGGGACAGCTTTACGGGATGCAGAAGATAAAAGGGTTTTGTCATTTATATATTGGCCAGGAGGCAGTGGTTGCAGGAGCTATGTCTGTTCTTCGACCAGAAGATGCCATGATTACAGCCTACCGCGACCATGCCCACGCTTTGGGAAAAGGGATTTCTGCGCGCGAGGTGATGGCGGAACTGTATGGAAAAATAACGGGCTGCAGCAAAGGCAAAGGGGGAAGCATGCACATGTTCAGCAAACCACACCGTTTTTTCGGAGGGCATGGAATTGTGGGGGGACAAATTCCCCTAGGGGCGGGAATCGCTTTTGCAGAACAATACAGGGGTACGGATAATATATGTGTATGTTATATGGGAGACGGTGCAGTGAGGCAGGGGGCGCTGCATGAAACTTTTAACATGGCGATGCTGTGGAAACTTCCGGTTGTATTTGTTATAGAAAACAATAATTATGCAATGGGAACATCGGTGCAACGCACCAGTAACGTGACGCAATTGTATACCATCGGAGAATCTTATAATATGCCGGCTGAACCGGTAGAAGCTATGTCAGTTGAGGCTGTTCATGAAGCGATGAACCGTGCTGTGCAACATGCCCGTGAAGGGAAAGGTCCTTACCTTCTTGAAATGAATACGTATCGTTATAAAGGACATTCTATGAGTGATCCTGCCAAGTACCGGACAAAGGAAGAGGTAGAAAAATACAAAGCACAGGACCCGGTTGAAATGGTTTTAAAAACCATTCGCGATCAGAAATATGCAGGAGAGGAGGAAATAGAGAACATAAATAAAAAAATCCAGGATATAGTTGAAGACAGCGTTAAGTTTGCAGAAGAATCTCCTTACCCTGATCCTTCAGAGCTTTATAAAGATGTTTATGTTCAAAGCGATTATCCATACATAAGGGATTAATAATAATTTATAATTTCAAAAAATATGGCTGAAATTGTACGAATGCCTAAAATGAGTGACACCATGACTGAAGGTGTTGTTTCGAAGTGGTTAAAAAAAGTTGGGGATGAAATAAAATCAGGTGATGTAGTGGCTGAGATAGAAACTGATAAGGCCACCATGGAGTTTGAATCGTATCAATCAGGAACACTATTATATATTGGCGTGCCGGAAGGTAAAGCTGCACCTGTGGATGGTGTGCTTGCCGTAATTGGCAAACCCGGAGAAGATTATCAGTCATTGCTTGACCAGGAGAAAAAAGTTGCTCCAAAGGAAGAAACAAAAGAAGCCGCGTCAAAAGAAAATGCTGAGGTAAAAAAAGCAGCAGCCTCAGGAAAAAAGGAAGAGGCCCCTCAAAAAGGCGCTACTAAAGAAGCTGTTACAGAAAAAAAAGAGGGCGCGCCAAAAATAACCACCCCGGTTACACCGGCATCTTCGTCAGCAAGTGACGGAAGAATGAAAGCTTCCCCGCTTGCAAAAAAATTAGCCGAGGAAAAAGGAATTGATTTGACAAAGCTGAAAGGAACCGGTGATGGCGGCCGTGTTGTTAAAAGAGATATAGACTGGTTCAAGCCGGGAAGTTTTGTTTCGGGTACGCCTCAGACTTATGTTGGAAGTGAAAGCTTTGAGGAAATTCCTGTTTCACAAATGAGAAAGACAATTGCAAAACGATTGTCTGAAAGCAAGTTCACTGCTCCGCACTTTTATCTTACTATTGAGATCAACATGGACAGGATGATGGATGCGCGTGAAAGCATTAATGCGGTTTCAGCGACAAAGGTTTCATTTAACGATATAATAATTAAGGCAGCTGCTGCAGCGCTGAGACAGCATCCCAAAGTTAATTCATCATGGCAGGGAGACAACATCAGGATAAATCATCATATCCACATTGGTGTGGCAGTGGCGGTAGAGGAAGGATTGCTTGTTCCGGTAATCCGGTTTGCTGATGGAAAAACACTTTCACAAATTGCAACAGAGATAAAGGAGCTTTCACAGAAAGCAAAAGATAAAAAACTTCAGCCTGCAGATTGGGAAGGGAATACATTTACTATTTCTAACTTAGGAATGTTCGGTATAGAAGAATTCACCGCTATTATCAATATACCTGATGCATGTATTCTTGCTGTAGGAGGAATTAAACAGGCTCCGATTGTAGTCAATGGAAAACTTCGTATTGGTAATGTGATGAAAGTTACTTTGAGCTGTGATCACCGTGTTGTGGATGGCGTGACAGGATCTAAATTTTTACAAACATTAAAGGGATTCCTGGAGAACCCTGTGATATTGCTTGGTCAGAATTCTATTTAATCTTCCTGCCAGATTTTCTCAACTCTCTTATTCATTATTTCAGCATTGGTTTTAACGCTGATCAGAAAAATGCCTGAGGGACTTTTTATGCAGTCCTCCTTTAAATGAACTTCGTGCATGCCTTTACTCTGAACGTCCTTATTTTTTTCGGAATAAATTATTCTTCCCATGAGATCGCTTATTTCAACAATCACAGGACTTGGCTGTTCCAAATAATAACGAAGGACCAATGTTTCATTAAAAGGATTCGGGTAAACACTAAGATCACCTGACGCTTTATCATCGACAAAAAAATCGTTTGCAAACTTTGCTGATCCTGATTTTACAATTTTAAACTGGTCATAAATAGTTCCGGTGGATGTTAAAAATTTTGCATGCAGAGTGTCATTGCTGAAATCAATTAGCATTGAACCATAAAGTGTTTTTGCATAACTGAACATAGCTGCATGCGGCCATGATGATTGAGTAGTTACACTTCCTCCCTGACCTGAAACCCCGCAGACGGTATAAACTGTACCTGTGAAATCAGGTGAGGATTTAAGATAGTAAGGTGACATACCGTTAGAAGCATCAATTTTCATTGGAGCAGTCAAGGAATTTTCAGAACCGTAGTGGCCATTCAAAAGAACAGAGCGTTCATAGACATGGCTATGACCACACAAAACCAAATCCACTTTTTTATTCTCAAGCACGGGAAGTATGTTCTGCCGCATATTAATTAGTTCCGCATCGTTATCACTATTGTGTGTTCCCATTGTATAAGGAGGATGATGGAAATAAACAACCGTCCATCTTTGTGTATTTGAATTTAAATCATTTTGCAGCCAAGTGTACATAGCGCTGGTAGAGCCATTCAGGGAGCCATAGCTGTCAAGCGCAATAAAATGTGCATTACCGTAATTAAAAGAATAATATTTTTCAGTACCTGATGCAACACCTCCTGCCTCACCGTTTTTAGGACAGGTAAATAAGCTGAAATAAGGAAAATTAGTTCCAAGCGCTGCTGTTGACTGGTAGCCGCTGTTACCATAATCATGATTTCCCAGACCCGGATAAAGCGGGGTATTTTTCATTACACTTGGATATTTAGCAAAAACGTTGTTTGTGAATTCAGTTTCTGTTCCGGTATTATAAGCATTATCCCCCAACCATATCCAGAAGTTTGCAGGATTATTTCCAACATAGCTTATATATGCATTGCGTACAGCATCCTGTGAAGAACTGCCGTTTCCAAAATCTCCGATAGCCCATACTCTGAATGGCGAAGTAACTCCTGCCGGCAGTGAAGTTTTAAACCAGTTATTCAAATCTCCCTGTATATCTATAGATGTTGAGCCAATGGTATAATAATATTTAGTGTCAGGATTAAGTCCTGAAATTTTTATTTCATGTTCAGTAGCTGATGTACTGCTATCAATGGTTAGTCCGTAGTTCATGTCAATACCATATCGTACACGGCTGTTTGTGGCAATGTCAGTTTTCCAGCGAATATGGATGCTAGCGGGTGTGAGCATCTGGAGATACGGCCCTCTTTGAATAGTAACTATACCCGTTGATTGCTGTGTGGTAAATGCAACTGTTGATGAAAAGGCACTTGATGAAAACTGACATGCTGTTTGTACCTGGCATTGGTAAGTTCTTGCAGCAGTCAATCCTGTAATGTTAGTTGAAGTGGCTGATGTGTTCACCTGGCTCCATGATCCTCCCGCCAAACGATATTGTATTGTATAGCTCTGTGCACCTGCTACCGCTAACCAGCTGATTGTGGCAGAAGAGGAGTTGACAAAGGAAACTGAAACCCCTGAAGGAATATTACAGGCCGGAGGCGCCAGTGTTGTAAAATTAGCTAAAGCAGAAAATAAACTGGAATTAGGATTACATACTGTTTGCACCTGCCATTCATAATTCGCAGACGGGATAAGTGAAGATATATTTACTGAATTCACCGGTGATGTTATATTCGTCCATGAACCTGATCCGACAATCCTGTATTGAATATTATAGTTCACTGAACCGCTCACCGCATTCCATCCCAATGTGGCAGAGTTATAGGTTACATTGGATGAATTTAAAACCGAAGGAGCATCACAAGGTGGTGTCAATGTTGCAAAGTTTGCAGAGGAGGTGAATAAACTTGAATTGGAAGAACAAACTGTTTGCACCTGCCATTCATAACTTGATGCGGGAGCGAGTGATGAGATGCTTGATGCATTGGTAAATGATGATCCATTTGTCCAGGCTCCGGAACCAACAACTCTGTATTGTACAGTATAGCTTACCGCACCACTCACTGTATTCCATGACAGGTCAGCAGATGTTGTGGTGATATTTGATGATGTGCGGCCTGAAGTTGTATCGCATGGGGAAGCCGGGGTGGTGAAATTTGACAAAGAGGAAAACGTACCGGAGTCAGCATTGCAAACTGTCTGTACCTGCCACTCATAATCTGATGCAGGTGACAGCGGTGATATGTTGAGGGAATTCACCCCTGAAGCTGCTGTTGTCCATGTTCCCGAACCGGCAATACGATATTGAACGTTATATCCTGCGGCTCCGCTTACAGCAACCCAGTCGAGTTGGGCTGAAGACGTGGTAATGTTTGATGAAACAAGACCGGACGGAGTTCCACACGGGGAATTTACCCCGATCAATCGCAAATCAAACCCCAAGTCATCGCTGGTAACACTATATTGGTGCACTTCCACTGCAATCACGTTATTGCCTGTTGCCAGCAATGAAGGGCTAATATTAACAGTAATAAATTTATTCTCATTCGCAGCACCCAGGTTATTTTTGGCAAGTGATGTATAAGTAAGAGTTCCGCTGGGGAGATTGTTCCTTACCACACTTGTTCCGTTCAGGAAAACTCTTGCACCATCATCCCGCAGCAGTTCTACCCTGAGAGAATCATATTGGGCAGGGTTTGAAACGGTGAATGATTTCCGGAAATAGGTAGTGATGTATTTATTATTTAGATCAGGGCCATAGTTGACTATTGTAGATTCATCTCCATCTCCATAACCGAATTGTGCAGTGTCAGTTGGCCATGCAGCATCGTTATATGTTTTGTTTTTCCAGTTGGTGCCGAGGTTTGTCCCGTTATCACGGTATTTCCAGGTAGATTTTGAATTGACCAATGTATCATTGTCGGAATATGCTTTTAAAAATAAACAGCAAATAACCAGCAAAATCCCAGTTGTTTTATTCATAAAAGGAATTGGTTTTATAAAACGAAGGTACTCAATTACTGAGTACCAAACAAACAGGGAAATGATTATGATAAATAATATATTTACCCGGAAGTTCGAGACCGGAGGTTTGACCACTGACCCCCGGCCTCTCAGATTTTTGCGTTCTGACCTCCGGACTCTACTAAATTTTCAAAAAAATCATTACACTGCTGTCTTAATGATTGATGAGCATCTTCTCCTCATAAATTCCCTTTTCAGTGTATGCCTTCATGATATAGATGCCCGCTGAAAAATTGACTGTTGACAGTTTATAATTAAAAGTGTGCAGTTCTTTATCATAAACTTTTTCTCCTAAAATATTGGTGATTTCAATTTTATCTATAGCAGCCTGTTTGCTGTTTATAACGATCTCATCCGTTGCGGGATTGGGATATATGTCAAATGCTGCAGGCGCCTGGCTGTTCTGGTTTATTCCCACCGGGGTGTTGCAGGGGCAATCATAGAAACGAAAATTATTCCTGATGTAATCAGTTGCCGAAAAGAGTGAATCCACTGAAGCGAGATTATTTCCGGAGGCTGCACGCGCCCACACCACTGCATAAGTGATGCACACGCATTGATCGGGATGAAAAGTGAACGGGCCGGAAGAGACAAGAAACCTGCGGTCATCAGGCGTATTCCCGGCAAGTATCTCATCCCATTGCCCTAAAGAAGAGAAATAGGTTGAATCAGAATTGCCGGGATAAATAAAGTTAGTGGCATTAGTTCCACCTGCAGTTCCGTTTCCTCCGTAAGTCCACGGCATTCCGTTTCTCCATTTTCCACTCATATAGTTATAATACTCCTGTTTATTCATCGGGTTTCCATTTAACGGATTACTACTATTATTATACACTAAAAAACTGGTCATTAAATTTTCTTCTCCCGGTTCATCTGTTGTACCATTATTGTTATTATCTATTCCGTCATTGGCATCGACAAGTGGACCCTGCAATACTGAAACCCCGATAGCAGGAGGGGTAGGCCCGTATCCGTCAGGTAAATCGTCAACAGCATCCCCATTATAACAATACCCGAGATTTTTACCTATATGACATCCGGCAAAGTCATCCTGGTAATACCCTAAATCAGGATCGGTGAAATGTGAAATAAAGACACTGTCATAAGTAAGGCAGGAGCGATTAATAAGTTTATACCTGTAAAATGTAGTGTTATTTATAGCAGGAATGGACGATGCAATAGAGAAAGCCTGTGCATGCACTTCAATTCCCAGCGGAGGACTGTTGTCGTAATTAACCCCTGCAGTATCATTAAAAATCCAATACAGGCATTGATCACCGAAAAGTTGTTCTACTGAATCAGGTATGTTATTATTTATATCCATCAATGGGTAATCGCCAATGGAAGGCTCGTACTGGCCATTTGAATTTACGTCAAAAAAAGGAGCAAGGACAGGCAATTCTCCGTTTGCAGTATTTCCATTAGCGGGATAAGTAGAGATGTCATTGGTGGCTGTGCCTGTGGAAATAAAGTTTGATATTTCCGACTTTTTAAAGCCCCATATATGCTGGTAATTCTGGCAATTTATCGTATCAGCCGAAATAACGCAATTGCTTTTCTGAATGGGCCCCGCCCAAAAATCGTTCCCGGTTTGCCTGTACGTTTGTGCGGCCACATGCAGGATACCGCTTGCATCATAACCTCCAATCCATAAGGCAGCCGCATACATAGAATGTTTTCCTGAACCCTTTGGAATTTCATATTTCGGAACTCCACCGGATGTATCCCACCATTTGTCCGATCCGTTCATGAGAAGAGCCCTTACATTATTCGTGTCAAGATCAGCGATGGCTGTCGGGTAACATGCCCACTGTCCGTAAGAATGAACAGAGAAGAATACAAAAGCCGCTGCGATTAATTTTGTAATTGTTTTCATAGGTCAATTGTTTTAATACAAAGTTAAACAGCGTGAATTGTGAAATGCAAATCAAAATTTCGCATAAGTATACAGGTCTGAGGAGCGTATATAACCCACATGGCTTCTTATCATTTTCATAATTTTACTTTTTTAAATGAAATAAGGTAATGAAAAAAAAACGAGTATCATTTAAAAAAATAGTCATCATGCTGATGGTTATTTTAGTGTTCATTCAGATTTTCAGAATTGATAAAACTAATCCTCCAGTAAAACCGGAATCGGATTTTATAAATGTCAAACATCCGCCAGCTGGCATTACTAACATTCTGAAAACTTCCTGCTATGATTGTCATTCAAATGAAACCGTATATCCCTGGTATACAAATATTGCACCTGTTTCATGGTGGCTGAAGAACCATATAAATGAAGGACGCCATCACCTTAATTTTTCTGATTGGGCAAATTATAATAGCAAAAAATCAGATCATAAGCTGGAGGAATGTGTTGAAATGCTGCAGAAAAGTGAAATGCCTTTATCTTCCTACACATTCATACATCGTGATGCATCGTTGAATGAAGACCAGCGGCATGCACTTATAATTTGGTTTGAATCAATGCGCACTTATGAGAGTGATGAAGAGCACTAGGGAAACTTTTAATTTTTCTGTATTATTTTAGTGGCTGAATGGGAAACGAGGCATTGATGCTGATAAACAGGGAAATCAGCTGGCTATCTTTTAATGAACGGGTTTTGCAGGAAGCAAATGATCCTGCAGTCCCTTTAATTGAACGCATGCGGTTCCTTGGAATTTTTTCAAGCAACCGTGATGAATTTTTTCGTGTTCGTGTGGCCACCATTAGACGAATGCAGAAAATTGGTGGTAAAGCAAGAAATATTCTAGGAGAAGATCCCCGCATACTCCTTAATAATATTATAGCTAAAACCACCGAACAGCAGGAGCGCTTTAAAGAAAGTTATCAGAAAATTCTGAAAGAACTGGAGCTGCACAATATTTTTATCATCAATGAAAAACAATTAATGGAAGAACAGGGAAAATTTGTGCGAGATTATTTTCATGAATTTGTTTTTCCGGCATTGGTTCCGATTATGCTTGACCAGGCCCCGCAATTCCCATGGTTAAGGGACAGGGCCATTTATCTTATAATAAAATTATTGCGTCCTGATAAAAAAACCAAATATGCTCTTATTGAAATTCCGACAGATAAAATTTCACGTTTTCTTGTATTACCCAAAGAAAATAAATACATTATTTTACTGGATGATGTGATCCGGTATTGCCTGCGCGATATTTTTTACAGCTTTAACTTTGAAGCGGCAGAAGCATATACAATAAAACTTACCCGGGATGCGGAACTTGAAATTGAACAGGATGTTTCAAAAAGTCTTGTAAAAAAAATTTCAGAAAGCATCAAAAGAAGAAAAAAAGGAATACCTGTGCGCTTGGAATATGACGAAGAAATTGCTCCTGATATTTTAAAATACATTTCCAAAAGATTGAAGTTCCTAAAAGGTGAACATGCTGTCGGGGGAGGAAGGTATCATAACTTTATTGATTTTATTAGTTTTCCAAATATTGGTAAAAGTGAGCTGAAATATAAATTTCCTCCTGCTCTATCCCATCCTGATTTGAAAAAGAATCAAAGTATTTTAAGAGTTATACGCAGGAAAGATATTTTGCTGACTTATCCATACCAGTCATTTCATCATATCATTGATGTATTGCGCGAAGCATCTATTGATCCTAAAGTAAAATCAATTTCCATAACACTTTACCGCGTTGCTAAAAATTCAAACATTGTAAACGCATTGATTAATGCTGTGAAAAATGGCAAGCAGGTTACAGCGGTAGTAGAGCTCCAGGCGCGCTTTGATGAAGAGCAAAACATTTTTTGGTCCAATAGGTTGCAGGAAGAAGGGGCGAGGGTAATTTATGGTGTTCCTGGCCTTAAAGTTCATACGAAAATGTTTTTAATATCACGCGAAGAAGGAGGGCATCAACGCTATTATGCCCATCTCGGAACGGGGAATTTCAATGAGGACACTGCAAGGGTTTACTGCGATCACAGCTTGCTCACCTTCGACAAAAGAATCACACAGGATGTTGCACAGATTTTTAATTTTTATACTGATAATTATAAGACCGGTCAGTATAAACATTTACTTGTTGCACCTTTTTTTATGCGAAAAAGACTGATATCACTCATAGAAAAAGAAATTAAGCATGCCAAAGATGGAAAGGAGGCATGGATGTTTTTAAAAATGAATAGCCTTGTTGACGAGGAAATTATTTCATCATTGTATGAAGCCAGCCGGAGCGGGGTAAAAATACGATTGATCATCCGGGGAATTTGTTCCCTTGTCCCGGGCGTGGCAGGCATCAGTGATAATATTGAAACCATCAGTATTGTGGACAAATATCTCGAGCATAGCCGCGTTTTTATTTTCAGCAATAAAGGTGACGAACGTTATTTTATTTCTTCTGCTGATATGATGACCCGTAATTTTGACTTCCGATCAGAAGTTGTAGTCCCCATTTTTGACAGAAGCATCCAAAAGGAATTAAAAGATATTTTAGAAATCCAATGGCGCGATAATGTGAAAGCAAGAATGATCAATGAGAAGCAGGATAATATTTACCGGGTCACGGATTCAAAAACAAAAGTACGGGCACAGGATGAAATTTATAAATACCTTAAAAAAGAAAAAGTAGCTTTACATTCAGAAATCAAACAACAGGATGAGATTCGCATCGATTGACATAGGGTCAAATGCAGTAAGATTACTGCTGTGCAATGTAATTGAAGAAAGCAAAGACACACATTTCAAAAAAAATGAATTGATCAGGATGCCTATTCGATTAGGCGATGACGCATTTTTAAATGGAAGAGTTTCGGAAGAAAAAGGAAGAAAACTTATCAATACGATGAAGGCCTTTAAATATCTCATTGAAGTTTTTGATTCTGTCAGCTATCGGGCCTGTGCCACATCTGCCATGCGGGATGCTGAAAATGGGAATGAAATTATCGAACAGATAAAAAAAGAAGCAGCAGTCAAAGTTGAAATTATTGACGGAAAAACAGAAGCCGAAATCATTTACTCAAATCACATTGCAGAATATCTTGAACACAATCATTCCTATCTTTATATTGATGTTGGCGGAGGGAGCACGCAGCTGACCTTATTTGCCGGAAATAAAATTGTTTTTTCACAATCTTTCAATGTGGGCACCATACGTTTTCTCCATAATACAGTATCGAAAGAGTATTGGACCTATTTTAAAGAAACGGTTAAAGAAATTACCCGTGATGCGCATCCACTCACCGCAATTGGTTCAGGAGGAAATATTAATAAGCTTTTTAAAATGCTGGGTAAGAAAGATAACAAGCCGGTTTATTATGACAAGCTGAAGGAGCTTCACGAATACATAAGCGGTTTCACTATTGAGGAACGCACCACCCAATTAGGATTAAATCCTGACCGTGCTGATGTGATTGTTCCTGCTGCAAAAATTTTTCTCACCGTTATGAAAAATGGCGGAATACAGGAAATGATTGTACCGCAAATCGGTTTGTCTGATGGTATTGTTCATTTGCTGTATGAAGAGTACAAAGCAAAAAATGAGGAAGGCGTCAGTGCTTAACCTTGAAGAAATTTACTGAAAAAAATCAAACCCTATTAAACGGGAAAATGCTTTTCTCAGGGAATAATTAAAATTTTACTTTTTTAGGATCATTTATAATTTTCATGTATTCCGCCATGGAGGGCATTTGCATTTCTGCCCTTTTCTCATCTGTGGTTGCGGGCTCCATAAGGGGGTGGGGAACATACATTTTCTTTTCTTTATCATAATAAACCTGGGTGCCGTAAATTTGTTTGTACCCTCCATTAACCAGGACGCGATCATACAGATAAGCGTAGTCCCCGGGTTCAACAACGTGGTTTTCATATGCAGTTTTCATCAGGTCCAGGACTTGTCTTTGTAAAGCCAGATCAGCATCCTGGTGTAATACTAATACCCAGAAATTATGGGCGCCATCTTCACCCGCTTTGTCCATTCCGGGGTATGAATTCAGTTTTGTAATAATATCTTTTAGAGCAGCATTGTTGCTTTTGTCGGTCAGCTGCATATTATCCCATGCTTTTTTCCATTGAGGGCTGTCTTTACCGTATTTTTGAAAAGCACTGTCTACTTTCTGACGAACAAACTTGTCTCTTTCAGCCATTCTTTGCAGGCTGTCTGCGAGGAAAGAATCACGTTGTCCGAATACCTGGCAGGAAAATAATAAGAGAACAAAACCAATAAATACTTTCATTCGATTTTTGTTTGGAATTGCAAACTTAAAATAAAGTTGCTTTTGTTTCAAAAAATTGCATTAGTAAACTTCCGAACTTTGTCTGAATTTTTTATGAGCAAAATAGCTTATCTTTAATGATCAATATTTTACCCGGATGAAAAAATATTTACTCTTGGTCAGTTTTATATCCTGCATAATCAATGCTGTGTTCTCACAAAATCCATTGGTAAAACAATGGGATAAACGTTTTGGAGGAACTTTTCATGATGCAATTTATTCCTTTCAGCAAACTGCAGATGGTGGTTATATTTTAGGAGGTGAATCGTATTCTGACAGCAGCGGGGATAAAACTCAGAACAACTGGGATCCCTTTCTTGCGTCAGCTGATTACTGGATTGTAAAAATTAATTCCGTTGGAATCAAACAATGGGATAAAACATTTGGCGGAACAGCGGATGATTACCTTTTGTTCGTGCAACAAACCACTGACGGAGGGTATATTCTAGGAGGTGCATCAGAGTCAGATAGCAGCGGAGACAAAACCCAAAACGCATGGGGATTGTATGATTACTGGATTGTGAAAACCGATTCACTTGGAAACAAACAATGGGATAAACGGTTCGGTGGTATTGCTAATGAAGAGTTGTATTCCTTGCAGCAAACAGCAGATGGCGGGTATATTCTCGGTGGTTATTCCTATTCGAACATCAGCGGTGATAAAACTCAACCTTCACAAGGGCAGGATGATTTCTGGTTGGTTAAAATTGATTCGTTGGGCACCAAACAATGGGATAAACGGTTTGGCGGGTCAGGATATGATGAAGCATATACTGTTGAGCAAACTTCAGACGGGGGTTATATAATAGGCGGCTATACAACAGCCGGGAGTTCGGGTGATGTAACTCAACCTACATGGGGTGGATGGGATTACTGGATTGTGAAAACAAACGCTGCGGGAGTTAAACTATGGGACAAACGCTACGGTGGAACAAATGATGACGTATTGTATTCATTGCATCAGACACTGGATGGTGGATATATTTTAAATGGCTGCTCCAAATCAGACAGCACGGGCGATAAAACGCAAAACAATTGGGATGCTACAGCAGCCACATATGATTTATGGGTAATAAAAATTGATGGGCTTGGTAACAAGCAATGGGACCATAGCTTTGGCGGAGCGAATGATGAAAATCTCGCAGGGAATGTTACCCAGACAATTGATAGTGGATTTTTAATACCAGGAACCTCCTATTCCGGCATTGATGGAACCAAGACTGAAAATAATCTAGGTGTGGAACAGGCATGGATTACAAAAACAGATTCATCGGGAAACCAGCAATGGGATAAAACCGCACTGACTGATGGTCATGATGAAGAAGGCCTTGCATTTCAAACCGGTGATGGATGCTATGTAATGGTAACGGGAACTTTTAGTGGTATTGCGGGATACAAAACACAGCCCAATTGGGATCCGTCCAATGTAACGTATGATTACTGGATTGTGAAATTTTGTGACACTACTTTAACGGAAGGAATTTCCAATTTTCAAGTATCAAATTCCAATTTTCAAATCTTTCCAAACCCTGCAATGGATAAGCTGACAGTTAGCAGTAAACAGTTCGGGGTAAAATCAGAAATAATTATTTATGATTTGTTCGGAAGGGCAGTTTTAAAAATGAAAGTTGGAAGTCAGAAATCAGAAGTCAGAATAAATACTTCTTCTCTTTCAGCTGGAATCTATTTTGTGAAAGCAGGAAATTCAGTAAAAAAATTTTTAAAAGAGTAGGGGTTGGTTAACTGTAAATGTTTTAGTTTATTTTTTGTTTCGCACAGAACTTATAAAGGGGCAGAGTCTGAGAGAAAATTTAAGCTTTCTTTAATGCCTGCATCATCCTTGAGGCAAAAACAAAATCATTCAGTTCTTTATTGTCACTTTTCATAAGTTCTTCTGCAGTACCTTCCCACCATTTTTTCCCTTTATAAATAAATGCGATTTTCTGACCGATTTCAGTAACTGAATTCATGTCATGAGTATTGATGATAGTAGTGGTTTTATATTCTTCAGTGATTTCCTTAATTAATTGGTCAATGACCATGGATGTTTTAGGATCGAGACCAGAGTTAGGTTCATCACAAAAAAGATATTTCGGATTGTTTGCGATGGCGCGTGCAATGGCAACTCGTTTTTTCATACCACCGCTCAGCTCGGAGGGAAAAAGGTGATTTACATTGACAAGATTTACACGGCTGAGGCATATGTTAGCACGTTCGCGTCTTTCAAGAAAAGTCATATGTGAAAACATGGTAAGGGGGAACATCACATTTTTTTCCACGTTCAGCGAATCGAACAGCGCGCCTCCCTGAAACACCATTCCTATTTCCTGCTGAAGTGGTTTGCGTTCTTTGTGAGAAAGCGCAGAAAAATTACGGTCATCGTACACTACTTTCCCTTCGTCCACTTCATACAATCCGACCAGGCATTTCATCAGCACAGTTTTGCCTGATCCGCTTCCGCCAATAATGAGGTTGATTTTTCCCGGCTCAAAAGTGCAGGACACATCTTCGAGGACTTTTTTATTGTTAAAATGTTTTGAAATATGCTGTGCTTCAATCATGCGAGGAGCAATTGTGTGCAAATGTAGTCGAACACGAGAATGAGGATGTTGCTGTACACAACGGCCTTGGTGCTGGCTCTTCCTACCTCGAGTGCACCGCCCTGAGTGAAATACCCCTGATAGGATGATATGCTGGTGATGATAAAAGCGAAGATCACGGTTTTGATAAGCGCAAAGGTGATGTTGAAAGAATTGAATGAATCCTGCAAGCCTTTGAGGTAATCGGCTGAAGGGCATGCCCCGCTAAGGTCGCCTGCCACCCAGCCTCCGAGTATGCCCATGCCCATGCTGATGACTACGATGAACGGAAGTATGAAAATGGAAGCAACCATTTTAGGAACCACGAGATAGCTGGATGAGTTGATGCCCATAATTTCAAGCGCATCTATCTGCTCTGTCACGCGCATGGTGCCGATCTCTGATGCCACGCTGGAACCAATCTTTCCTGCAAGCACCATCATGATGACCGTTGGAGAAAACTCGATGATGATTGAATCGCGTGCGACAATACCGATGGCGGAAAGCGGTACGAGCGGGTTTACAATGTTATAAGCGCTTTGAATGGTGATGACGGCTCCCATGAAAATGGAATTGATGACTACGATGCCTACTGATCCGACTCCCATTTCATTCATTTCCATAAAAATCTGCTTGAGATAAACTTTAAACTTTTCAGGTTTAGTGAAAAGTCCTTTCATGAAAATCCAGAAGCGGCCAATTTCGAAGAAGTAACTCATTTAGAAATTTTCAATTTTCAAATTCTAATTTTCAGAATTCAAAGGTGGGATAAAAATAGAAATAATTGAGGAGACGCCTTATGGTTTCAATTTTCAAAATATTGTTTTTTAAAACTTTCATATAAATAATTTAATCATGAAAGCTTTTGTGGAAAATTATTCCCTGACATTCTTTAAATAAAAAAAGCACAACTCTTTAGAATTGTGCCTTAATGTCCTGAAATGTTTTTCTTTAATACCTGTAATAATCCGGTTTGAACGGACCGTTTTTCTGCACTCCAATATATTTAGCCTGTTCATCTGTTAACGAATCAATCTCCACACCTATTTTCTTTAGGTGCAGGCGGGCTACTTTTTCATCAAGATGTTTGGGCAATGTGTAAACTTTGTTTTCATATTTATCAGTGTTTGTCCAAAGTTCAAGCTGGGCAAGCGTTTGGTTGGTGAATGAGTTGCTCATTACAAATGAAGGATGCCCCATAGCGCAGCCTAAATTTACCAGTCTGCCTTCGGCAAGCACAATGATGTCTTTGCCGTCAATGGTATATTTATCCACCTGGGGTTTTATCTCATCTTTAGTCTTACCATAATTTTTATTGAGCCATGCCATGTCAATCTCATTATCAAAATGCCCGATGTTGCAAACGATGGCATTGTGTTTTAATGACCTGAAATGACGTTCGCCAATAATGTTGAAATTCCCGGTTGCCGTCACCACAATGTCTGCTTCTTTTACTGCGTCATCCATTTTTTTCACTTCGTAACCTTCCATGGCAGCCTGCAGTGCGCAGATGGGATCAATTTCAGTCACAATAACCCGAACCTTTGCTTCTTTCAACGATTCTGCAGAACCTTTGCCGACATCGCCAAAACCTGCAACTACAGCAACTTTTCCGGCAAGCATCAAATCGGTAGCCCTGCGAATGGCATCCACCAAAGATTCGCGGCAACCGTATTTGTTATCGAATTTAGATTTGGTAACGGAATCATTCACATTGATGGCAGGAATAGGGAGTGTTCCTTTTTCCATGCGGTTATACAGGCGGTGAACACCTGTGGTGGTTTCTTCGCTTAATCCTTTTACTCCTGAAATGAGCTCAGGATACTTGTCGAATACCATATTTGTTAAATCGCCTCCGTCATCGAGGATCATGTTCAACGGTTTCCTGTCTTCACCGAAAAATAAGGTCTGCTCAATACACCAGTCAAACTCTTCGGCATTCATTCCTTTCCAGGCGTAAACTGAAATTCCTGCGGCAGCAATAGCAGCAGCAGCATGGTCCTGTGTAGAAAAAATATTACAGGATGACCAGGTAACCTCTGCGCCCAGTTCTTTTAAAGTTTCGATCAAAACAGCGGTTTGGATGGTCATATGCAGGCAGCCTGCAATGCGGGCGCCTTTTAAGGGTTTTGTTTTTCCAAACTCCTCACGCAGAGCCATTAAGCCCGGCATTTCGGCCTCGGCTAATTTGATTTCCTTACGCCCCCATTCGGCTAAAGAAATATCTTTTACTTTGTATTTCACGAATTTTTCGACAGTTGTATTTGACATTTTATGATTTTTGTGCAAAGATATTTAATTGAGGTTTAACAGGCAAATTACTGTAACGAAATACGAGTTTAATACGATTAGAAATGCCATTGTTTTATGAGAAAGTGATAGGTGCTGAAAGTCGTATTTGTATTTGGGAGATCACGGAACCGGTGGATGAGCTTTTAGAAATCAGCGGAATAACTAAAGAAAACGTTGAAAAAGCCGGTAAAAAAACTCCAAAACGTCAATTAGAATGGATTACAATCCGATTGCTGCTAAAAAAATTGATGGGGATGGATCAGAAAATTGAACTTAATTATGATGAATATGGCAAACCTCATTTGAAAGGAATAAATAAACATATTTCAATTTCTCATACCAGGCAATTTGTGGCTGCTATGGTTCACGGAAAAAAAAATGTTGGAATTGACATTGAAATAATAACTTCAAGAATTGAAAAGATAAAACACCGGTTTTTAAACGCGAAAGAAAATGAATGGATAAAGGGTGCCCATGAAATGGAAAAAGCATATATTATTTGGGGAGCCAAAGAAAGTGCATACAAAATTTATGCGGAGGGAGGCTTAGCATTCAAAGAAATGCTTGAAGTAGACCGATTTTGCTACGAAAAATGCGGAACAACAATTGTGGCCCTTAAAAAAAATAACGTAACTTGCGCGTATCCCATTTGGTGGGAGAATTTGAACGGATTGATGTTGGTGTATGCCATGGAAAGTTGATACACGTTAAATGTTGCTTGAAATAGAATCTTAAACTTTATTCCTGTTGAACGTTTATTCACAAATAGAATCAAAACAAAAAGCCGGCAAAAAACAATTTGCCATTTTAGTTGATCCTGATAAAACGGATAATACTAAAGTTTCAGAATTAGCATCAAAAGCCCAGGATTGTGATGTGGATTATATTTTTGTTGGCGGCAGCCTTCTCACCAACAGTAACCTGAATAACTGTATTGAAAAATTAAAAAGCAGTTGCAAAATACCTGTGGTGATTTTTCCCGGTAACATAATGCAGATTGATAAAAATGCTGATGCAATACTTTTCCTGTCTCTCATTTCCGGAAGGAATGCTGATCTCCTGATAGGAAAGCATGTGATTGCCGCACCAATTTTAAGAGAGAATAAACTTGAAACTATAGCTACCGGTTATATACTTGTTGAAAGTGGTAATTTTACAACTGTTCAATATATAAGCAATACACGCCCGATCCCTGCCGAAAAAAACGAAATTGCTGTTTGTACTGCAATGGCAGGTGAAATGCTCGGGTTAAAAACAATATATATGGACGCAGGAAGCGGAGCATTAAACCCCATCAGCGAAAAGATGATTGAAAGCGTTCGTAAGAATATTTCACTTCCTATTATTATTGGTGGAGGGATCAGAACCGCTGAGAAGGCTGTTGCAACCTGTAAAGCCGGGGCAGATATAATCGTAGTGGGTAATGCGATTGAAAAAGATTATTCCGTTATAACAACAATTTCAGAAGCGGTGCATAAAATCTAAACATCGTAATGATGTATTTTGCGAATACTTTTGGCGTTCTCGTTAAATTTTAATTTAAACCTCCTGCTGAAGTACGCAGGATCTTTAAACCCCACCCGGTGCGCGATTTCCTGAACATTGTCATTACATGTTCTCAGAAGAAAGTGCGCATGTTCAAGCCTGCGGTTTTCAACATATTCCTGCAGATTGTTTCCGGTTAAAGTCTTAAAAAATTGACCCACATAATCTCCTGAAACGTAAGCCACATTTGCAATTTTTTCATTAGAAAGGTCCTGTCCAAGATTATCCTGTATGTATTGAATAATCATAATTAATCTTTTATCAAGGAGATAATTAAGCTTTTCAATATTCTTTTTGAATTCAGGTCGCTTGTAAATATACCGGCAGATGTGAATTACCAGTTCATTCAGAAGACAACGCATCAATGCATCTTTGCCTATTTTATATTGGCTGTCTTCAAGGATAATATTGCGTATAAGATATGATAACTCTTCGTCATAAGGAATATGGACGGAAGGCAGTTCTAAAATGGTAAAGAAAGGAATAGCCCCATAAATCAATACTTCGAAACCAATAATCGAAAAAACATTTTGACCCTTTTTTATTTTGGTAGAAATATCAATGGGCTTTAAGTAAAGTTCCCTTTCTTCCACTGAGGTGAAACCAGTCGTGTTAAAAATTTTATAATTAGTGCTTCTGCCATGTTTAAAGTAAATCGGCTGCTCGCACGGAAAAAAATAAAACTCACCGTTTTTCATCAATTTACTTTCTTTGCCTGCATAAAAAGATCCAGAATTGGATTGAACCAAAACATTTTTCTGTTCCTTTGTATTGTTTAATTGAACAGGTTGTATTACTTCACGAATGCTTGCTTTGAAATAATGAACCTCAAGCGCTTCGATGATACGGTTAAAATTATCAAGTTCCATAAATTAAGATATCAGATTCTGTATGACGGGATTTAAACTTTCTACAAATATTACAATTTTATGAATACCATCAAAACCCATGCTAAAATTTGACATAAGGGGGAATAAATGACTAACTTTATAATTAATCAATAGAAATATTTCTTTTTTAAATACAAAAATGAGTTTAATAGAAATATCACCTGCTGAAGCCGTAGGATTTGTGTTTGGAATTGCAGGGATATGGTTAACCATAAAGGAGAATAGCTGGTGTTTTCCTGTTGGTATGATCAATGTCATAGTATCGATGGTTTTATTTTTTCAACAAAAACTTTATTCGGATGCAATTCAACAGGCGGTTTATATCATTTTACTTTCCTATGGCTGGTATAAATGGATAACAGGAAAAGATGATGGTAAAGATTTGAAAATTTCATTTTCATCAATAAAACTCTTATTCATTTTGTTTGTAACGGGTTTGATTTTCTCAGTAGCTGCAGGCTTTCTATTCAAAAAGTATTCTGACGCAAGCCTTCCATACTGGGATGCAACAGCAACCGCACTCAGTTTCATTGCACAATGGATGATTGCAAAAAAGAAAATTGAAAATTGGATGCTGTGGATTATTGTTAATGTCATGTACATTGGGATTTATATTTACAAAGATTTATTTCTTTATGTCATACTTTTTTTTATTTATTTAATTCTTGCAATACAAGGCTTGATTCAGTGGAGAAACGTTTATAACAGCAAAGATTTTACGTTCTCAAATGCCTCCTGAAAAAATAAAGCGAATCGCCCTGATTGGGCCCGAATCATCAGGAAAGACCACTCTTTGCAATCTACTGGCTAAACATTATAAAACTCTTTGGATTCCTGAGTATGCGAGGGAATATGTAGCCAAATTAAACCGTCCGTATACTTCAGATGATATTGAATTCATTTCGAAAGAACAATTGAAAATGGAAGAGCAATTGGTGTCAGGGGCACATGGTTTTTTGTTTATTGACACGGAACTAATTGTTGCAAAAATCTGGTGTGAAGATGTATTTGGCTTTTGTCCGGATTGGATTTTAAAAAATACAGAAGAAAAAAAATATGACCTGTATCTGCTCACAAGACCTGATCTTCCATGGGAAGAGGACCCTGTGCGTGAAAATCCTGAGCGTAGAAATTATTTTTTTGATCTCTATTTAAAAGAAATTAAAATGAGAAAATTCAGTTATGAAATAATTTCGGGGGATCGGAAAATTCGTCTTAGGAATGCCATTGAAGCAATTGAAAATTTTTTTAAAAACAATTAATTCAACACTATTCTTCGCAAATCAAGCAGTTCGATGATCGAAACAATTATGACAACAATCAATAATTTCCTGATCCAGGCATTGGCATTTTTAAACTGAGTTGCAAATCTTACTGCAAGCCATGCACCAGCGCTTTGCCCCGCAGCCATAAGAATCCCGAGAGACCAATTTACCTGGTCATGCATGACAAAAACCAGAAGTGCAGGTGCAGTGAAACAAAGTACCATAAGATTTTTTAAAAAATTTGCACGAATAAAATTGTATTTTAACAAAAGTACTAGGGCAGACAATAAAAAAATTCCAACACTCACCTGTATAAATCCTCCATACACTCCAATTATAAAAAACAAGCAAATCATCCATGGATTTTTATGCTGATTTCCTTCTGCGGAATGTTCTCTGAGCCATTCTTCAGAATTAAAAATCACGAGGAAGAGCATAATTATCATAATCATCCCAATAATTTTTCGGATTGTTTTTTCATCAAGATCGAGTGCGAAATAAGCACCTGCAACACCTCCGAGCATTGAAGGAATCAATAACCACAATACATCAGAACTTTTAATGTTGCTGCTTTTCTTCAGAGAAGAAACTGCAACAATGTTTTGAAATAAAACCCCAATCCTATTGGTAGCATTGGCAACATTTGCAGGCAAACCAAGAAAAATAAGCATAGGCAAGGTGATAAGAGAACCACTGCCCGCAAGCGTATTAATGGCTCCGGCAACTATTCCCCCGATTATTGTAAGTAAATAGATATACCATTCCACCAGGCGAAGATAGTTCTGCAATTTATATTTTTACATCATTTATTTAATACATTTGTGTCGATTTTAAGGGGGTGTATTCCTGCAGAAACTATCAGCAGGAATTCTGAGATCATACCCGTTGAACCTGAACCAGGATAATGCCTGCGCAGGGAAATAAGGTAAGCATTTTTGTAAATGTGTAACAACACACCCATGTTACACGATGTTCAACCTGAAATAAAATTATAATGAAAATAATTTTGAGACTCAGTTTAATCATGATGCCATATTTAGGCTTAGCGCAAATAGATATATCCGGAGTCATTAAGGACAGCATTACAGGTATAACTCTTCCCGGTGCTACCGTTATGATTGAAAATACATTTTCGACAACGATTTCTGATAATGAGGGAAAATTTCTTTTGAAAAATGTAAATGCGGGGACGAGTACTATTAAGGTTTCTTATGTCGGATATTCCACTATAGAAAAAGAAATTAATGCAAATGCAAGCATAGCTATTGCATTTTATCTCAGTAAATCATCCATTCTTGCCGATGAAGTTATTATTTCGGCAACACGCGTAAATGAAAAATCGGGAATGACATATAAAAATATTGATAAAAAAGAAATTGAAAAGGAAAATTTCGGACAGGATGTCCCTTTTATTTTAGCTTTGACTCCCTCAGCTGTAGTTACATCCGATGCGGGCAACGGTGTGGGTTATACCGGTATCCGGATTCGTGGAAGTGATCCAACAAGAATTAATGTGACCATTAATGGGGTGCCAATTAATGACGCTGAATCACAACAATTATATTGGGTAGATTTACCAGACATTGCCTCTTCGATTGACAACTTACAGGTACAAAGAGGTATCGGAACTTCCACAAATGGGGACGGGGCATTTGGCGGGAGTATCAATATTCAGACAAACCGATTAAGAAATGATCCTTATTTAGAAGGTAATTATGCTTTTGGATCTTTTGGCACGGCTAAAAATAATATTCTTTTTGGAACTGGATTACTCAACAACCACTGGACTTTTGATGCACGGTTGTCGAAAGTAAATTCGGATGGATATATTGATCGTGGATCTTCCGATTTAAAATCCATTTATGTATCAGAAGGATATTACGGAAAAAAATCTATCATACGGCTGAATATTTTTTCAGGTAAAGAAATCACCTACCAATCCTGGTACGGCACACCTGAGTCAAGAATTAAAAATGATGTTCAGGGCATGATAGATTTTGCTCAGCGAAATGGCTTGGATTATGATGACTCACTGAATTTATTATCTTCTGGTCGTACTTATAACTATTATACTTACAAAGATCAGGTGGATGACTACCAACAGGACAATTATCAATTGCATTATTCTCTTCAGCTGAATGACAATCTTACAATCAATACTTCACTGCATTACACCAGGGGAAAAGGTTATTACGAGGAGTTTAGAAAACAAAATAATTTCTCTGACTATGGTTTACCGGATGTTGTTTTTGCGGATGATACCATAACTTCCACAAATCTTGTAAGAAGAAAATGGTTAGACAATGATTTTTATGGGGTAACTTATTCTTTAAATTATGACGCGCACAAAAAAATTTCTATGTTGGTTGGAGGAGGATGGAATCAATATGATGGAGATCATTTTGATGAAATCATTTCAGCTCAATATTTTCCTTTTTCTGAATTCCCCTTTCGCTATGAAAACAATTCTGCTTTGAAAACTGATTTTAATATTTTCGGGAAAGCGATTTATAATATTAGCAATAAAACAAATTTGTTTGCTGATATGCAATTCCGGAGAATAGGTTATGCCTTTTCGGGATTTGATGAACAATTAAATTATGCTCCGCAGAGTGTTGAATTGAATTTCCCAAATCCGAAAGTTGGGTTTAATTGGAGGTTGAACAATGAGCAAAATGCTTATGTATCAGTCAGCATTGGTAATAAAGAGCCCTCACGGGACGATTATGTAGATTCCTCCCCGTTTAGCAGACCGGAAGCAGAAAATATGCAGGACTTAGAATGCGGATATCGGTTGCAGAAAAAAAACTTTGCCTCTGCTTTCAATTATTATTTTATGAACTATAAAGATCAGCTTGTTCTCACTGGTAAAGTGAATGATGTCGGAAACTACACCCGTAAAAATGTTGATAAAAGTTACCGTGAAGGAGTTGAAGGTGAAATAGAGTGGCATCTTCTCCCAAAAATAAATTTCATGGCCAACGTTACGTGGAGCCGCAACAAAATAAAAGAATTCAATCAATATATTGATGACTATGACAAAGGAGTACAAAAAATAAAAACATTTAAAAATACCGATATTGCATTTTCTCCTGAAATAATTGCGGCTGCTGAAGTAAGCTACGAGCCAGTAAAAGATCTGACTGTATGTTTTGCTTCAAAATATGTCGGCAAACAGTATTTGGATAACACGGCTGATAATTCAAAAAAATTAAAACCGTATTCAACAAGTCGCCTGCATTTAGAGTATAAATTCAAAACAAAATTGATAAAAGAAATCGGAGTGGGAGTAATGGTAAGCAATATCTTCAATCATTTATATGAATCCAATGGGTACACGTATAGTTACATTTATGGAGGAGCAGAAACTGTAGAAAATTTTTATTATCCACAATCCGGAATAAATATTTTAGGACAGGTGAGCTTGAAATTTTAATTTGTTTTCCTTTCAAGATATTGAACTATGGAACTGGCCTGTTCGTCAGAGGGATCAAGAGACAATACCCACCTGAAGTAATAAAGTGCACTATCATTTCTGTGCTCATTATAAAAAATACCACCTAATTCTTTAAGAGGGTCTTTTAAATCAGGGTTTACTGCTGCTGCCTTCCGATAGGATTGCATGGCATTTTCTTTTTCTCCATGATTATAGTAAGCAACGCCAAGATTGAACCATGCATCCGGATGATCCGGATAAATTTCCACTGCCCTTTTATAATGCCGGATGGAATTTTTCAAAAGTTCAGTTCGTTGATTGATTGACGAAGTGCGCATTGCTTTCATTGCATATTCAAATCCGAGCCCTGAATGAATTCTTGTGCTGTTTGGAGAAACTTCAACATCATTGGTGAATATTGTAAAATTATTTTTCCATGCAGTATTACGCATAATCGTCAAAATTGCACAGGTACTTAGTATTATGGAAAATAATATGATGATGTTTTTATTTTGTTTACGGGAAATATTCGCACGAGGCTCAATATTGAAAATTTTATAAACAAGAAAAACAATTGCAACACAAAACCCCATTAAGGGTGTAAACAAAAACCGTAACCCAATTGTTGCATCAATTTTAATAAGTAAATTGGAAGAAAGGAAAAGGGTGAGTAAAAAGAACAGAATTCCAAAAGCAACAGGGTCTTTCTTTTTTATATTGAATATGGAGTAAACAACCAGGAAAAAATAAATTATTAAAGAACTAATTGCAAAAAAATTAGTCCACCCGATAACCGGAATTTGGTTAAATGAATAATCATAACTCAAAGGATGCGGAATAAAAAGCAGTTTAAGATAGATTCCAAGCAATACAAAATTTGTTGCAAACATTTCTCCGTTTGTTTTCGCAGCCATCAGTGTATTATCAATCAAATTGGGTTTCAAGGCAAGAGTTGTAATGGGAATAGCCTGAATACGCAGAAGAAAATAAAGAAGAAAAACAACGAAGGAAAGTAAAGCGATGGATATTATTTTTTTTATTTGAAGGGAAGAAAAGCAATACAGCGTTAAAGGAATTACTGCGACCATCATCACAGCACTTTCCTTGCAAAGGAATGCGGCAAAAAGGAATAATAACCCAGTAATAATTTTTTTGAACTCTCCACTTTTTTTTATCAACACAAACTGCTTTAATGAAAGCACCGAAAATAAAAATGCCATCAATTCGTCCCGACTTTTGATGCTTGCTATAACTTCCGTATGAACCGGATGGACAGCAAAAAGTAATGTAATCATTAATGGAATAAGAAAGTGAAATGAAGAAAATAAAACATTCATCAATGAATAGAGAAGAACACAACAACAGGCATACAATACAACCTGAATAAAATGCGAAGCATGGGGATTATTATTGAAAAGATCTTTTTCAATACCAAAAGTTAACATGAGTAGGGGGCGATACAAATCTTTTTTAACCGTTTCTTTAAACCCTGATGTCGAACCCCGGGTAAACATTTCTCTAATTCCTCCAATTCCTTTTTGTGAAATTTTATTTCCTGTATAATAAATTTCATCATCAAGTGTGAAAGAGTGATTTAAGGTATTTATCCCTAACAGAAATGAAAAAGCAAAAATCAGAAATGAAATTTTTCCTAGGTGTTTAAAGTGCCCTGCTAAAAATGAATTGTTTGCAGATGTATTCTTTTTTTTTTCATTCCAAAATATTTTCTTGCTCAAAAATCTATTATAATAATTGTGATTTATCAATTGAAGATTTCCTGAAAGATGAATTTACAAGATAAATGCCCACAATGGTTATCATTGTGCCAGAAACTATTTTATAATTTAATCTTTCGCTAAGTAGACTCCACCCCAAAACAATCGCTACAATAGGATTTATATAGGCATATACTCCCACCCGGGCCGGTGACAGGTTTGTAACCGCATACACATAACAGCTATACGTGAGAATGGAGCCAATGATGACAAGATAAAAAATAGCTTCCCAGGTCTGTCTCGGTAAGGCAGATAAGTTGACAGTTTGACCGGTGATTATCGTTACAATGGTAAGAAAAATTCCTGCAAACAGCATCTGCAATCCCGCGCCAAAAAGTAATTTAGTATTGATTTTGATATTCGATGTGTAGACTGATGCAGCAGCCCATGTAATACATGAAATTACTGCAAGCATAATTCCGAAACGGAAGTCATTATTCAGCAGTTCATCCAAATGATCATAAAAAATTACAACGATACCTGAAAATCCCAGCATCAAACCTATAAAAGTTTGTAATAAAAACTTATAGCTTCTTTTTGTCGCAAGAGAAAATAACGCCATCCACAAAGGAATTGTTGCACCGATTATTGCGGCTAATCCTCCGTTTATGTATTGCACCGACCAATGAGACAATCCGCTGCTGATTGCAATCATGACGAGGCCAAGTAACGCAGATTGTTTTAAAGCTTTATTATCAGGAAATTTTTGTCCGCGAATAAAAAAAAATAAAACAAGCACAGAACCTGCAATTAAATTCCTGAGACCTGCAAGGAAAAGGCCGGGTATATGCTGTACTGCAACTCTTGAAACAAGATAAGTTGTTCCCCAAAAAAAACTTACAATAGCTAGAGCTGCGTAAGCTTTTTTATTAATGGAATTAGAACTCACGAAGAGAAAATATTCAAAGTAATTAGTGAATTGAATAGGGAACAAAGATACAATCACAGAAATTAAGTCCCAGTAAACAGAATTTCGGCTATAAGTATGAAGATTTTGACAAAAATAAGGGGGCTGTAAAAATTAATAAAACTTTCAAAAATCATCCTTTAGTATTATTTTTATATTTTAACCCAAAAAACTTGTTTTTTAGAGTATAAAAGCCTATTTTTGTTTGCTCTGAAGTCCCCTTTGTTGATTCAATAAATTTATCCGCATTGAAAAAATTAATTACCAATTTTTTAGTTGTTATTTTATCAACTACAGGGATCACCCAATCGCTGGCTCAACCAGTTAATGATAATCCGTGCTCAGCAACCTTTCTGACTTATGGAATTGACATGCCCGGATACACCAACGGAGCAACTTATACTTCAGAACCTGCAGTAACATCCTGCTTTGATGCCCCTCCTTATAATACAGTGTGGTATGTCTTTACCGCCCCTCCGTCAGGATGTACCAGCATTAAAACAACAACCGGAACAAATGCTGATACACAGATTGGTGTTTATCAAGGCGCCTGCGGAGCACTCACACCTTTGCCCGGATCAAACTGTAATGACAATGTTTCAGGCTGCAGTGGTTATAATTACCGATTTTCTTTTTTGCAATTGAGCGGTTTGACGCCTGGTGCATCCTACTACATAATGGTGGATGGAAGAAGTATTATAACAGGTAATTTTTTGATCCGGGTTGAAAATGCTTGTGTTGGTACAAATTTACCACCTTTACCGGGAAGAGATTGCATTGATCCATTCCCTGTTTGCAGTTACACAATTAATGTTCCTAACCCTGGCTACCAGGATTACGGAAATATTTGCGATTTCAATAGCTCTATCAGTTGTCTTTTACAAGGTGAAAAAGAAAGCGCATGGTATATAATAAATACTAATGGAACCGGGAATTTAGAATTTAGTATTGTTCCGAATGATTGGACAACAGGATGCACAGGAGGAACAGAAACAGATTATGACTTTGCTGTTTGGAAAGTTTCAGGCAGTGGGGTGGCCTCTACATGCGGAAGTTTAGGAACCCCTTTACGTTGTAATTATAATACTTTGGGTGTAACCGGTTGTTATCAGACGGGGACAGTGGGGTCGCCCGCAGCCTATGGAGGAGCTTGCTGGGACGTGGCCTACGAGTCTGCAATACCAGTAGTTTCAGGAGAAAGATATCTGCTGATGATCAGTAACTGGGATAACACTAACTTTGGATTTACATTATGTATACAACCAACCTCTCCTATTGTAGCTGGAGTACCTCCGGGAGGAGTCGTTGTTTGGACAGGAACCACAAACACAAGTTGGTTTAATGTCAATAACTGGGGCGGGTGTCAGATTCCTGATTGTAGCCATAATGCAATCATTCCAAGCTTCACAACTTATCAGCCGGTAATTGATCTGGCAGGAGGAAGTGTAAGGGATCTGTATGTAAATAACGGTGCAACAGTTACACTTAACTCAGGAATCTCATTTATGGTATGTGGTGATTTTAATAACTATGGAACTTTAAATGCTTTGTCAAACTCAACTTTTGTATTTGAGGATACGGCCATTACGCCTCCTCTAACAAAGTTTCATGATCAGACCTTGGCAGTGAATTTAAGCAGTCCCAGCCGCTTCTGGAACGTGACTGTAAGAAAACCTTTAGGTTATAAAGTAGCAGCAGCAGCAGACATTGATATGAGCGGAAATTTTTTTGTGACAGGAGGTACTTATGGTGGCGGTTTTGTTGCGAGTAATATGGATCATAAGATTGGCGGCAACTTTACCATTGATATCACAGGACCCAATATTCCGACATATTCAGAAGGGACATCCCTCCAATTTACAGGAACAGCTCAAACATACCTTAACCGTGGAATGCTGAATGACGTAATTATGAATCAAACAGGTGCAGGCACACTCACACTGCAAAATCACGGTGCGGCCAATGCATGGATGACATTAAGTACTACCGGCTATCTTACCTTAAATTACGGAAAGATTATCACAGGTACTAACCGTGTCGAGGTACGTAACAGGGCATTTGATGCAATATCAACAGGAAATGTGAACAGTTATATTCAGGGAAATACTGGACTGTTAAACTCATGCCTCCAAAAATATCTTGATCAGAGTGGCGTGAATACAGGAACCTATGAATTCCCTGTGGGGACAAGCGCTCGGGGGTACCAGCATCTTAGTCTCGAATTTACTTCCCCATTACCTTCCGGAGTAGATTATTTTTATGCAACCTTTAATGACAACACTCCGGCAACTAATACCAATTTAGGATTTGAATGTTCTGTTGACTATCATGTAGCACCTGCTGCCCCTCTTAACAATGGATTTTGGCAATTACAGCCGAGCCCTCCATCTGCATTTACGGCTGGTGAATACACACCGTATCTGTATAACAGAAGTTATACCAATGCGATGGCCGGATGGACAGTAATGCACAACAATATTAATCCGACTATTACTGCTGATTGGTATTTGGAGCCTCCTGCAAATACAGTTCCCTGTAACAATGTTGTCAGTCCGGTTACGGCTGTAAGACGTGTGGGAGCAAATGTTCCGGTTACCATGCAGAACACCTCCGTTCTTTATATAGGAACGGCACAATCATTGACTCCGCTGCCTGTTGAACTCATGTTATTTGATGCTACTCCTGAAAAAGATTTTATTTCACTGAATTGGACTACGGCTTCAGAAAAAAATAATCTGGGTTTTGAAATACAACGGTCTGAGGAATCATTGCAGCATTTCGAAAAAATTGACTTCGTTCATGGCAATGGTTCTACAACTGAAATGCATGAATACTTATTTAAAGATCGCAACGTGTCATTTAACAAAAAATATTTTTATCGTTTGAAGCAGGTAGATTTTAATGGAGGCGGAAACTTTTCGAATGTAGTTGTAGCCCGGCTTACAAAAGACGATTTTTCGTTTTATGTTTTTAACGATCCTGAATCATCAGCTACTAATCTGTTATACTATTTAAAAGAACCTGGTGATATAAGCATTGAGCTTTTTGATGTGATGGGTCAAAAGGTGCAAACGATTTATGAAAGATCGAAGGAAAAAGGCAATCATGTTTTAAATCTCAGTAATTCTGGTACTTTGAAGTCAGATGGCATTTATTTAGTGAAGATGATTGTCAATGACCAGGTGCAAAGCAAGCGGGCGCTCATTTTTAAATAACTACAAAATCTTTTTTCAACCTCCTGCCTTTGGTTTTATTCTTTAACAAACTTTGTTACGAATTGCCCGTGGTTGTTTAAAAGACGAACGTAATAGATCCCTTTTGAAAAGCCTGAAATATCAATATTCATTTTAACATTTTCTATTTCTTTTTCATAAATTGTTTTTCCGGAATAATCACATATCATCAAAAAATTTTCTGTACTCAATAGATTTTTTAAATTAATTTCAATAAAATTGACAGCAGGATTGGGATAAACTCTAAACGAATTATTTTTTACGATAGAAGAAGATGATATACCAGTTATTGAATCGTTGTAGAGTTTTACCAGCCAGTAATCAAAAAATCCCTGACAGTTTTCTGTCTTATCTCCTGAGATATTAGAGCGGGAATATCCTCCGAGTATATATCCTCCGTCAATAGTAATTTGCATCGAACGCATTTCTTCCCATTCGTTTCCCCCTATTGTATTTTGCCACTTTATCATGCCTGAACTGTCTGTTCTTACCATCCAATAATCATAGCTTCCTAAGCTGGTCTCACTTTTATCACCGGAAATATCGGAATTAGAATGCCCGGCAAGCAGGTATCCATTATCTGAAGTCTGTTGTATAGAACGAAGCCGATCTGTCATATCTCCCCCTATAGTATTCTGCCACTGAATATTTCCCAAAGCATCGAGCTTGAGAACCCAGTAATCATCAAAACCTATAACGTCTTCAGTTTTGTCGCCTGAGATACTCGAAAATGAGCTGCCTCCTATGATATAACCCAAATCATTTGTTTGCTGTGCTGTATATAAAAAGTCGTAATCACTTCCGCCTATAGTGTTTTCCCATTGAATATTTCCAAGGCTGTCAATTTTTACAATCCAATAATCAGTCAGTCCAATGCTGTATTCTGTTTTATCACCTGAACTGTCAGAGTCAGAATAACCTCCCAGTATATATCCTCCGTCAGAAGTTTCTCTCACAGATTGCAGCATATCATTTCCCGCTCCTCCTATTGTATTTTGCCACAGAATGGATCCAAGACTGTCTATCTTCACCACCCAATAATCAAACAGTCCGTGGCTGGATTCTGTCTTGTCAACCGAGGCTGAGGAATTAGAAGATCCACCTAAGATGTATCCACCGTCAAAAGTCCGTCTCACTGTACATAGCTGGTCTGCAGAATCACCGCCTATTGTATTTTGCCATTTAATAATTCCATTGCTGTCAAGTTTCAGCACCCAATAATCACTTTCGCCAAAATGGTTTTCTGTTTTATCACCTGATATTCCTGATTCTGAATATCCGGCAATAATGTACCCGTTATCTGCAGTTTGCTGCACTGAGTTAAGGTAATCATTTCCATTTCCACCGATGGTATTTTGCCATAGCAACCCACCTATGTCATTCGTTTTAATTATCCAGTAATCATACCCTCCTATGGTATCTTCTGTTTTATCGCCCGTTATATTCGAAAAAGAAAATCCTCCGGCAATATATCCGCCATCACTTGTTTGCTGAACAGATTGAAGTTGGTCATTTGCATTTCCCCCAATGGTATTCTGCCATTGAATAATAGGCTGGGCAATGAGTGTTTGTGCGAACAGAATTATGGAGCAGAAGATAGAGTGGACTTTTATCATTTGAATATATTTTTTCGAAATTAAATAATTATATGGTATGGATCTCGATTTAAACAATTCGAAATTATAAAATGCAGAAGAATTCTAATGGAACAAAAAATTTAATATCTTTGTTAAACAATTAATTATTTTTTCAAAACGCTTCCTCATATAAAACAAACAATGAATGCCAGGATAAAATTTACCGGTTTCAGCACGGCCATTTTGGTTTTATTGCTTGCAGCGAACACAACATTCGCACAGCAGGCAGTACCAGCTCAGAAAACCGAAACTGTTATTTACAAGCTTCAAAAAAGCGATTATAATAATAACGGAAAGGCATTGCAACAATCATTGGCACAATTAAGTGGAGTCACTATCACAAAATTTTGTGATAAATATGAAAAAATTTTCCTGGTTATTCAGGTGGACAGGAGCCTCCAATCTACAGATGCTAATATTGTAGTTGCCATCAATACTTCGCAAATCGGGTATAAAAAAATTGACGCACCCAACATCCAGAATATTCTGAACTTTTGCAATTGATTTTTTTAAGTCCAAATTTCAAATCCCCAGATTAAAAAATTCCATTTTTGCCATTCAGATTTCTCCCGCTTTTTCATTCATAGCTTGTCTCCGATTTTATGGGGAAGGGAAACCTGTTAATAGTTCATGGAATAAATCTAATTAAAAAAACCTGCTTATGCAATTATATGATTTTCAATAAATTTCAGTAAAATTATGTCAATTTAACAGCGTTTTCGTCAAATTTACACGCATCCGGAAACAATTTACCGCCTTCCATGAAGAATTTACCTTCGTCTGGAAACAATTTATTGTCATCCACAGAAAATCTACCTTCATTCGGCAATAATTTACCAGCTTGCTTGAAGAATTTACCCTCATCCGGAAACAATTTATTGTCATCTGCAGAAAATTTACCTTCACCCGGTAATAATTTACCAACTTCTATTAAAAATTTACATTCGTCTTCAGAAAATTTAAAGGTATCCACAAATAACTTACAACGTCCTGACAGGCAGTATCTCATTTCCAACAATATTACAATTCAAATAAAAATCCCGCCTTCGGAGGAAGGCGGGATTTTATAAATTAAACTGCCTTTTATTTATCGGGCAATCACAAATTGCTCATTGATAAACTCATTGCCGTTTCTGAGCTGCATGAAATAAACTCCCGGGTCTAACGTATTCAGGTCAAAGTCCTGGATCGTTTCACCGCTGAATTCATTAATCACGCGTTCATAGAGAACCTGTCCGAGCATATTCAGCACTGCCACATTGATAGTATGGCCGGTCTCCCCGGTATACTGTAATGTAATTGAACCGTTAGTCGGGTTCGGGAAGAGGTTAAACATGCCGGCTTCTGCATCAGCAATTTCATTATCTCCTTCAAACTTGGAAGTACAGAGCGCTAAAGAGGAATAGCAGTAAGAATCCAGGTAGAAGGAAAGATTATTTCCTGTGCTTACAGGTTTTCCAAAGAACGCACCACGGTAAACTCCACTTGTATTGTTGCCATTGCCTAAGTTCATTGCTCCCTGCGAATAATAACTTCCATGAACTGTAGCTTGATTTCCAGTAGTCATGGTGGTTTTAACAAAGATGATCAAATCCTTAGCAGTAGCAGCTCCGTTTGGAAGGATAGAACTTCCGTTTCCTGTGGAAATACTGTTTACATTATATACTCCCGCATTTAGCTTCAGGATGCTGTTGTTGCCAGTAGTAATATTGTTATATGTGCCCGGGCTGATAGTAACTGTAGATCCACCAGGAACATTTACATTGGCTCCACCGGAGAATACAGGGAAGCATGGAACTTTTGATGTAAGAGGAATCGCAACCGGAGTAATAGTAGTACCAACAGCAGCATTGTTTCCAATAGTAGCTGTATTGCGGTACAAGGTGCCCACTGCACTGTTGTTTCCTATAATAACATTGTTACCGGCAAGCCATGTGTTTACAGTACCATTGTTGTTCAGGCTTATCGTGCCGGTTCCTAACCTGTGGCCTACAGCACCCGTATAGAAATAATCATTGGATCCGATCTGGTCATTTTGTGTGCCTGTGCCCAATACTACATAGCGGTCAAGCTGACCTACCAGGGCAGGTTTAAGAATTGAAATCACATCAGCCGTTACACAACCATTAATATCTGTTACTGTAACGGTGTAGGTTGCAGTTTGTGAAGGACATACTGTGATAGTGGAACTGGTCGCTCCTGTGCTCCATGTGTAAGCGTATGGCTGGCAGGTTGAACCTCCCGAGGTGGTCGGAACTAAATTAGCACATGAGCATGCAAAGTCATATGACTGATCCGGGCCCAGTGTGGTGGCAAGTGCCGGAGGTTCAGTCAAAGTAATCGTCTGCATAGTTACATGTCCATTGCCATCTGTTACTGTTACTGTATAAGTTCCGGCAGTAAGGCTTGTTGCGCTGGCGCTTAAAGTTCCGTTGCTCCATACATAGCTATATGGCAAACATCCCCCGGTTACTGTTGCTGCAGCCTGTCCATTGTTATATCCGTTGCACGAAATATTATATCCGCACTGGTAAGCAGGACTTGCTGTAGTGACCACCAATGGCTGAGTCAGAATAGTAACGGTAAAGGAAGCCGAAACCGAGAGCCCGTTTATGTCAACAGCTGTATAGGTAACCGTTGTAGTTCCTTCGGAAAACTCATCACCCGGATTGTAGTTTGATGTGAAGGAAGCAATGCTGCAATTATCATTCGCTGTAGGAGCAGTCCATGAAATGGATGGAGTGCAATCAGTCGGATTTGCTGTGAAGACAATATTCGATGGCATACCGCTTATGGTCGGATTCTGGTTGTCTATCACAATTACAAACTGCTGGCACTGTGCCTTGTTTCCTGCCAAATCTTGAGTTTCCCAGTCAACTATAGTCGCTCCGACAGGGAATTGGGAAGGTGCATTATTTGTAGTTCCCTGGATAGAACAGTTGTCACCTGTTGTCGGATTTCCTAAAGCAACACCTGATGCATAGCAGAAACCATTGTCTGCATTGATAATAACATCAGGCGGACAGGTGATGCTGGGATTTTCATTATCCACAATTATTACATTGAATGAGCAGGTAGCCGTATTGGTGAATAAATCTGTAACAGTATAAGATATAGGAGTTATTCCTACCGGGAAGGACGAACCGCTTGAAAGCCCGCCTGATTGGCCTGTAGTTGCTCCTGCACAATTATCTGTCCCCACGGGGGCTGTCCATGTTGCCACTCCTGCACATAATCCCGGAGTGTTGAATGCTGTTACATCCGGGGGACAGGTGATCTGCGGATCAACCTGGTCATCTTCAATGACAGTTGCACTGATGCTTCCTTCACAACCATTGGCATCGATTACAGTAATCGGATAGCTGCCTGCGCCTAAACCGCAATATACTCCGTCAAGAGTAGAATTACCATTATAGTCATACAGATAAAGTGGAGTTCCGTTGGATGCGTCTATGTCAAGACAACCGTCTGTAGCTCCTATGCAGCTTGCAGGGATAGTTCCTGAAGTGTTTACAGAAAGAATTGGATTTGGATTGATGATAACATCTGTAGTGGCCGTTTCAGAACATCCGAACGAGTTCGTTACGGTCACAGTATAAGTGCCAGAATTGGTCAAAGTGGCACCGCTGATAGATGGGAATTGTCCCGCGGCAGAGTAACCGAGCGGTCCAGTCCATGAGTATGAATTACCTGAAGATTGCCCTGCTGCAAAATTATCTCCGAAGAAAGAAAGACTGGTGCCGTCACAAACCGGTGCACTGCTCGATGCACTTGGAACCGGCATTGGAAGAGCTGTAATAGTAACAGATGATGAAACAGGACAGCCAGTTGGTGAAATTCCTGAAAGAGTATAAACACCTCCTGATGTTGGGGTCATTGATAACGGGGCAACAAGAGTGCTTGCCGAAAATCCTCCCGGACCCGACCATGAAGGACTCGATAAAGTACCTGAAGCACCGGCACAGTTAAGCGGGCCGCTTGTAACGGTAAGAGGTGCAGTGGGTAAGCTTCCTGAATAAATTATTGTTGAATTTGCATTGCAAACGACTGAAAAAGTATTGTAGTTATCAAGGAAAGTTCCATTGTTCTCAATGGAGAAAGTTACAGGGTAATCAGATGCTGCTGGCGTAACCGTAGTTGTATTGGTAACACCGCTGTTCAGGAATCCTGAAGTGAATATTACAACGTTCGCAGAATTCCTTACTTCCCATGATGTCTGATCAAGATAGAAATTTGTTGGTACAACTGTAATTGTCAACGAAGCACTGCCTGTTGTAAAATTACCTGTCAGGTTTACAGTAGTTCCAGGGCATGCCGATGCTGAAGGTGTGGCGGTGGTTGATAAAACCCCTCCTCCGGAAAGAACATTAAGTGTGATTACATTCGAGAAACCTGGACTGCATCCTGCACCCGAAGCACTGTTCCTGATATAATACGTACCGGGTGATGCTGGTGTGAAATTTAAAGTGGGAGAAGTTTGTCCCGAAATATCCGTAAATGGACCGGAGACTCCTGTAGTTGATGATTGCCATTGAATCGAGCTGCTGCCGGTAACCGAATATGTTACAACATTCCCCGTGCATCCCGTTGTAGGACCACTTACGGTACCGCCTGAAGGGGGTGCTGCACACAAAGCACAATTCACGCTTAATTGAAACGCACCAAATCCGCCTGATCCATAGCTGGACACCAGAATATAATAAGTTCCTGCCGGCAACGGGGCTGTAGTAATGCTTGATTGCAGAGATGAACATGCATCATCATTGAAATCAACACATGTTAAAGCACTGCAGGTGCCTGAGAATATTCTTAAATAAGTATCCCAGGACGCATAGGTACAGGTTGTCGCAGTTATGGTACCTGAAGTGGGGAGGGTAATACTATACCACATTCCCTTGTATTGACCTGTGAATGTGCTTCCGCAAACAGGGAATACATCATCCGCGGCTGATGAGTTATCACCGCTGGTAAGGCTTCCGCAGGTGACAGGAATAGCACCGCTGCAATTATCATTTGTTGGAGGAGGTGCACATGCAACTGTATTTACGGTCAGGGAATATGGGCCGGGGGTTACATATCCTGACTCACTCCCTAATACAGGTATCCAATATGTTCCCGCTGGTAAATTACTATAAACGATTGTCCAGTTTAATCCGCCACCGGGGCAGTTTTGATTCCACGTAGTTGCCTGTATAAAAGCATTGGCAGGGCAGGCTGTTGCAAGATCAATCCACACATCTGCAAACGCAGGGCTTGTGGCGCAATAATCTAATGTTACCGTTGCACACGCGGGAAGTGTAAAAGCATGCCATACAGTCGGGAAACCGGTAAATGCACCATCGCTTCCTGCTGTTGCCCCTACAGTTGTTCCGGTAAAGGTTTGTGGAACTCCTATTGTAAGAGTAACTGGAGATACAGAGGAACAATCATCATTGGGAGGAGGCGTGGATGCACATGTAACATTAAATGTGTGGGTAGCAGGTGATGTTCCCGTCCAGTTTTCTTTATCCAAAAGAATGTAATAAGTTGTTCCTGCTGTCCAGCTTAAAGTGCCATAAGTTCCGGCATTGAATACATCTTGTATGCAATTCCATCCTGTTGCAGAACATCCGGAGCCTGCAGGTTTCCATGCGTAATCAATATAATCTACGCTGTTGGTAGAGGTCACGTTGATGCTATAATTACCGGTAGTAGCGGCAGTAAAACTATATACTTGCTCTTGTCCGGGAGTGGCAAAACCACAAGATGCAGGGTTCCATGAACCTGTAGCCCCTAAAGTAACAGTTTGATTTACTGCACAGGCAGGAATATTTATTATAGTAGTGCAAGGGTCAGGTCCTGCTGCGGCACATGTTGCAGATAGTGTAAAAGCTCCTGAGTTTGAACTAAATCCGTTAACCAGTATATAATATGTAGTAAAGGCAGTTGCCGAAAATGTAAACTGCGATTGCAATCCACAGAAATCATCATTTTGTCCAACGCATGTAAATCCTGAAGGACATGATCCGCTGTAAACGCTTATCCATGTATCATAACTGCTTCCACATAATGATAAGGTAATGTTGGCTGCAGTAGGCGATGAAATTGTATACCATACTCCGGGAGAAGAAAAACTATTGCATGGAGTAGCATCTGTATTATTGCCTGTCGTGTTACCGGTTACTGTTCCGCCACAAGCAATGGGAAGCGCGCCTCCGCATGCGTCATTGGGTGATCCCGTAGCAGGACAATTAAGCTTCCATGTAACAGTTCCGCCTGCCGTATTTTCAGGATCAAGCATAATATAATATTGTACCCCGGCCGTCATCGAAGCACTGCCGAATGAAGTTCCTGTTCCGAAAATATCCTGTATAAATGTCCACCCGCTATTATTACATCCGCCTGAAGTGGGTTTAAAGAAATAATCTATATAGGTTCCTACTGTGTTTACACTCTGTGTGATGGTATAGTTTCCAGTTATTGCCGGAGTATAAGTATAAATATACTCTTTGCCGGGAGGTAAAAAAGGTCCTAATGCATAGGCACCCGCTCCCGAAGCAATGCTGGTTGTATTTGTAACATTACAGGGATTTGAAGCAAGTATTGTCGTACATGGATTGTAGCCGGCAGGGCAGTTTAGATTCCAGGTAACCGTTCCGCCCGCAGTATTTTCCGGGTCAAGCATAATATAGTAGGATACACCGGCCGTCAGGGCAGCGCTGCCAAATGAAGTTCCTGTTCCGAAAATGTCCTGGATGAATGTCCAGCCTGTGTTGTTACATCCGCCTGAAGTGGGTTTAAAGAAATAATCAATATAAGTTCCTACTGTATTAACACTCTGAGTTATCGTATAGTTTCCTGATACTGCCGGGGTGTAGGTATAAATATATTCTTTTCCCGGAGGCGCGAAAGGTCCTAATGTATATGCACCCGAACCCGAAGCAACAGATGTGGTATTGTTGCTGCCGCAGGGTGCAGAACTAAAAATAGTAGTACATGGATTATAGCCTCCAACCGTGCTGTTTTGCACCATCACAGTGCCGCAGGTTGAATTGGTTCCGCAAAAATACTGTCGCAAAGTTACCTGTACCACACCGGTAAAGGTGGCTGTCCATACAATTCTGGATTGTACTCCGCAGGCATCATCTGAATAAGCGATCCATGCAAGGGTAGCATTGTTATAAAGTTCAAGTTGCGAGTCATAAGTGATATTACTGCCGTCTGCTGCGCAGGTCGAGAAGGTGTAGGTATTGCCTGATACAACGTTCACCAGGAAATAGTCACCCGCAAAGCTGCAAGTGGTAGGTGCTGTAAAAGAACCTGTGGGTGTAAATGTTCCGCTCGGAAACAGGAATCCTCCCGAACCGCATACTTGTGCATTTACCGTGCTTACGTTCAGCAGGCAGAGGTAAACCAACACTGATGTTGTGATTTTGTATATCGTTTTCATATTTTTCATTCTTTATATTGTTTTATATACAGGGTTAATTAATTTGTTATTTCAAATTGGTTTGATTCTAAAATAGCTTTTTGTCTTTCAGCAGGGTAGGTATTCAGTTGAGCTCTGCTCATTTGCTGTTTTGGCATCACAGTGCCGTTGCTTACAATTTTATAGCTCGAAGGATTTTTCAGCACATAAATCTGTTTCATGATGTCTGTGTTTCTGAAATTATCTACTGTAACATAATAAACGTCTTCAGAATGAGTTTTAGGCACCGAAGATGCATTCACAAGATCTGTTATGTTTAAATCTTTAATATTTACTAATAGATCTCTTTGCTGAGCTTCTGTCAAAGCAAGAAATTGGGCACGTGTTGTTTGTTTCGAAGCACGAATATTGCGCACAGGATCAGCAGAGGAAGCAGCCGGTTTGGATGCATTTATTTTATTGCGGCCCTCAAGGCTTGCAATCTTGGCTTTCAGGTCGCTGATTTGCTGAGGAGTAAGGCTATTGTCAGCCTGTCCTGCTGCCAACCTTGATTTTGCCTGGCGAAGCGAATAATTCAAATCTCCCGACCCTGAACTTCTCAATTCTGCTCCGGAAGTAGTTGTTTTCTTTGCCGTGCCCACTACTACAGGCTCAGAACCGGTCCTTTTTTCTGTTTGTGACCATCCCTGCGGATTGCACAAAAGCACCATTGCAATTGCAAAAATGCCAATTTTTAATCTGTTTAGTTTTTTCATGTTTTTTAATTTTAAATGGGTCATCATATTTGTTTAAGTTATTTTAATGTTTCTGAAATTACGTTCAATATAATAGGATAGTATTTTGTTCCCTTCACGTTTATCGCATTTCCGTGAAGGGTTCTTTTTTTTGCCGGATAAATATTTAAAATTAGTTTTTAATAATTTTTCTTGATGTACTCTGGCCCGATTCCGAATAAATCCTGCCTATATATATACCGTTTGCTAATTCCGATAAATTCAATTCAACGTTTTCGCTCAACACATTGTAAGTTTTTACAAGCCTGCCGGTCATGTTAAACAGCTCAATCTTTTTAATTTTTTCTGCCATGCTCAGCGAAATAAAGCTGTGGGTAGGGTTGGGAGAAATAAAAATATCACCTGCAGGGTTGTTTTCCATGGTGTTTCCTGCACGTATGGCGCTTACCATGTCAATATCAGTCAATACAACCGTCTCCTGCTGGTGGTTCAGTGCATTTGAGTAAAAATCACGCAGCCAGTAAACATCATCTTTAAAATAATCCAGTGCAATGCACGATGCCGTTTTGCTGGTGCTGAAATCCCCCGACACAGGCATTTCTGCATCTACCTTAAACGTAGATCGTGCAGCTGCCTGCACTACAAACTTTACAAGGAAAGCAGCGCTGAAAGTCTGGCTGCTCATATCCGTGGCCTGCACATTTCCCGTAAGGTAAAAGCCAAAGTTGGTTGACACCCTCATATCTGTAAGCGCCACACCTGTTATATTCGAAAAGGCCGCTGATGGAGTCGGAACATAGTTCACTCTTCCACCGCTGTTTCCCAAAGCTGTTTCAAGGCGTTCCAGTAAAATGGTATTCCCTGATGTGCTTCCGGCATACACATAATTCATATCAGATGCATCCACGAAATAACCCGCATCGGTAAGGCTGTGATTAAAGTCCTTATAGCGTGCCCACAATTTTGATCCGTTGGTATCCTGAAGTTTCATAATGATGACATCATTGCCTGTGGGAACACCCTGGTCAGATGTGCCGGTTACATAAATATAACCGTCAGCTCCCATGGTAAGGTTTCTTCCGAAATCGTCACGGGCTACTGAACCGCCATTGTAAGTACGTTGCCATTTAAGAATTCCGAGGTTGTTTATTTTCACAGTCAGCACATTTTTAAAGCCCGAAATCACCCGGTAACCGGTGGCGTACACATTATTATTGGCAACAATAACCCGGTACATGACATCCGTATTCGTAACCAGCGAATAAAAAGGAGTGGCGGTTACAAGCTGTGCGTTTGCTTTTATGAAATTGTACGTAACGTTGGCTCCCGTGGTGGACTCAACAATTGCATAAGCATCGCCCCCCGAAGAAATGGCCAAATCAACACCCCTGTCTGTGCTGGTGGGATTAAATGAATGATTCCACAACCTGACAAGGTTTGTATTGTACTTGGCAATGTTGGCATCAAATCCTGTCACTGCATCATAGGTGGAAAATCCCACATACAAATTTCCAGTTGCGTCTATCGCAAGTCCGTAAGCGCCTTTATTATCATAGCCCGTTACAAAATGATTAAAAACATTAAGAAGCCTGGTTACCAGCAGGCCGCCTGAAGGGGAGTACTTGGTAAGTACTGTATAATGCCAGGTGGTCGTTCCCGGCACGCCTGATGGATCAAGATTTGAAGTGGCATCTGCCAGCACGTATGAATTTCCCGAGGCATCCAGCACTACCTTGCGGCTTTCGTTTGAATAATTATTCGCTGTTGTGTTCTGGTAATTTGCGTTCCAAACAGCATTAAACTGTGCGAAATTTTTTGTCTGGAAAAAGAAGGTGGTAATAAGCGCGAGAGTAAATGTTTTTTTCATGTTGACACGTTTATCGGGTAATATATTTTTTATATAAACTGAAATTCATAATTATTTCATCACTGTGGAGAGGGGGAAACTTATGCGGGGACGTTGAAAACACACTCTGTAAATTTGGTTAATAAAGGGGAACTAAGGGGAACTAACTCTTTACTAATTCTTAATCGAAGTGCAATTTATAAAACTTTTTTGAATTAACAGCAATTTATTTTGCAAATATTTTTTAAACTTTTTTGGCGAAAAATGCTATTATGTTGATAATCAGGTGTATTTTTTTTCGTGTAATACTTTTGTATGATACCGCATCATACTTCCCAAAACCTGCTGCTATCCGCAGTTTTACTCTCTCAATCTTTCACAACTTTTCCTTTCTTGCACAAACCATTTTTGTCTCGTACTTCGTAAACATAAATTCCTTTTGCAAGTTGTTCAGTGTTTACCGAAACAGTATTTGTAAATTTCTGTTGCTGTATTTTTCTTGAAGCAATATCATAAAGTATAATTTCTGAAGGTTCGTTGTCCCCTATTTTAACATTCAATGTATTTGTAAGCGGATTGGGAAATACATTTTCAATGTTTTGAGAAGAAAGATTATCAATTCCTACCGTGCAATGTGGAACAGAAGGTGACAACTCTGCCAGGGTATATAAGCGAACATCATCTATAATAAGTTCGGTACAAAAGGTGCAAATGTGCCCCCAGTTTGTAAATTTAATGGTATGGGAAGGAGATGTTGCATTAAACTCAATAATAAATCTCGTACCTATTCCTGTTGTTGGCTCAGTAGGTTTTTCTCTCAAAAGTGTATCACCAAATCCTATATCAACTGTGAATATTCCTTTCTTAGTGCATAGACCACCATAAGATTCGCCTCCTGCCCAAAATTCCAAAACATATGTTTGACCTACACTTAGACCAGTAATTGTTTGCTGTAAGCTAAGTCCAACAGTATCACCAAAAGTTGGTACATTTAATGGATATCCTGCGGGAATACCTATTACACTGCAATCTATATTGTTTAAACAAGATGTATCATATGGGATGGATGAGCAAGCTTTACAGGAACCATTGCCAAAATAAACTGCATTAGTTCCTTCAACGATTGTGGATAGAATTGTATCAAAGAGACATGCATATGTACTGCTACCACCCCCTGTGCATATCCAATTTGCAATATTGCACGAATAGTTCGAGGAGTTTGGACAAAAGATACTAGTATCCGCAATGCAATTATTATTCTCAAACCCACCATTCAACACAAGATTATTTACTCCTGCGCTAATCGTATCGTTCTGATCATAACAATAAATGCATAGTATTTGTGCATTGCAAATATTACAGGTAAGAAACATTCCGATTAAGCAACACAGTTTATTCATGGCGACAAAAAATTACGGATAACGAAGAAGGGACGGCAAACATGCAGTGCATGTTTGAGCGGAGCCGGTGCATAAGCGAAGTAAGAAAAAGAAGGGTTTAGAAGCACTACCGTTCGTTTACCTGCACTGTTCATTACCAGCTCAACTCTTTGTTTACCTCTCAAAGCCCTTCTTTTTTTTATTTCTTTTAATCTTAGTGTTATGCGAATACCCGACTACGCATTATGCAACCAATATTAACTCATCTGGAGAAAATTCTTTTAGTACCTCTTTTCCATTTTCATACCATTTACAAATAATTCTATTGTAATTGGTTCTTCTAACTAAATCTCCATGTACTTCATCAGCAAAATTTTCAACTTCCATTAGCTGAATCCCGCCTTTTTCTCTGACAGTATCTTTAATTTTAAATGTGTGCATATTTTTTATTTTAATGTCATTTCTTACGTAAAAAAATAATCCAACTTGGTGATGTAGTTTGAGTATTAATTGAAATAAAATAGTTATTTGAAACATATTCAGAAATCAATGCACCTTTTTCTCCATTAGTGGTATTAATTAACTTGAATCCGTTTTGCTCCATTTCTTTTTTAAATTGCAAATAACTTGTTTTACGACTTGTTGCATATGCAATTCCGTCTTTCGATTCTAAAGTGAATTTATGAACCCAAGCCGATGCCGTTTTTTCTTCGACATCAAAATTGTATGCCCAAGTATATAAATCTTCATTTGATAAAGGGTCAGGCATTATGCCAACATAATTAAAATTTTTACTTAAAAGATTATCGCTAAGAGTAGAAATATTCATTGTTCGAAAATTAATTAGCTCTTTAAGTGAAATATTTTGAGCTTTTATGCAGGAAATTAAAGAAATAAATAGTGCGGTTATTAAGTATTTTTTCATTTTAACTTCTTTTACTAAGTATGCAATTGACAATTTCCGAATGAGTAGGTCTTGCTCCACAACTACCTTCAGTACTATTCACGCTCTTTGTTATTTCTCTTGGTGGTTCTGCGCCATCAAGTTCACATCTATCAAATTCACTTCTTGACTGAACATCAATAAAGTGTAAAATTAAATGTATTTGTTGCGCACTTCCTCCATTTGAATACTTACCAACAATAGATTTTTGTTCTTCGATTGCAATTATGGATTCAAGTTCATTAATATTCTTTGCTCTTAAATTACTATCAACACTAAGAAATAAATCTCTATCAAAATAATTACTGGGATAATATTCTAATAAAATCAGTTTACCTAATTTTTTATCCTTTTTACTTTCGGTTTGATTGTAAAGACCATAATCAAAGTTAACGACAAAATTGTACAAGCTATCTCCAAGCAATAATTTATTCGCTTTCATTTCTTTAGTCCTGTAATCATCATCCTTCATTGTTTGGCAAATAAAGAAACCTGCAAAAATGAAAACCCACATGATAATTGCCAATCCTGGATATCTTCTTGGAATCATTTTGAGTTTATCTTAATTTTGCAAAAGGGAGTAGAAATTTATCAAGACTGGTAGTTAAAACTTGGTAGTTAAGCCTCAATGATGAGCAATCAACTCGGAGAGGTATTATGTTCTGCTCCCTCCATTTTTGTTCATTTCCTGCAATCACTTTCGAGTTAGCACTACCGTTTGTTCTAAGCGCACGGGTTTCGCATAACGAAGAAGGGCTTAAAGAAGTTTAAAAAAGAAAGGATTACTTGCATACACTTTCGTTGAAACACAAATGTAAATAGAAACCGGAACAATTGGATAACCGAACAAAACCTTTCTTTTTTAAATTTCTTTTAAGCTTACTGTTATACGCAGGCCGACTACGCACCGCTTTGCGCTGTTTACACTCGCATTGCGATGGTGGATGATACTCTAACGTGTGCGGTGGCTGCAAGCTCGTTTTTATTTTTTTAGCCTTTTAAAAATTAAAAAGGAAAAAATAAAAATGTGCTTGCAATTGCGGTGACTTCAAGTCATTTATGATAGTTAACTTTATTCTTTAATAATTTTTCCTCTTTTCTCTTTATCTTTTGTATCTTTTATTTTATAAAAGTAAATTCCTTCTTTTAATCCTTTGACGGATAACGTGCAAAAAGAAGAAGTAATTCGTTCTTCCATTACTTTTCTGCTTTGTACATCATACAACATAATTTCTGTTAGTTTAAAATTTCCATTTGATTTTATGTTTAAAATATTATGTACAGGATTAGGATAAAGTGATACTAAATTATTTTCATTTGAATTTTCTACAATACTTGTATTTTCAGGAACATATTTAAAACGGACGAGCCAGTAATCTCTACCTCCGTCTCCAGAATCCGTTTTGACAGGGGATACTCCGGTAAAACCTGCTCCGCACAAAACAATAGAACTATCAGGCAGAATGACAAAATTATAAAGCCAGTCTAAACCGGGACCACCATAACGTTTATCCCAAACTTTATTCCCAACGCTGTCAATTTTGAGAATCCAATAATCATGTGAACCATAACTTGGTTCTGAAATTTCAAAACTTACATTGCTGTTTGTATAACCTGCTACCAAATAACCATTATCCATATCCGGCTCTATCCACATCCCATAATTATAGTTGTCACCACCGTAGCGTTTATCCCATATTTTATTTCCCATAGAATCAATTTTAATGACCCAATAATCAAAACCGAATCCATGTGGGGAATCGCTTACATCTAAACCCTGAGCAGAGCCTGTTATTCCGCACATAATATATCCGTTATCCTTTGTATGCGCTATGTGATAACATTGATCTATTGAATTTCCTCCAAATCTTTTATCCCATATTTTATTTCCTGCGCTGTCTATTTTAATGATCCACCAATCATCTGCACCTCGGCTGGTATCTGAAACGTCACCGCCCTGAGGACTTAGCGTTAATCCCGCAATAAGAAAACTGTTATCATTATTTGCTAAAATGAAAAAGGAAGCTTCTGTACCAATCCCTCCAAAAGTTTTATCCCAAAGTTTATTGCCTAAAGTGTCGAGCCCTAGCACCCAAATGTCATCGTCCCCTACACCGTGATTTGGTACAGTTTTATCACCGCCAACCGGAGAGAATGACCTGCCGCAAATAATTAAATTACCATTATTCAAACGTGTAACTCTTGTATATCCATCATCTTCAGTTCCAATACCGCCATAAGTTTTATTCCAAAGCATAGTCCCGTCAGTATCAGCACATGCTATCCAATAATCACCAAGGCAACAAACCGAATCGCGAAAAGGCTCGAGCTTATCACAAGAACTATCAGATCTTGAAGTGCTTATTAAAATAATTTTTCCATCAGGAAGTATTTTAGTATTACCAAATTGATCTTCTCGATTTCCTCCAAGATCCATATCCCAGATAATATTGGCAGTAGTATCTGTTTTGACAAACCAGAAATCAAGTTCTGTTGAAATAGTGCCGCAGACTGGCTTGGTTTTATCCCCACTAATGGGAGAATGGCTTTGACCGGCAATGATTAAATTGCCAGAAGATATGTATTGCACTGAACCACGTTCATCTGCACTGTTTCCTCCAATCGCTTTATCCCAATACTTTATAAATGATTGAGAAATGGAAACATTTATTTCTAAGAAATAAAAACTAAAAATAAGTAATATTCTTTTCATAGTGCATGTGATTAAAAAATAACGGGGCATCATCTGATGCCCCGTTATTTACATTTCAATTGCCAATAAATATTTTTCTTGTAATACTATTATTTTCAGTAATAATTTGAATTAAGCATATTTCCTCAGGTGCATGGACAGCCCAATTTCTAAACTTATCAGCAACATGTTGAATCTCTCCCTCTGATGAAAAAATAGTTTTTCCTACCAAATCTAAAACCTGAAAATAAAGAATTTTTGAATTTTTTAATTCATCAATATTGAAAAGATTATTTCCATCACTGATAAAATCATTAGATATTGTTTCGGAATTTTCAATTCTGAAGTTAGCTGAACCGCTCGGAGTCTTCTGCTTGAAAATAACATCTGTATTGGTTACATGTGCATAAGTTACTAAAAGTTTGTCATTGCCTCCACTGTTTGTCGTGTATCTACCTGCTAACGAAACATATTGAATATCGTCATTCATATTTATTGAGGTAGGAATATCCCAATATGCACCGCCTGTTACAATAGCACCTTGCTTATTACATTTAACTGCGATAGGGTAAACAGCAGTTTGAGTGGCACCTCCAATATTGCCTGTAGAATTATCCATCGTCCATGCTACCCAAACATTATATGTAGCGGCTGTAACTGGTCGGCTGTCATATGCCACTGCCGGAAATATATTTAAATATCCGGAAATATCGGAGGGACTATTTCCAACACCTGTATTATATGTATCTGCATTAAAACTTCCGTTATAATAGGTTTTTCCTCGTATGTAATATGAACCTGAAACAACTTCATCAATTACAACAGTCCAATCATTGAGACTTCCACCAGTATTAGGGCATGCAATACGAGGATAACCCCATGAACCGGTGGGAGAATAGTTGTTATAACTTGAATTGGAAGGAGTGTTGGATGCAAGGTTTGAAAAGCTATCATAATCTACGTAGAGAACCCCCGACATATTAAGATAACAATAGTAAACTCTTTTATTTCCTCCACCTGCAAATATGCAAACATCTGGGTTGATACCGGTTACTCCTGTGTACACTGCGCTGCCTCCATTATTTAAGACAGCACTTCCTGCAGACATGCCACCTGTGATTACATTTATATGATTATTACTGGCATCATCCCAGATAATTACAAAATCACCAGCATTACTTGCGTCTACATTTATTGTTGTGCTAAAAGAACCGGATGCAAATGCAGTTGCTCCTCCTGATGCGAATGTCCATGTACCAGTATTTACCCATTTGAAAAATTCGTAGTAATAGCGTGTTGTTGCACTGGTTTTATAATATGCAACTAAAGCGTAAACTGTGCTGCCATCTGTAACGATGCAAACATCAGGATCGAGTACAGCAGTATAAGCAAATGCAACTGTACCCGTATTAGAGTGTTCCGCCATAATTAACCCGATAGGTCAGTCCGGGATTAGTATTATTATTATCGTCATAAACATTTACCCTGAAAGTATTACTACCTATATCCATAATATCATTACCCGTATTACGTGCAGAAATAGTGTTACCAACATTCCATTCAGTAAGTGACGCAGCTGTAAATTGTGCAAGCACCTTCTGGCTTAGAGCAGCAAAGAATAACATTGCAAAAATAATTTTTGAGTTTATTTTAAAATTTTTCATGACTGTAGTGTTTTTAAATTTAATTTTTATTTCTGGTTTAACTATAAATAAAATATTAGCCTTACATAGGTCATTCAATTTAAGAAGTATGCTGCGGGTTTAAATGAAGGGGTCAACAAAAACGCAGCAATCTCTCGCAGCCACGAAAAGGAAATTTGAAATTGTAAGTTTTTAAGTAGGTATGATAAATTAATTTTTCAATGGAATGATATGGAGTTGTAAATAACCGGGGGCAGTTTAAAAAGAAAATATTTGTTTTGTTATAAAGAGGAAAAAGATATTTAACATAAAAACAGAAAAGAGTAAACAAGGTTTTCATACGGTTTATTAAGTTCAGATTTAAGTTAAATGGGTAATGTAAAAGTAGAATTATTTTAATTTAAAAACAAGTTAAATCAAAATAAATTTTTGTTAATGATGCTTTAGGATGAGAGAGAATGTCTTTCAATTTTACACAATGTTTAATGGAACGGGTGCGTTGGGGTAAAATAATCATGAAAGCAACCGAAACTTAAAGAATAAAAAAAATGTGCTTTGATGATTATTTTACAGAAGGGATGGACAAAACGGCTTGTCCGGCTTGCGCTAAAGTTTCAAGTTGCGATACTGTTGCTACGAAGCGCACGGCTTGCGTATAACGAAGAAGGGATTAAAGAAGTAAAAAAAAGAAGGGTTTAGAAGCACTACTCTTAGTTTACCTACACTGTTTATTAGAAGCTCAACTCTTTGTTTACCTCTCAAAGCCCTTCTTTTTTTTATTTCTATTAATCTGAATACTATCCTTGCAAATTGATAATTTAGAAAACAAACATACATAGATTGAAAAGAAAAAAGAGAGGATTAAGATTATTAATCTTAGAGAACCTTGAGAGTTCGTATAACATGAAAATCCCCTCTCTTTTACTTGCAACAACTTCGAACAGTTCAACAAAAGCCTTGAGAGCTTGTAATAGTATTGACAAAGTGCGGCAAGCTATTTCTTTCCGTCTAATGTACAAAACAAAATTAATAAAAAATGGAAACACAAAAACAAAATTATGCAGGTCTTGACATAGGCCTTGAATGGATTGATGCTGCCTGGTATGAGCTGGATAAATTGCATCATGTAAAAGTTTCAAACAACGTATCAGGGTTTAAACAGCTGGTAAAACAGTGTGGCACAAGCCGTCACTACGTAATGGAAACCACCGGACCTTATTATGTAGCTTTGGCATTACACCTTCATCTCAAAGGCATAAAAGTATCGGTAGTAAATGCCATTGTGATAAAGCGCTTTATCCAAATGAACCTGGAGAAAAACAAGAGTGATAAAAAAGATGCAGCATGGATCTGCAAGTATGCTATCAGCCAGCAGCCCAACTTATGGCAGGCGCCACAGGAGCATATTATCAGAGCTAAACAAATGCAAACAGCCATTATGCAACTGACAAAAAACCGTACCGCTTTTATCAATGCACAAAAATCATTACAGCAAATGCCTGTGATAAGCAAAGAAAGCAAACGCAGCTATCAGCACATGATCGATCAGTTGAATAAAGAAATCATTTTGTTGGAAAAAAGTTTGAACGCATTGTTAAAACAGCATGAAGAAAAAAAGATGGAAGCGCTTGCAACTATTCCCGGAGTTGGTAAACGTACTGTAGCGATGATGATTATTGTCACTGATGGTTTTCGTAAAGTGGATAACTACCGGCAGCTATCCAGCTGGGCGGGCTTGAGTCCAAAGGAATATTCATCAGGAAAAAGTATCCGGGGCAAAATACGTATCAGTAAAATGGGAGGTAAAGAACTGCGCAACATGTTATACATGTGCAGTCTTAGTGCGATCAAATCAAACAAAGCATGTAAAGAATTATACAACCGGTTAAAAGCAAAAGGAAAAAACGGCAAATTGGCATTAGCCGCTGTTGGAAATAAACTTATTAAACAATGTGTGGCAATCGCTAAATCCGGTTTGCCATATGATGAAAAATATTTCTCTGAAAAAACTTGTTTTTAAACACAGTTCATGTTATCGGAATACCCATACCACGCACACGATTGAGTTTTTATTCTTTCACGAACTTTCGCACTTCATTCCCTGCTTTGATAAAATAAATTCCAGAAGAAAGAAACGAAATATCTAACTCAACATTATGTTCTACTGTTTTTTGCAAAACAATTTCGCCAAGTAAATTAGTAATAATTATATTCTCTTTTTCGTTTACAAATAAATTTAATATCGTATTTGTTGGATTAGGGTAAATGGTAAATCCCAAATCAGAAATTGGAATTTCAAATATTCCAGTTTCAATACACGTGAATTTAGCTGTAAAAATATTTTCACTACCTGTGAGTATTAACGTATCAGAACCTAATATGAATGGATTAATAGCAAAATCAGAAGTGACATAAGCATTGCCAAAGGAATCTAACCCTATATCATTTTCATCATCACCTCCGGTTGAAAGCGCGTCAGAACAAATTATATTTCCACCTGAATCTAATTTCACAACAAACATTGGGTCATTATAAGGAGTAGGGGCTACGATTGTATCTAAACCAAACGAAATTGAAGAAGCAGTGAAGCCACCTGATACGTAAATATTTTGTGAAGCATCTGTTGTAATACCTCTGCCACCATCATTGCCAATTCCTCCAGCTCGTTTAACCCAAAGAACATTACCCGATGAATCATATTTCACTAAGAAAAAATCAAATGTTCCTGTCGTACCTACATTAATCAATGAAGCTGTATCGAAATGAATAATATGACTTGCAAAATATCCTGTTACTAAAACATTGCCTCCTGCATCAGTACATATTGCATTGCTTTCATCCCAATTATTTCCTCCTGCACTTTTAGCCCAAAGAATATTTCCCAATGAATCATATTTTGCAGTAAATAAATCATAATTACTATTATTAAAATTTGTTAATAATGTACTGCCATACATAAACGATGGGCTACCAAATATTCCAGTGATTACAACATTATTATTTAAGTCAGTGCTAATGCTCTGACCATATTCAATGCCTGCGCCTCCGGCACATTTAGCCCATAACACATTTCCGGATGAATTATATTTCGTTACAAAAATATCCGCAAATCCAGTTAAAGTTATGCTGCCAAATGTAATGGATGTATCAAATCCACCAGTAATTAAAATGTTTCCGCTGACATCTGATGTTATTCCATCACTATATGCAAAATCAGTATTTCCTTCTCTCTTTGCCCATACCGTGTTACCAGATGCGTCATATTTAGCAATAAAAATATTCGGACAATTAGTGCCGCAATTATTTCCACCTGCATTGTAAACAGTATCGTTATCAAATATTAGAGTATCACTATCAAATGTTCCTGTTACATAAGCATTGCCATTAATGTCTGAAGTTATTCCCGTACTCTTATCTGTTCCTGCTCCTCCTACACTTTTTGCCCATTGAAAATTACCTTGTGCGTTATATTTTGCAACAAAAAAATCGTAAATCCCTGCACTATTCAAAACAGTGCTATTAAATGTCATTTGACCACTAAAGTATCCTGTTATAAGAGCATTGCCCGCAACATCTACATTTAACGCAATGCCTTCTTGAAGTCCCAATCCAGTTGCACCTTTTGCCCATAGCCAATTTGGTGATTGGGAAAAGCAAGCAGTTGAAAATAATTGACTGTTGATTAGGATGAATAAAATAAAAAGTAATTTTCTTTTCATTCAGTTTGAATTAGCACTGCCGCCTGTTCGAAGCGCAAATGGGTTTCCGATAACGAAGAAGGGATTAAAGAAGTAAAAAAAAGAAGGGTTTAGAAGCACTACTGTTCGTTTACCTGCACTGTTTATTAGAACCTCAACTCTTTGTTTACCTATCAAAGCCCTTCTTTTTTTTATTTCTTTTAATCTTACTGTTATGCGAATACTCTACTCTTACTACGAAGATGTCATGTTTGTTTTTCGCTCGGAAAGAATTTCTGCGTTACTTCAATTTGTCCGACAATATTGTTGTTGAACTCGTCAAGTTCTTCCGCTGGTATCCACAACTCATTATGGATTTGTCCGCCAACATTTTGCACTTTGTATTTTTTTAAATAGTCGGTCTTAACTGCAAACTTAGTTACGAACCCCGAACCAGAAGCTGCAACATTCCAATCCCTTGCAATTTGAATTGCATACTCTTCATTCATTACAGGATAAAAAATTGGTTGCTCCGCAAGTCGTGGCGGAAACTTAGTCCAACCTGACTGCTCAATCAACTCAAGTTCTTTTGCTCCAACAGGTCTATAAAGTGTCGTTGTCATTTTACTTTGTTGCAAGCCATTGAAAGCGTTCTTTAAACCCTGTCATTAGATTTTTTTCCTTCTCATCTGTTGAAATCTTAAGCCGTTCAATAATGTAGTTATTAATCTGTTGAGCAATCTCTTTGCTTATTTCAATCCGACCTATCCCTAAATAAGAGTCCATTCCGTATGTGCCACCTTGCATATAATCAATCAAATATTTTCTCCAATCCCGTCTTAAAAGTTCTTGACCAAAAATGTGAATGTTCATATAAATGCTAAATGTCGCCTTTGAAGATTTTGTTGTTTCAGAATATAGGTCACGGATTAATTCAGATTTTACCTTGTCAATTTGCGGAACTAAAAACTGGCATAGTTTCATCCTAAAGTCGTAATTATTATCATGAAACTTCTGACCATATTCACCATTCCAATCATACTTTATTTTCTCAAAGTCGGTTGAAGTATAGTTATCCGCAAAAGTTTGAAAGTCGTTCATTTTATGCAATCAGTTTGAAGTCGCTGTGCAGCCCAAGAGTTTCGCATAACATTTAAATATCCCTACCTCAGCAAAAGCTAAAGTATTGGTATTTCTACAAATATAAAAATTATTCCTACCTTTTTTGCAGAATTCCCTACCTTCAACTTTTACTTTAACTACTGTCTTCATAACCCCAATTTATCAAGAGGACTTAAAACATTCCCGATATGTTTAACACTTACATGCGTATAATCTCCCCTTCCATCCACTCCTTAATATATTTATACATCACCTCACCAAAACATTCCCCGGCATAACCCGCCAAATTGATTTGATAACTCTCCAAATTGATTTCATAACCCGCCAAATTAATTGCATAACCTGCTAAATTGATTGCATAACCCGCTAAATTGATTGCATAACCCGCTAAATTGATTGCATAACCCGCTAAATTGATTGCATAACCCGACAAATTAATTGCATAACCCGCCAAATTAATTGCATAACCCGCTAAATTGATTGCATAACCCGCCAAATTAATTGCATAACCCGCTAAATTGATTGCATAACCTGCCAAATTGATTTTATAACGCTTTAAACTTGTAAGATTTTTAATAATTCAGCGGCTTTTTGCTTCCGGCTCATTATCAATCGTCTCCCGAAACCAATTTTTATTGCATTAATTCCCCTTAAATAACGTTGTAATATTTATTTGATTATTTCCGAAACCTGTGGCTATATCCTCCGTAGAAAAAATCAGAATTTCAAATTATAATAAACCTTTAAAAAATTTCTTATGAAAAACAACGCTCAGGCAAAACACAACAAAAGAAAAAAACAAAACAAAAAAAATAAGCTTATGAAAACAAACACCACATCCATCACCAGGTTCGCCAATCTCAAGCACTTCCTGCTTCAGATTGCCATGCTCGGCCGTGTTGTCACAATGCTCTTCGGCAAATGGGTCGCAGTTAAAGACAGCCTTCCCGGCTTTCGGGCTGTATGCGATAAATTAAAGCTCCTTGTTGACGCTATCAATCAAAAATACGATGACTATCGCAAAATCATTAAAACCGTTGCTCAGCAAAAAAAGCAGGCGCGCGAAGCTTTATCAGAAGCCGGTTTTGTGCTCATGTCCAGTTGCCGCACCTATGCTCAGCAAAACAATATGGATGCTCTGGCCTCTAAAATGGATGTAAATCTTTCCGGTCTTCTCGGCATGAAATACCGCGACCTTATCGCCCTTATGAACAATGCATCGCAGGAAATTTTTCCGCTTATTCCCCAGGCAGATTTTAACATCACCCAGGGGGCTTATGATGACCTGCAGTCAAAAATTGCTGATGCCCAGAGTCTCGAAAATGGCCCTAAGTCTGCTATCGAACAGCGCAAATCCATTGGAAGTCAGCTCCTCGTTGATACCAAAGCTGCCATGGATTTCTTCAATAACCAGTTCCTCCCGCTTGCTACCAACTTCCGCACCAACAATGCATTCTGGTACGATCTCGTAATCACAAAACGCATCGGCAAAACCGACAATCGTCATTCTGCTCTTTTTGCCCACTGCCAGACAGAGGTGGGAGAATCCGTGTATGGTATCACCGTCACCGTTAACGAGTTCACCGATCCCGCCACAGGCAAAACCTACCGCGCAGCTTCTGCCACTTCTGACCCTAACGGGGATGCTGAAGTAATTGAATTCTTCGCTGGCAACCGCACAGTCACCCTTTCAGGTCCCGGTATTGAAACCACCACCTATCCGGCCATTCCATTTGAGCGCGGTAAAGCAGTAATAAAAACGTTCACCGTCAAGCCGGCATTCAACATTCCTGCGCCCGAAGAAACACGCCAAAAAGTGCAGGGCTGAAAAATATAGTATTCATCGGTCAAAAGGGAGTGCGTTTAACCGCGCCTCCCTTTATTTATTTTAAATAATTGGTAAAGTGCAAAAACGCCCTTCATTCGTAAATTTATATTGTTACGTATTCGTAGATGCGTTCAACCTCAAACCTCAAACCTCAAACCTCAAACCTCAAACCTCAAACTTGAAACCTACTCCTTACAGGCACAGCTGGGCGAAAAATAAACCCTCGTATCGGGCAGCAGCGAGTGGATATACTTTTGTTTTTCATCCGAAAAAAGAATGCCCCGCAATTCAAAAACCTTCAGCCCGCGTATGTTTTTAATTTCATCAGGAATCGTATCCAGCTCATTGTTCCACATCTCCAGCACTTCAAGGTCCTTAAGGTTGCCTATTTCAACAGGCAGCGAAGTAATTTCATTGCGGTTCAGCTTCAGTTGCACAAGATGAGAAAGATTACCAATTTGTGGCGGAAGCTGTGTGAGGTCATTATTGCTCAGGTCGAGCTCCTGCAGGTTTTTAAGATTTTCAATTGCGGAAGGCAGTTCCTTAATGCGGTTTTTGCCCAGGTTCAGCACCAGCAAATTCTTCAAAGTAAAAACTCCTGCCGGGATTTCAGTCAGCTTCTTTCCCCGCAGCGTTAGTTTAAAAACAGAATCAGGCTGCGCCAAAGCCTCCTCCAGGTTCAGGTAATTTTTAACATTCTTGAGCTCCTCCGGCTCCGGAACATTTTGAGCCTGCAACCCAACCGTCACAAACCACACCGCCATCAAAAACAATCCTGTACTTTTTACCATTTAATTACCAACCATTCAAACAAATTAACATAATTAACACAATCAACCAATCAACCAATCAACATTTAATATTTAATATTCAACATTCAATCTCCTCACCGTCTCCTCCCTGTCCTTCTCCATCTGTTTAACCAGTGCATCAGCCGAATCAAACTTCACCTCATCCCGCAGCCGCGATTTAAAATACACCGTAATTTTTTCCCCGTAAATATTTTTCTCAAAATTAAGAATGTTCACCTCAATGCTCACATCACCGTCATCAAAAGTGGGCCGTGTGCCAATGCTCAGCATACCCGTTTCCTGCTTATCTGAATGTTGAAGATCAACCTTTACGGCATAAATACCATTGGCGGGAACCAGCTTGTAATTTTCCGGAATGTGAATGTTTGCAGTCGGAAACCCCAGTGTGCGTCCTAATTCTTTTCCCTTCACCACAATTCCGCTGAGGCTGTAATCATGTCCTAAAAATTCCCTGGCCGTGGCAACATCCCCCTCCAGCAGCGAATTCCTGATCTTGGTCGAGCTCACAGCCACCTCTTTTATATCCTGCTCCGGAATCTCCTCCACCTCATAATTATAAACTATACCCAGCTCCTGCAAATCCAGCAGCGTCCCCTCCCGGTTTCTCCCGAAGTGATGGTCATAACCAATCACCAGCTTCTTCGTCCCTATTTTATTAACCAGGATATCGCGTATATATTCCGTTACCGAGGTTCGCGAAAACTTCTGTGAAAAAGGATGCACAATCAAATGCTGAACCCCGTAATGCTTCAGCAATTGTTTCTTCTCCTCCATCGTATTCAGCAGCACCAGCCCGTGGTCATCCGGGTACAAAACCATCCGCGGATGCGGAAAAAAAGTAAGCACCACCGACTCGCCCCCGGTCGCCTTTGCAATTTCATTTACACGGTTAATTATTTTCTGGTGCCCTATATGAACCCCGTCAAAAGTGCCGATCGTAACAACAGCGTTTTTAAGTGTTGTAAATTCATCTATGGAGTTGTATATTTTCAAAGCGTATGCTATAAAAATTTCAAAAACTTCAGCATGTAAAGGTTCAATTTAAACTCGTTTATAATTCACTCTTAAACATTTGAACTTTAAACTCACTTGCATCCGTCATTATTTTCCGAAATTAGAAATAAAATCTTTTTTGATATGTTTTTTTGGCTAATTTCGCACCCTGATTTTAAAAAACCTTCGCTTAAAAGATTAAAATACAGATGACAAATAAAGGTAAAATTGTACAAGTAATCGGACCCGTAGTTGACGTAGCCTTCGAAACAGAAGGTGGGAAGCTTCCTAACATCCTTGATGCCCTTGAAGTCAGCAAATCTGACGGCCAGAAAGTTATCCTTGAGTGCCAGCAGCACATCGGTGAAGATACCGTTCGCGCCATCGCCATGGATTCAACGGATGGAATGGTAAGAGGTATGGACGTTACCGCAACAGGAACAGCCATTAAAATGCCGAAAGGTGATGCCATCAAAGGAAGATTGTTCAATGTAATCGGCCAGGCAATTGACGGAATCGGCCCGGTTTCAAACGAAAACGGAAGCCCCATTCACCGCGAAGCTCCCAAGTTTGAAGACCTTTCCACAGAAATACAGGTACTTTTTACAGGTATAAAAGTTATTGACCTTCTCGAACCTTATTCTAAAGGCGGTAAGATCGGGTTGTTCGGTGGTGCCGGAGTAGGCAAAACCGTATTGATCATGGAACTTGTTAACAATATTGCCAAAGCCTATGCAGGTCTTTCCGTATTTGCCGGTGTGGGAGAACGTACCCGCGAAGGAAATGATTTGCTCCGCGAATTTTTAGAATCAGGTGTTATTAACTATGGAGATGATTTCAAGCACTCCATGGAAAAAGGCGGCTGGGATCTTTCAAAAGTAGATTTCCAGAAACTTCAGGATTCCAAAGCTACGCTTGTATTTGGCCAGATGAATGAACCTCCCGGTGCCCGTGCACGTGTGGCTCTTTCCGGTTTAACCGTTGCCGAATATTTCCGAGATGGTGATGAAAAATCCGGTGGCCGCGATATTCTTTTCTTTATTGATAATATTTTCCGTTTCACACAAGCCGGATCTGAAGTATCAGCTCTTTTAGGCCGTATGCCTTCAGCCGTAGGTTACCAGCCCACGCTTGCCACAGAAATGGGAGCCATGCAGGAACGCATTACTTCAACAAAACGCGGTTCCATTACATCCGTACAGGCCGTATATGTACCTGCAGATGACTTAACCGACCCTGCTCCTGCTACAACATTTGCCCACCTTGATGCAACAACTGTATTAAGCCGTAAAATTGCTGAGCTCGGTATTTATCCTGCTGTTGATCCGTTGGATTCCACATCAAGAATCTTATCCGCTGCTGTTCTCGGTGACGAACATTATAATTGTGCACAAAGAGTTAAAAATATTCTGCAGCGCTACAAAGAACTGCAGGACATCATCGCCATTCTTGGGATGGATGAATTAAGTGATGAAGATAAACTGGTTGTATCACGTGCAAGACGCGTTCAGCGATTCCTTTCACAACCTTTCTTCGTTGCCGAACAGTTCACCGGGTTAAAAGGCGTATTGGTTCCCATAGAAGAAACCATTAAAGGCTTCAATATGATTATGGATGGTGAGGTAGATGAATATCCCGAAGCGGCCTTCAACCTTGTAGGAACCATTGATGATGCCATTGAAAAGGGTAAGAAACTCCTGGCTGAATCAAAATAGGTTGATAGGTTAATTGTGTTAATCAGGTTCACTGGTTGATATTATCAGCAACGAACACAATTAACACAATTAACATAATTAACATAATCAAAAAAATGCACCTCGACATCCTCACTCCCGATAAGAAACTATTCTCCGGTGAAGTAACATCCGTTCTTGTTCCCGGTGCAGCCGGACAATTCCAGGTGCTCAATAATCACGCTCCTATTATTTCTACTTTAATTAAAGGTACTGTGAAAATAAAATCCGCTGAAGGCGAAAAAACATTTGATGTAAACAGCGGAGTAATCGAAGTGCTGAAGAATAAAATTGTAGTTCTTGTAGAGTAATATTTCAGCCTAATAATTTTTCAATCACTTTAGGGTAAAATTCCAGCTCGAGCTTTCTTATTTTCTCCAATATCTTTTCGGGAGAGTCATGTTCATCAATTGAAAATTTTTTTTGGAAAATAATTTCTCCATCATCAAATTTTTCATTTACGTGGTGGATGGTAATACCTGTTTCTTTTTCCCTGGCGGCATGAACGGCTTTATGTACATTCATCCCATACATTCCTTTCCCTCCGAATTTCGGGAGCAATGCCGGATGAATATTGATAATCCGTCCTTTAAATTCCTGGATAATCTTTTCGGGGATTAATTTTAAAAAACCTGCAAGAACAACCAGGTCAATTTTCATTTCTTTTAACAAATTCAGGATTATATCTGTTTCAAATTCCTGTTTTGTAAATGAACGGCATGGTACATTTAAATTTGCGGCCCTGTTGAGAACATTTGCATCTTTTCTGTCGGACAAAACAATTGCAACTTTTATGACCTCATGATGTTGAAAATACCTGATAATTTTTTCCGTATTGGTTCCCTCACCGGATGCGAATATTGCTATGTTCTTCATACCGTAATATTGCGGCCGAAATTAGTAAGAACTCTATTGTTAAGCCGATAAAATTCCATTATGATCAAGACTATTTCCGGCAAATTAACGGTTAAACAATGGAGAAATTGAAGTTTTTTTCTTGCGAAAATCTCATTTTGATATTCAATGCCTAATTTGTTACTTTGCGCCCTGAATTTTATAAAACTTAAATTTTAAAGATATGGCAGACATTGCATCACGTGTTAAAGCAATCATTGTTGACAAGTTGGGCGTAGACGAAAACGAAGTTAACAACGAATCCAGTTTTACAAATGACTTAGGGGCTGATTCGCTCGACACCGTTGAACTTATTATGGAATTTGAAAAAGAATTCAATATTGCCATCCCCGATGACCAGGCAGAAAAAATCAGCACAGTAGGTCAGGCAGTAGATTATATTCAGGCAAACGCAAAATAAATTTTTCTTCCGCTGATGACATTCAGGCGAGTTGTAGTTACTGGGCTTGGTGCGCTTACTCCTTTGGGAAATTCTGTAACAGATTACTGGAACGGATTAGTAACCGGAAAGAGTGGTGCTGCACCCATAACCCGTTTTGATGCCTCCAAATTCAAAACACGTTTTGCCTGCGAGGTAAAAAACTTTGATGTTTCCAATTACCTTGACCGCAAAGAGGGACGCAAACTTGATCTTTTTTCTCAATTCGGCATCGCTGCTGCAACTGAAGCGGTAACCAGTTCGGGAATTTCAGAATATAAAGAGTTAAATCACGATCGTGTTGGGGTAATCTGGGGTTCAGGCATTGGCGGATTAGGTTCCTTCAATGAAGAAGTAAAAGGTTTTGCAAAAGGTGATGGTACTCCACGTTACAATCCGTTTTTTATTCCCAAGATGATTGTTGATATTGCAGCAGGGCACATCTCTATGAGATACGGCTTCCGCGGACCCAATTTTGCGACAGTATCCGCCTGTGCGTCCTCAACAAACGCAATCATTGATGGATATAATTACTTGCGCCTGGGCAAAGCAGATATTTTTGTAGTTGGAGGTTCAGAGGCTCCAATTGCGGAACCGGGTGTAGGAGGATTTAATGCAATGCACGCGCTCTCTGTACGCAATGATTCACCTGAAACAGCATCACGGCCTTTCGATTTGGACCGGGATGGTTTTGTAATGGGTGAGGGAGGTGGTTCTCTTATTCTCGAAGAACTTGAGCATGCAAAGAAGCGTGGTGCAAAAATTTATTGTGAATTGGTAGGCGGTGGAATGTCCGCAGATGCTCATCATCTTACCGCTCCTCATCCGGAAGGGTTAGGTGCCCTGAATGTAATGAAAGCCGCACTTGAAGATGCCGGCATGAAGCCTGAAGATATTGATTACATAAATGTTCATGGTACATCAACTCCCTTAGGAGATATCAGCGAAGTAAAAGCGATACAAAGCATTTTTGGCGATCACGCTTTTAACATTAACATCAGCTCTACAAAATCAATGACCGGGCATCTGCTGGGGGCAGCGGGTGCCGTGGAGGCAATTGCTTCGGTACTTGCCGTTGCAAATGATATCGTTCCCCCTACAATAAATCATTTTACCGATGACCCTGCTTTCGATAAACGGCTGAACTTTACTTTCAACAAAGCGCAGAAAAAAACGATACGTACAGCATTGAGCAATACGTTTGGTTTTGGAGGTCACAATGCAACAGTGATCTTCAGAAAATATGCGGCTTAAGTTTTGATATTAGATTTTTTAAAATATCTTCTTTTAAAAAATTCAGAAGACAAAAAACTGTTCTCTGCAATAAAGAATCTTTCGGGAGTTTATCCGGGAAACCTGGCTGTTTATAAACTGGCTTTCAGTCATAAATCTGTAGCCAAGGAAATTAGCAGAGGCGTAAAACTTTCCAATGAGCGCTTGGAATACCTTGGTGATGCCGTGCTCGGTGCAGTAGTTGCAGACCTTCTTTTTAAGCGGTTTCCTTATCGGGATGAAGGGTTTCTCACAGAAATGCGGTCAAAAATTGTAAGCAGGGAAAATCTAAAAACACTGGCCATGAAAATTGGTATTGATAAAATGGTTCAGAAAGACATTGGGCCCGGTTTATACCGTTCGATGTATGGAGACGCTTTTGAAGCGCTGATTGGTGCAATCTATCTTGATAAAGGATATAAGATTGCTCAAAAATTTATCCTTGATCGGATCATCCGCATTCATCTTGACCTGAATGAAATGGAAGCGACTGAAAGCAACTTTAAAAGTAAGGTGCTGAATTGGGGACAGAAGGAAAAACGAAATGTGGTTTTTGAAACAATTGAAGAAAACTCTACTACGCGTCTTATTAAAGTGCGTCTTTTAATTGATGATAAAGAAATTGCTACCGGGCAGGATTTTTCAAAAAAGAAGGCTGAACAGATTGCAGCCGAATCGGCTTGCGAGCAATTGGGGATTTGAAAATTCGAAATCAATTAAGAGCTGGAATATTCCATCGTTGAACCCGCCAGTTTTCCTTCATCCATTTCAAAAAGTTTTTGAAGCTGTTTGTATGGTTGTAATCATGGAAAGTAATCACAATGAAGAAAAGGTAAATCATGCGCGGGTTAGTGGCTTTATTCAGCACAATCAAAGTAAACATAGTTATTCCCAGATCACCGAAATGATTAAATTCAAGCACATCTTTCAATGCCTGTCGTGGAATTATCAGTGAAAAGTGCCCTTTTCGTTTTTCACTTGTTTGCCTTATTTTACCGCTCCACGGATTGTAATAAATAAATGTGTTTTCCAGGTCAAAGCTAAAACCCCGGGGAAACAGTAAGCAAAAGAAAAAACGGTTGCGGTTCATCTTCTGACGGAGCTTTTCAATGTCTTCTCCTGTAAATACCGCCACTTTATCGCGCTCTTCAAATTCTTTTGCTTTTCTGATATATTCTTCAGGATGATGATTATAAGCTGACGGGTCTTTGGAAGTAATAGCAAAGGTGGAGAGATCAATTTTTGAATAAGGCGGAACTAATCTTGTCTTGCTTTTCCAATATTTCTGAGCATCGCTGAAAGCAACTTTAAATGCATTCGCCCAGTTTGAATCAGAACGGTAAAAAATAACCTGGCTGGCAAAAGGCATGAAATAATCAATCTTGAGGAGGTCACAGTTATCACAGATATATTCGATATAATCTTTTTTTTCCTTCATGCTGATCCGTTCGGAATTGCGAAGAAAACTGTTTACAATACTTGCCGGTGAATAGCTGCTTAAAAGAATTCGTTTTTTATTTGCCGGGCAATGTTCATCCAGAAATTTTACCAATTGTTTCCATTGACCGGTCTGAGGCTTTGAATCATTTTGATTAATGATAAAAGCAGTAGGAGTGTCAATTAATAGAACACTGTCATCATTATATAAAGGAATGCTCAGGACGCGAATACTTTCCGTAAGAGTATGCCATTTTAAATATTCAAGTGCTTTTGCTTTCTTACCAATCTCACTTAAAAACTTTGTAATATTATCCTCGGCAAGTAAAGGAGCAAGAAACTGAATCTCATTGCTCATCTTCCTGATCGTATACGTGTGAAAATGATCAGGATGCTCATGCGTTACATAGCAATATTTTACACGGTTCACCTCTTCCCATTCTTCAGTTGAAGGATAATTTTGAAGCCACCAGCTTCTCCAATAACAAGAGCCTTTCAGCCATGGATCGGTCAATAAAACTGGTTGATTATTATCGTCACGCAGCAACAAAGCGGCATGCCCCAAGGTTTCAATATTCATGAGCGCTATTTACTGCAAAATTAAAAAATGGTTTCGTGTTCAGGGAGGGATAAAAGTTTAGTTATAAGCTGAACAATTTCAGTTGCTTATTCTGATATTTTCCTTACTTTCGCACCTCGAATTTTAAAAATCAATAATTTACGTATGGATAATTTTATTTATGTAGTTCCCGGTTTGGCTATTGTGGGGCTGATTTACACCTTTTTAAAAGCGCGCTGGGTAACCCGCCAGGAAGCAGGGAATGACAAAATGAAAGAGATTGCTGGTTACATTGCTGAAGGAGCAATGGCTTTCTTAAAAGCCGAATACAGGATTCTCAGTATATATGTTTTAATTGCAGCATTGCTCCTGGGATTCATGGGGTACAGCAACCCTGATTCACATTGGACAATTGCCATTGCCTTTATTATAGGTGCTTTCTTTTCAGTTAGTGCCGGATACATTGGAATGAGAATAGCTACTAAGGCCAATGTGCGTACAGCACATGCAGCACGGACCAGCCTTTCAAAAGCACTGGCTGTTTCATTTGGTGGTGGCTCAGTAATGGGAATGGGTGTGGCCGGATTGGCGGTTCTGGGATTAGGAGGATTATTCATTGTGCTTAAAAATTTCTTCGGAGCAACGGCTGTTAACAGTGAAGAAATGATTCGCACTGTTGAGGTGTTAACAGGATTTTCGCTTGGTGCAGAAAGTATTGCATTGTTTGCACGCGTAGGTGGTGGAATTTATACGAAAGCTGCCGATGTGGGTGCTGACCTTGTCGGAAAAGTTGAAGCAGGTATTCCTGAGGATGATCCTCGAAATCCTGCAACTATTGCTGATAACGTAGGCGATAATGTGGGTGATGTTGCCGGCATGGGAGCTGACTTGTTTGGGTCTTACGTAGCAACTGTTTTGGCAACGATGGTTTTAGGCCGTGAAACTACTTCTGCCGATAATTTTGGCGGTATTGCCCCGATCATACTCCCCATGTTCATTGCCGGTATGGGAATTATTTTTTCAATCATCGGAACTTTGTTTGTAAAAGTTTCAGATACGGGCGAAGCTACCACTTCAAAAGTTCAGAAAGCTTTGAACATGGGAAATTGGGTTTCAATTGTTTTAACTACCATTTTTTGCTACTTCGCAGTGAACTGGATGTTACCTGAAACTATGATTCTTCGCGGCCATGAGTTTACACGTAACGGAGTTTTTGCAGCGATTTTTGTCGGACTGGTTGTAGGAACATTAATGAGTCTTTTTACTGAATATTATACGGCAATGGGCAAACGTCCTGTAATGACTATTGTCCGCCAATCATCTACAGGACATGCAACAAATATTATCGGTGGTTTGGCAATGGGAATGGAATCAACTGTTGCACCAATTTTGGTTTTGGCTGGCGGGATTTATTTCTCCCACCATTTTGCCGGTTTGTATGGAGTGGCGATCGCTGCAGCGGGCATGATGGCCACAACTGCCATGCAGTTGGCGATTGATGCTTTCGGCCCGATTGCGGATAATGCCGGTGGTGTAGCTGAAATGAGTGAATTACCAAAAGAGGTTCGCGAAAAAACAGATGTGCTGGATGCGGTTGGAAATACAACTGCTGCTACCGGAAAAGGTTTTGCTATTGCATCTGCAGCTTTGACTGCTCTTGCATTGTTTGCAGCCTTTGTAGGTATTGCCGGAATTGAACGCATTGATATTTACAAAGCGGATGTGCTTGCAGGTTTATTTGTCGGGGGAATGATTCCTTTTATTTTTTCATCACTGGCAATTGCTGCAGTAGGGCGTGCTGCAATGGCGATGGTGGAGGAAGTGCGCAGGCAGTTTCGCACCATCCCTGGAATTATGGAAGGGAAAGGAAAACCTGAATATGATAAATGTGTTGCCATTTCCACACAGGCATCTCTTAAAGAAATGATTTTGCCCGGCTCTATTGCTTTAATAGTTCCTGTAATTGTTGGGTTCACGATGGGGCCTGAAGTGCTGGGCGGAATGTTAGCTGGCGTAACTGTTTCAGGGGTTCTTATGGGAATGTTTCAAAATAATGCCGGTGGTGCCTGGGATAATGCTAAAAAGAGTTTTGAAAAAGGAGTTGAGCACCAGGGAGAGTTGCATAAAAAAGGTTCCGATATGCACAAGTCATCTGTAACGGGTGATACAGTTGGAGATCCTTTTAAAGATACTTCCGGTCCTTCTATGAATATTTTAATTAAGCTTATGTCAATTGTTTCGTTAGTAATTGCACCATCTCTTGCAAAAATGGACTGGGGTTACGGAAAAGAAACCTCAAGTGTGCACAAAATGGATTGTTGCGGAGGAAAAATGGGTTGCACCGAAATAAAAGGTGAGATGAAATGTGACATGAGTAAATGCGCAAACATGACTAAAGAAGAATGTGCTGCTTATTGCGACAAGATGGGTTGTACCGCTGCTGAAAAAGAATTATGCCTGAAAAATTGCAAAGGATCATTGGAGGCTTCGGTCTGCATGCCGGGTTGTAATCTTAAATGTTCTTCAAAAGAAACATGTGCAAAAACGTGTGGCGCATCCTGTGTTTCACATCATCTTAATTGACCTGAGAATCTGAAGTTTTTCTTTTTCCTTCGAACCTGAAAACCAAGTAAATTAATAAGGAGGTTAGTATTATTGACGACAATAGCATCATTTTTTCATCAGAAGCAGTGCCAAGCTCTTCCGGGTCAAAACTGATTTTGTTTTGCTGTTGCAAAAAGCTGAACACAACTGCTGCAGCATTATTAATAAAATGAGCGAAGACAGGTAGCCACAAGCTTCCGCTCCATAACAATAAATATCCGAGAAAAATCCCAAGCATCATTCTTGGGAAAAAACCATAAAACTGCAAATGGATGGCACTGAAAATTGTTGCCGTGATTAAAATTGCAACATGGTTATTTTTTGTCATTTGTGAAAATACCCTTTGCAGAATCCCTCTAAAGAATAGTTCTTCGCCAAGTGCCGGGAGCAAAGCCACAATAAAAATATTAGTTAATAGTGATGTAATAGAACTGCCGGAAAGAAAAGCTTCTGTTAAACGTGCCGCTTCATTTTCCGAACTTTTCATCCACTCTTCTAATGCTGCAAATGATGATGGTAATTTAAGCCGGCTGTTTATTTCAACCATCCAGTTAATGAATGGTATCGAGGCAAATAAAATTGTTATCACAAGCAAAAGAGAAATAAATAGTCCACTTTTTTTTAATCCAAGAAATTCCAGAAAATCTGAATCAAAAAAATAAGCAGCAACAAAAGCAGGAACAATGAATAAACCAATGCCTCCTGAAAGAATCTGCAACAATTTCATACTGTTGATTGCTGCAGGATCATTAAAGTCATTAAGTATGTTTGTGTCGGAAAATAAATTAATTCCATAATGAAATTTAATAATCGCAAAACTTATAACAAGGAAAACAAAGCTTGAAAGAAACATTATCCCAATCGCAAAGAGGAGTTTTTGAAAAGGTGGTAGGTTTGAAAGCATTCCACGTAAAGCCATAATCTCGTAAATTTGTGAGCGAAATTAAGTATTCTTATCGCTTATCCTGTGGTCAAAATTGATAACATACAACTTGGAGAATTTCCCTTACTTCTTGCCCCCATGGAGGATGTGAGCGACCCGCCTTTTCGTGCAGTTTGTAAGGAAAATGGCGCTGATATGATGTACACAGAGTTTATCTCATCAGAGGGATTAATTCGCAATGCGACCAAGAGCACAAAAAAACTTGACATTTTTGAAAACGAACGTCCTATTGGAATCCAGATCTACGGAAGCGAAATTTCTTCCATGCGTGAGGCGGCATTGATTGCAGAAAAGGCAAATCCTGAGCTGATAGACATCAATTATGGCTGTCCGGTAAAGGGTGTTGCATGCAGGGGTGCGGGCGCTGGGTTATTACAGGATATCCCGAAAATGGTAAAGATGACCGAAGAAATAGTTAAAGCAACGCATCTTCCTGTAACTGTGAAAACAAGATTAGGCTGGGATGATAAAACGAAAAATGTGAATGAAGTTGCGGAACGTTTGCAGGATATCGGAATTAAAGCATTGTCCATCCATGGTCGTACACGCGCGCAACTATATAAAGGACCTGCTGACTGGACATTGATTGGTGAAATAAAAAATAATCCACGAATTTACATTCCAATTTTCGGAAATGGAGATGTGGATTCTATTGAAAAGGCTGTTGAAATGCGTAACCGATACAATGTGGATGGGGTAATGATCGGTAGAGCAAGTATAGGATACCCATGGATTTTTAACGAGATAAAACACTTTATTAAATACGGTGAATATTTACCCAAGCCTTCCATTGCGCAAAGAATTGATGTATGCAGAAAACATCTCGATTTTTCAATTCACTGGAAAGGGGAAAAACTGGGCATTCTTGAAATGCGCAGGCATTATTCAAATTATTTTAAAGGAATAGATCATTTTAAGGAATTTCGAATGCGATTGGTAACGCTTTTTGATATAAATGAAATTCATTCCGTTTTGGATGAAATTTCCACGCGTTATTCAGAGATGTCCTTTGCATAATATTATACTATTAGATTTTCGTAATACAATAGTATAAATTGTAAGGTATTTTGATTTTTTTTTGATTACTGACGCTACCTTTCGTAGAATTAATAAAACATATTTCTATGAAAAAAATAGTATTATTTATGGCCCTTGCCTCAATCCTCTGCTCATCCTGCTACAATAGGAAACATGGCAGAACAGGCTGGAGCAAAGAGAACATTAAAACTGTTGAAAAAGTAAAACCATCTTAACATACATTTATCAACAGGAATAAAGCTCCGCTTAATTTATTTAAGGCGGAGCTTTTATATTTTAAAAAGTGTTAATTATTGTATAATGATCTTTTCAATCCGCACTTTTTCACCGGAAAAAATCTTTACAAAATAAATTCCTTTCGGAGATTTGGAAAGATCTATTTGAACAGATGCAGGCAGTTTTGATAAAGAGAAGTTTATTTTCTCACCAACCACGTTATAAATTTCCAGGTAAGAATTTTCGAAGCCGGAAGTGTAATTCTTTAAAATAAATTTTCCATTTGATGGGTTCGGTGAAATGCCTGAAGCCTCTACAGTGTTCTGCGCGATACCTGTTGTGGAGCCGGGGAATGGCTGATATCTTAAGACAGGAGTTTGTTGAGTTCCATCAACGGTGGTAATTCCATAAATCAAAATCGGCTGCAAAATGGAATCAACAAACCAATAATAATAATCGTCCTGTATTAAATTATCTATTGCCGGAACTCCTAAAAAATAGGTTACAATATGAAATGTTTCCACCCCGTGAATTCTGAGTACATCGGTAAAAGTTCCGGTTGGCAGCATTAATATCCCCTGCATGTCAGCATTAATAGTAAGAGAACCCATTTCGAGTTTTACAGAATCTTCACCCAGGTTAAATGGTGCAAATCTGCCGTGATAAGAAGAGCTAACAGTTTGGCCGGCCGTAATCGGAAAATGAAATTCAGTAGCCACCGTTCCAGATTCATAAATACCATAATTACTGGTGCTTAAATACCAGCCAATTCTGTCAATGTTGTTAATCGTATTTTGATAGTAAAAATATCCAGCAGCACCGCTTTCTCCGCGTGCAATTGTAGCGGTAGGGAAAGAATCATTCCCAAACCCAGTCGGAACGCTGGCAGGATCTACATAATAGAAATCATAAGTGGTGCCTGCATATAATAGAGCAGATTCATCCCAGACTTTTGCGGTCACAGGTCCTGTGCCTGTAGCATCAAAACCAAATGTATTGGCATCAACATAATGAAGTGTGTCCCCGATTGCCGGCAATTGGTGAGTTTCAGAAATGGTAACTAATTGTGCATTTGCATAAGGAGCAAAAAATGTGATGGCAATAATGAATAAAACTGAAGTTAATGTAAGTAAATTTTTTTTCATGTGAATTTGTTTTGTGAAATCTGATTTTATTTTATTTACCGAATATTACGAAAATTTTTACAAATATGAAAATCTTTTGGACACGTAAATGGCTTTTCAACTTGTGGTTTGCGATTTTATTAACATGCTTTGGTTCAGTAGCTAAAGTCTGTGCAAATTATATTCAGGGTAAAGTGACTGATAAACAAGGAGAGCCATTGCCATTTGCCAATGTTTATTTAAAAGGAACTACAAAAGGGACAACCACTAACCTTGACGGATATTACAAAATGGATGTGCAGGAGGGAACTTATGAAATCGTATTTAAGTTTATCGGGTACAAGACTACGGAAAAAGAAATTTTGGTTAATCAACCGCAGGTAACTCTGAACAGTTCACTCGAAAAAGAAGAATACTCTTTAAAAGAAGTCGTGATCAAAGCCGGTGAAGATCCTGCTTACGAAATTATAAGAAATGCGATCAGCAAAAGAAAATTTTATCATGACCAGGTGGATGAATATTCCTCTGATGTTTATATAAAGGGGTTGCAAAAATTAATTAAGTGGCCTGAAAAATTTTTGGGACAAAAAGTTGAATTAAAAGATTTTGTTGATTCAATTACCCACATTATTTATTTATCAGAATCGGTTTCAAAATTTAATTATAAAAAGCCCGGCCAGGTTCGAGAGGAAATGATTTCGTCTAAAGTAAGCGGTAACAGTAAAGCATTCAGTTGGAACCAGGCATCGGACATGCTGTTTAACTTTTATGAAAACTTAATGGAAACCGGTGTTAGTCCCCGTGGAGTGGTTTCGCCCATATCAAGCAGTGCATTGTTTTATTATAGGTACAGGCTGGAGGGAACTTTTATCGAAAACAATGTGTTAGTGAATAAAATTTCCGTGATTCCTAAAAGAAAAAATGATCCGGTTTTTCGCGGAACAATTTACATACAGGACAGTACATGGCGAATACACTCACTTGATTTGTTTCTTACTAAAGATGCTCAAATTCTTTTTGTGGATACACTTTCAATTAAACAAGTATTTGTCCCTGTCAAAGCAGATAACTCTGTCTGGATGCCGGCATCAAACCAGTTTAATTTTCATTTCGGAGTTTTTGGATTTGAAGGCAATGGAAATTATGTAGGTGTTTTTTCAAACTATAATCTTCAACCGGGTTTTTCGGAAAATTTTTTCAAAGGTGAGGTAATGAAAGTGAATGAAGACGCAAATAAAAAAGATACTTCATATTGGACTTCCATCAGGCCAATTCCGTTAACGAATGATGAACAACAGGATTATGTGAAAAAAGATAGTGCCCAGGTTCGAAAAGAAGCAAAACCCTTTCTTGATTCATTGGACAGGAAGACTAATAAAATAGGACCTGTCAAAATTTTGTTCACAGGTTATAATTACCGCCAGCGTTACAAAAAGCAGGCATTTAATTTTTCTCCGATTATTCAAAATGTTCAGTTTAATACAGTTGAAGGATTAAACTTCAGCATGGTGACAGAATACACGAAAACATATGAAAACAAGAAAAAAATCAGTTTGAAACCATTCCTGAAATATGGCATTTCAAATAAAACTTTCAATGGCACTCTTCGAATGGAATATAGTTATAACCGTGAAAATTTTTCTTCTATTGCCATTGAAGGTGCAAAAAATTCTGTTCAGTTCAATGACAAAAATCCGATCAGCCCCACAATTAATACTGATTATGCTCTTTTCGGAAGAAAAAATTACATGAAAATTTACAACAGTACGTATGGACTTTTAAATTATAAGACGGAAATTATTAACGGGATTGAAATAAATGGAAATGTCATGTATGCAGAAAGAACTCCGTTGGTAAACCATACTGATTACTCTTTTGTAAGCAGAAGTAACCGGGAGTATTCTTCAAACAATCCGTTAGATGCACTTAATGATCAACCTGCATTTAAAAAAAATCAATCGCTCAGTGCGGCAATTAATTTCCGTTTCAGAATAAATCAAAAATATATTTCAAGGCCTGAAGCAAAAATAATTATCGGTTCAAAATACCCAACTTTTGTTTTGAATTATAAAAAAGGATTTAATAAAATTCTCGGAAGCGATGTTAATTATGATTTGATTGCAGCAGGTATTAATGATGAAATGAATCTTGGTTTGCTCGGTTCTTTAAAGTACGAAGCTATCTGCGGAAAATTTTTAACTCATAAGGCGATGTACTTTATGGATTATATGCATTTTAATGGCAATCTCACCGTTTTTTCTTCTTTTGATCTGCGAAAATTCAACATTCTCGATTATTATTCTTATAGTACAAATAATGAATTTGTCGAAGGGCATGTTGAACATAACTTCGAAGGATTTATTTTTAATAAAATTCCATTGCTCAGAAAATTAAAGCTCAATGAAATTGCAGGATTTGATTATTTGCATGTGAAAGGATTGGATGATCACTTGGAAATTTCTGCAGGTATTTCAAAGCTCGATATAATAAGAATTGAATTTGTTACCGGGTTTACCAAGAATGCCCAAACACAAACCGGTATAAGGATAAGCCTGGCAGGATTTTAAAATCTATTTCTGTTTACATTTTCATGAGATGAGTGATTTTCTGCCATTTTAAGTTTGCGTTGCCCGCAATGTCACGAAGGAAAGGTTTTTTCTTCATCCTGTCCTTATAAATTAAAGGTGTTTGCCGACATGCCTGAATTTTGCCCGGTTTGTAAACTTGATTTCAAGCCGGAAGCTGGTTTTTATTGGGGAGCATTGTATGTCAGCTACGGATTGTCCGTTTTACTTTCACTGCTTCTTTTTGCCGGAATGTATTTGAGGTGGGGTTGGCTGATATGGCAATTTTTATTAGCGGATACCCTGATGCTTATTTTCCTGGCTCCGGTTCTTTTGCGTTATTCTCGCGTGCTTTGGATGTACATCTGTTATCATTTTTTCCCGGGAAGGTGGAAAAATTGATTCCGCATGAGATTGTTTTCTGTTCTAACCATCTTATGAGATACCAAGTTACCAGGAAGGAATTGAAAACCAACCGTAAGTATCATTTTTTATAGAAAGAGTAAAAATATTTTTTTTAAGACATTCTGTAACTTACAGGTATACCTGTTCGTCACATTTACAGAAATCATAATTTTGATCTAAAATTACCTGTCTTTTAGTGACCGCTTCAGAATATAATAAATGTGTGGACTTGCATTCAGATGGAGTGTACCGTTTTATCCTCCACAACTGCAGGGATAAAGATGATGCGAAAGATATTGTACAGGATACATATGAAAAATTATGGATTACTCATTCCAATGTAAATTTTGAAAAAGCAAAGTCTTACATTTTTACTACAGCTTACCGGACCATGATAGATAAAATAAGAAGGGATAAAAAAAAGGGTGCATTCGATGAGGTGGATTTTAAAACCCATGCACACAGCGAACAATATTCGGATGTGAAAGCACAATTACGGGAAGCCGTGAAAAAACTTCCCGAAATACAGCGCAGCGTAATTACACTTCGCGATTATGAAGGGTACAGCTATGAGGAAATCGGTGAAATTACAGGATTGAATGAATCCCAGGTTAAAGTATACATTTATCGTGCACGGGTTTTTTTGAAGGAGTATATCGGAAGTATAAGTAATTTGATTTAAAATTGAAAAATAATCAGGATTGGTGATGGAAAAAATAACAAGAAATAATTACGAAATATATTTTCTTGATTATTACGAAGGAAATCTGTCTGCAGAAAAGCAGGCTGAATTATTTTTATTTCTTGAAAAGCATCCGGATTTAAGAAATGAATTCGAAGGTTTTGAAATGGAACCCCTGCCTTCCGTGGATATTTCTTTCGATGAAAAAGAAAATTTGAAGAGGGGAATAATCACAAAGGCAAATTATCAACATTACTTAATCGCAAAGATTGAAGGGGATTTAACAAAAGATGAATTACATGAGTTGAATAAATTTTTATTTCAACATCCGGAATATAAAAAAGAAGAAAAACTTTTTGAATACACGAAACTTGCACCTGAATTGATTTCTTTTCCCCGTAAATTGAATCTCAAAAAAGCTGTTCCGATTACAGAAAGAAACAAAGCAGTCTATATTTCCATTGCAGCAGCATGTTTATTATTGTTGGTTGGAGTTTATTTTTTAAGAAACCATTCTAATGAGAGTATGCAGGCAAACAGAGAAACAAAAAATACAAACTCTCCGATAACAAAAAATAATAACAATCTGGAAAATCTTTCACATGGAGAAAGTGAAAATAAAAAGCTGCCTGTAAAAAAAGAGAATCCCGCACCGGTGGAATTATCGGCTAAGAGTAAAAATGCTTATGCAGATAATGTAAATACAGAAAAAAATAAAAAGCAGGATTCGCCAAAGAAAAACAAGATTGAAAAAACTTTTGTGGAAAAGAAAATAAATTCTCGCACCTTTGAAACAATTGACCTGATAGAAAGAAAAGAAGTTGCACAGGTTGAAACGAAAGAAGTTCCGCAGCAACAGATCGCATATATCAATATCAATTTGTTGAAACAGGAATTAAATAATGCAACCGCATTAAACTCTTATCTTGACAATGTTACTGACTCCCGTGCAAAAAGAGATACAGAAAACAATACTACAAATTCCATGCATGATAAACAGGAACAAAAACCACTGCTTAATCTTTTTGCATGGGTATTGAATACATTTTCCAAAAAAGACGTCACCTTGAAAAAAAGTTATAATGCCGATGGAGAAATGGTGGCATATCAGTTAGAATCAGGAAAATTCAAAATCGGTAAATCCTCCAGCCGCTGATAACAACTGCATTAAAGTTAGGATAACCCTGTAACTTTCAGTAATTGCTTTCCGTCCCATTTACAAAAACAAAAAAGAATGAAACGTATAAAGACATTTTCAGGAATTTTAACCGGAATACTTTTTTTAATTCAAAATGCTTCCGCACAGGACAACACGAAGGAGTTCACAAAAATTAATTTACCTGGTCATGGAAAAATTATTTTAAAGCAGGGGGATGAATCTTCCGTAAGGATCGAAACGGGGAAACATCATGCAACTGTAACAACAGATATTTCCAACGGAGTTCTTACCATTAACAGCGATGACTTTGCCGAAGCATATGTTACAGTAAAAAATCTTGAAAAAATTGATATTTCAGGAAACGGGAAAGTAGAAACAGACAGTTCTATCAAAGTAAAAGATCTCGAATTGATTATTTCAGGAATTGGGAAAATGGAAATGAACCTTGATGCAGAAAATTTAAAGACAGATATCAGCGGGAAAGGAAACATTGAACTGAATGGTTCCGCAAAAAACATGAGTGTGGAAATTTCCGGGGCAGGGAAAGTGGAAGCAGATGATTTTACGGTGAGTAAATGTGATGTTAATATAAGCGGAGCAGGCAAAAGTGAGGTAGATGTAAAAGATGAACTCAATGTTAACATCAGTGGAGTAGGCAACGTTAACTATAAAACTGAACCTGCAAAAATTTCTCAGCATATTTCCGGCCTGGGAAAAGTCGGCAACAGAATTTCAACAGATGAGTCCGTAACCGTTTCGGGAAAATCTTCTGATACGACAACCGTAAATATCGGGAATAAAAAAGTTGTGATTGTTGGTGGGGAAGATGACGATGATGATTCAAAAATTGAGATAAAAGAGGATGATAACGGAAATGAACATTCGATTATTCATTACCATCACAGTAAAAAAACACAAGGTCATTGGGGTGGGTTTGAACTTGGATTTAACAATTATGGACGAAGGACTTTTTCTTCAGAGCTTCCGGCCGGTTACGACTTCCTGGAGCTAAACACAGGCAAATCCATTGCTGTAAATCTGAATTTATTTGACTGGAATGCAAAAATTATCGGTCGAAACCTGATGTTTGTTACCGGACTCGGAATAACATGGAATAATTGGCGGTTTCAAAATGATCGCACATTAATTGCCAATGCTCCGACTCTTTCCGCAAATTTTGATTCGATTGATTACAGTAAAAATAAACTGACTGCCAGCTACGTGACATTGCCTTTATTGCTTGAATTTAATTCAAGCGAATACGAAAAAAAATCATTCCACGTTGGTGCCGGAATTATTTTTGGTTATCGTATCGGATCACATACAAAACAAGTATATGAAGAAAATGGAAAGACCCGGAAGACAAAATTGTATGATGATTTTAATCTTGATCCATTTCGTTATGATGCAACATTGCGCGTAGGTTTTCGCGGATATACAGTTTTTGCAAGCTATGGGTTGAATCGTCTTTTTAAAAAGAACGAAGGGCCTGAATTGCATCCATTCACTTTCGGGTTGACTTTATTGAACTGGTAAAGAGTTCAGAGCAAATTTCAGGGTTCAGGTTTAATGTCAATTTTTAAACTCTGAACCTTGAACTTTTTTCTATTTTTACCAACGATAACATTTTCCCATGAATCAAAAACTGAAATCTCTCGAACAGAAAATAAAACTTGCAGAACAGGGTGGTGGCCCAAAGCGAATTGAAAGCCAGCATAAAAAAGGAAAGCTCACCGCACGTGAGAGAATTCATTTTTTGCTGGATGAGGGTTCGTTTGAAGAAATCGGAAAATTTGTTACACACCGTGCCACAGATTTCGGATTGGAAAAGGAAAAATATTTAGGGGATGGCGTAATAACCGGATTTGGAACTGTAAATGGCAGATTAATTTATGTGTATTCACAGGATTTTACTGTATTTGGTGGCTCCCTTTCCGAAACTCATGCAGAAAAAATTTGCCGCATTATGGATCTTGCAATGCAAAATGGTGCCCCTGTGATTGGATTGAATGATTCCGGAGGTGCGAGGATTCAGGAAGGTGTGGTTTCTCTGGGTGGATATGCAGATATTTTTTATAGAAACACCCTGGCCTCGGGTGTAATTCCGCAAATAAGTGCCATCATGGGACCGTGTGCGGGCGGAGCCGTATATTCTCCTGCTATCACAGATTTTATTCTCATGGTTGAAAATACTTCCTACATGTTTGTAACCGGCCCGAACGTTGTCAAGACTGTAACTCATGAAGAAGTGTCTTCCGAAGAATTAGGCGGAGCATCTGCACATTCGGTTAAATCGGGTGTGACTCATTTTTCGTGTACAAACGAAATTGAATGTATCAATACAATAAAAAAATTGATCAGCTATATTCCTGAAAATTGTGAAGATGAAACTCCTTTGCTGAATTATATTCCGGGAAACGAATCAAGACCTTCATTGAATGACATAATCCCTTCAAATCCTAATACGCCTTATGAAATGCGTGAAGTGATCAATGAAGTAATTGATGTCGGTTCTTTTTTGGAAGTTCATAAAAATTTTGCTGAAAATATTGTTGTTGGATTTGCAAGACTTGCCGGAAGAAGCATTGGCATAGTGGCAAATCAACCTGCTTATCTTGCAGGAGTGCTTGATATACATGCATCCACAAAGGCAGCAAGATTTGTTCGGTTCTGTGATTGTTTTAATATTCCATTATTGGTATTTGAAGACGTCCCCGGTTTCCTTCCGGGCACTGACCAGGAGTGGAATGGAATAATAATCAATGGAGCAAAACTTTTATATGCATTCAGTGAAGCGACTGTTCCCCGAATAACTGTAATTACCCGGAAAGCTTATGGAGGCGCTTATGATGTGATGAACTCAAAGCATATTGGAGCAGATATGAACTATGCTTGGCCCACTTCTGAAATTGCTGTAATGGGGGCGAAAGGGGCAGCGGAAATTATTTTCAAGAAAGAAATTGCTGAGGCTGAAAATCATGAAGCAAAACTTAAAGAGAAAGAAAAAGAATACACTGATCTTTTTGCAAATCCATATAAGGCAGCTGAACGCGGTTATGTTGATGAGGTCATTCGCCCCGAGGAAACAAGAATAAAATTGATAAAAGCATTTAAAATGCTTGAGAACAAAGTGGCAAAACTGCCAAGGAAAAAACATGGGAATATTCCTTTGTAATTTTGAATTTTAAATCATCCTTAAAAAAATAAAGTTGAGAATTCTTCTTCTTGGTTCCGGTGGTCGTGAACATGCATTAGCGTGGAAAATTTCGCAAAGCAGGCGTTGCAGTAAATTATTCATTGCTCCCGGCAATGCAGGAACTGATCAATGCGGAACAAACATCTCCATATCGGTAACAGATTTTGAAAGTATCAGGAAATTTGTTCTTGAAAATAAAATTGAAATGGTTGTTGTTGGCCCTGAAGATCCACTGGTAAAAGGAGTGCATGATTTTTTTCTTTCGGACAACGAATTAAAAAATATTCCTGTTATCGGTCCCAAAAAGGACGGAGCACAATTAGAGGGCAGTAAAGATTTTTCGAAACAGTTTATGATTCGACACCGTATTCCGACCGCCCGCTATCAGACTTTTACAAAAGAAAATTTACAAGACGGATTAAAATTTCTCGAGACACTTTCGCCTCCATTCGTTCTAAAAGCCGATGGTTTAGCAGCTGGAAAAGGAGTGGTTATTCCACATACTTTGGAAGATTCAAAACTGGAATTGAATGAAATGCTTTCCGGAAAATTTGGAAATGCATCTGCAAAAGTTGTCATTGAAGAATTTTTGCAGGGAATTGAATTGTCTGTTTTTATTTTGACGGATGGAAACAATTATAAAATTTTACCTGAAGCAAAAGATTATAAGCGCATCGGAGAAAATGATACTGGTTTAAACACCGGGGGAATGGGAGCTGTTTCTCCGGTTCCTTTTGTTGACCGGGCTTTTATTTCTAAAGTCGAAAATAAAATTATCAAACCTACCATCGATGGTTTAAAAAAAGAAGGCATTATTTACAAAGGGTTTATTTTCGTTGGGTTAATGAAAGTAAAAAACGAGCCTTATGTAATTGAATACAACTGCAGGATGGGTGATCCCGAAACAGAAGTAGTTATTCCAAGAATTAAAAATGATTTAATAGAGCTTTTTGATTCTGTAGCCAAGGGAAAACTTGATGAGGAAGATGTTGAAATTAATTCGGAAGTTGCAGCAACTGTAATGCTTGTTTCAGAAGGATATCCTGAAAAATATGAGTCTGATAAATTTATTTCAGGATTACAAAATATAAGTGACAGTATTGTTTTTCATGCAGGGACAAAATTGCAGAATGGAAAAGTCTTAAGCACTGGCGGAAGGGTTATGTCGATAACATCCTTTGGAAGTGATATTCCGGATGCGCTCAGCAAATGTTATTCTTCAATTGAAAAAATAAATTTTGAAAATAAATATTGCCGGAAGGATATAGGCCAGGACCTTTTAAAAATTTCCCAACCCCTGTAAAAATATTTCAGCTATTTGCTTTGAGGTGGGTCCGACATATAATTATGCCCGCCTTTTTTCACCTTAATTGTGTACCATAACCAGTAAATGGTGCCGACTATCCCTAGAGCAAAAAACAGCATGTCAATATGCATCCCGATTGGTTTAACAATCTTAAAGATGAATTCAAAGAAATCAGCTATTCCATACCAGATTGCATCCATATTTTTTTAATTTGGCGCAAAAATAACAAAAAAACTTTCCGTACAAAGTTAATTTTTTGTCTGTTTTATATGGATTGATATTGGGTTTGCTGCATGGTTATAAGATTTTTTAAATCCAGACAACCTCTTGTTTATGGGGTATTTGCCCTAGTTTCATTAGCATTCTGGTTTGGAGGTTATTCCGGGTTTATGGTGCATACAAATAATCCGATGCCTTTATATAATGCCCTTTTAAAAATAATTACACCTGATCATAAGTTTATTTATTTTTTGCTTGGGGTATTTCTCGTAATTTCCCAGACAATTCATTTGAGTTTTGTTTGCAATAAGCATGAAGTGCTTTACAGGAATTCTTTTTTGCCTGGCTTATTTTATATGCTGCTCATGTTATCAATCCCGCAGTTTATTTCATTTCATCCGATACTTATTGTAAATTCCATTCTTATTTTAATATTGAATAAAATTTTTCAACTTTATAAAAATGAAGCCCCTTTGGCATGGGACTTTGACACCTGTGTATTATTATCGATAATGACAATGTTTTATTTACCGGCTGTCATTTTTTTGTTGCTCTATGCTGTGGGTCTTATTGTGCTTCGACCGTTTTCATGGCGCGACTGGATTGTGGGATTAATGGGCTTCATTACACCACTTTTTTTCGTTTTAGTTTATTATTTTTTATGCGACAGACTGCAAGAGGCCAAGCACTTTATTCATATACCTAAAATCAGCCGGGAGTTTAATATTAAAAATGCAATTCCTGCAGGCTATCCATTGACAATTTTGTGGGTTGTAATAGTATTTATTTTATCGGTTATAAGATTGCAGTCAAATTTTCAAAAGAATGCCGCCAAAACTCGGAGCTATCAATTAATTATCCTTTTTTTTGTTATTATTTCCCTGTTAATGATAATTTTTACCCCGGTTGAACCGCTATTCCGCTTTAGTATTCTCTGTATTCCACTCGCTGTAATTGTTTCTTATTTTTTTCTCACTACAAAAAAAATGTGGATTATTGAGCCTTTACTTTATCTTTTTGTAGTTTTTACAATCTACAATTATGTTTCAATTAAGTAACTTTGTGAAAGTAAAATGGCGCTATAACATCTTATCTTAATTTTATATCACTGTGAAATTCGGAGTTGTAATATTTCCCGGTTCAAATTGCGACAGGGACATGATTCATGTGTTGCAAAACATTATGAAGCAAAAAGTTGAAATACTATGGCATAAGGAGCATGATCTGAAAAATTGCGACATAATTATTCTTCCGGGAGGGTTCTCTTACGGTGATTATTTACGCTCAGGAGCCATCGCCCGTTTTTCCCCCATTATGCAAGAAGTTATTGAATTTGCTTATAAAGGGGGGTATGTTTTCGGAGTGTGTAATGGTTTCCAGATTCTATGTGAATCACATTTGCTGCCGGGTGCTTTACTGTATAACCTGCATCATAAATTTATTTGTAAAAATGTTTTTATAAAAGCTGAAACAGATGAAAGCCTCATTACTTCCAAACTTGCAATTGGAAAAGTTTTAAAAGTTCCGATAGCGCATGGTGAAGGTCGTTTTTATGCTGATGAAAACACTATCAATGAATTAAATGAAAATGACCAGGTACTGTTTCGTTATTGTGATCCGCAAGGGCACTTTATAGGTGAGCATAATCCCAATGGGGCTACTGAAAGTATTGCAGGTATTTGCAACCGTACTCGAAATGTTTTTGGAATGATGCCTCATCCTGAACGATCTTCGGACCCGTTACTGGGAAATACAGATGGATTAGGAATTTTCCAGTCTATTTTAAATTTTGTTGAAGCATAGAAATTTAAATCAGAGTCAAAAAATAGAATAAAAAAAGAGCATTCTTCAATGCTCCTTTTTGTTGACTATTAATTCTAGTATTATTAAACCAATCCCTGTGCAAGCATGGCATCCGCTACTTTTACAAATCCGCCAATGTTTGCTCCTTTAACATAGTTTATAAAACCGTTTTCTTTACCATAAGTTAAGCAAGTGTGATGAATGCTTTTCATAATCTCATGCAGTCTTGCATCTACTTCTTCGCGGGTCCATGAGAGTCGCATTGAGTTCTGAGTCATTTCTAAGCCACTTACAGCAACTCCGCCTGCATTACTCGCTTTGCCCGGGGCAAAATGAACTTTTGCATTATGGAAAACCAATACTGCTTCGGGGGTGCATGGCATGTTAGCGCCTTCAGCTACAGCTTTACATCCGTTACTCACCAATACCAATGCATCTGTTTCATTCAATTCATTTTGAGTTGCACAAGGTAGTGCAACATCACATTTAACTCCCCAAGGAGTTTTTCCCTGGTGAAATTCAGCTTTGAATTTTTTCTTGTATTCGCTGATTCGCCCCCGTTTTACATTCTTTAAATCCATGATCCATGCGAGTTTTTCAGTATTGATACCATTTTTGTCATAAATAAATCCATCACTGTCACTCAATGTAACCACCTTTCCCCCGAGTTGTATTACTTTTTCTGCTGCGTATTGCGCCACGTTGCCTGAGCCAGAAATAACTACGGTCTTGTTCTTCATTCCGTCCTTTTTCGTACCCAGCATCTCTTGAGTAAAATAAACACAACCATAACCTGTTGCTTCTGGTCGTATTAAACTGCCACCATAATTTGTGCCTTTGCCGGTCAATACACCGGTAAAACGATTGGCAATTCTTTTATACTGACCGAAAAGAAAACCAATTTCACGTCCACCTACTCCAATATCTCCTGCCGGAACATCTGCATAGGCATCAATATGCCTGAACAGTTCGGTCATAAAACTCTGGCAAAAACGCATCACTTCATTGTCTGACTTCCCTTTAGGATCAAAGTCGCTTCCACCTTTTCCGCCACCCATGGGCAAAGTTGTGAGGCTGTTTTTAAAAACCTGTTCAAAAGCAAGGAATTTTAATATGCCGAGATATACCGAGGGATGAAAACGCAGTCCTCCTTTGTAAGGTCCTAACGCACTGTTCATCTGAATACGAAAACCACGATTAATCTGAAATTTTTTCCTGTCATCAATCCATGGAACCCGGAAAATAAGTACTCGTTCAGGTTCGGCAATGCGCTCAAGAACTCTAGCTTCTTTGTATTGCGGGTGTTCTTCCATAAAAGGAATGACTGCTTCAGCCACCTCATGTACTGCCTGGTGAAATTCCGTTTCACCGGGGTTTTTTGCAATGATTTTTTGCATAAAGCCGTTAATCAACTTTTCACTTGCGTTTTTTGCCATAGATGTTTCAGTTTATTGGTATTTTATAATTAGAATTTTGAATTTTACAAAAGGGTGTCAAAAATAGAAATATTTTTGAATCCGCTGTAATACTAATGAAATTGAGGTTTTATACATACAATTTAAAGTTTCGGCATTCTTTTTCAATTGCTGCAGGAAAGAGGGACTTTACCCCTGTAGTGTTCCTGGAGTTAGAATATGAAAGTCATGTTGGATACGGAGAATCAGCACTTCCACCTTATCTGCCTGAAACGCAGGAATCCGTGACGAACTTTTTATCTCTCCTCGATTTAAATTCCTTCCCGTCTCCCCTTGAAACAGAAAAAATTCTTGCATACGTTTTTTCTGTTTCTGAAAATGATTTTGCTGCCAAAGCGGCTTTTGATATTGCATTGCACGATCTGGTGGGGAAGATCCTGAATGAACCTTGTTATGAAATATTCAGATTACAAAGGGAAAATTGTCCTGAAGCTATGTTTACTATTGGAATGGATACGCCCTTAGTTATTTTGGAGAAGCTGAATGAGGCTAAAGATTTTAATTTGTTAAAAATAAAATTGGGCGGGCCCTTTGACAAATTAATTATTGAAACGATCAGGAAAGAAACAGTTAAACCTATTTGCGTAGATGCGAATCAGGGATGGGAAGAAAAAGAATTTGCACTGGACATGATTCATTACTTAAAGGAGCAAGGAGCGATTTTCATAGAACAACCACTGAAGAAAAATAAAATGGAAGACGCGAAATGGTTAAAAGACCAAAGCCCATTGCCAATTATTGCGGATGAATCAGTGCAGACTTTTGGTGATATTGAAAAAATAAGAGAAGCATTTCATGGTATTAACATAAAGCTTATGAAATGTGGTGGGTTAAATGAAGCAATGAAAATGATAAAATATGCAAAAGAACTTGATTTAAAAATACTGATTGGCTGCATGAGCGAAAGCAGTTGTGGAGTTTCCGCAGCAGCTCAACTAGCACCTTTAGCTGACTGGGCAGATCTGGATGGCCCACTTTTGATTTCCAATGATCCTTTTAAAGGAATTACATATAAAAATGGACAAATTGTTTTGAATGACTTGCCGGGCATCGGGGTATTAAAAAATTAATTTAGTATTTCGTTATTTATTATCCGCAAAAACCTTTTGCATCAGATGGACATTTAAAAATTTCCCAAACTTAAACCCGACTTCTTTCATAACCCCGATGTGTTCAAATCCAAAAATTTCATGAATATGAATGCTCGATTCATTGTCCTGTGATATTCGTGCAAGCATATAATGAATACCCGCCTTTTCCCCTTGAAATATGAGTTGTTCCAATAATTTTTTTCCGATTCCTTTTCCCCTGAAATCTTTATGGATGTAGACAGAGACCTCGGCAGTTTTTTCATACGCACAACGGTCACTCCATTTTGTCAGGGATGCCCATCCAATGACATTGCCATCCATTTCAGCTGAAAGAATGGGATATCTCTCTCCATGATTATTGAACCACTGTGTTCTGTCAACAATTGTTTTTATTTCTGTATCAAATGTTGCGGTTGAATTTAAGATGGCATCATTGTAAATTTCAGTGATGGCAGGAATATCTTTTAACTCAGCTGACCGAATATGAAGCATTTATTGCTTATAAATATGTACTTTCAAAATTATATAAAATCATTTTTCAATTCGCCTCTCCCGACCGGAGTTTATAGTGAGGCTTGGCTATAAAATCTTAAACCACCTCTTATTTTATTTTTTTATGTTATTGTCTGTTTTTATTTTGATATAATAATCAGCAAGTTTTATCATAAGATCATCCCATAAAATATCGTAAGGAATTACTTCAAGAGTTTCCAATTCGCCCTGATCTCCGAGTTTCGATTGTTTCAGTTTAATAAAAAATTTATTTGCAATGCTTTTTGTTTTTTGAGGATCAAAATCATACTTAACCATCAATAATAACATCTTAACAAAATAAAAACTGCGGGGATTACGTGTTTTATTTACATATCTTCCTGCATAGCTTTTTAAAGAGTCAAATTTGTCCATAACCTTATCAAAATCCCCCATCTTGATAAGTAAAGTAATCTGAGCAATGATAATTGAAAGGTTATATCCCCTCTTGTCTTTTGAAAAAATGGGAACTTCATTAATGAATTTAAACACATTAAATTTTCGCTGTTTCGAACTCTCTGGTAGAATGTAAAACAAAAACGCTTCAAATATTTTCCATTTTTCCAATCGCTCGGGAGGATAAGCCTGAAATTTCGGATGATGAATGACCTCATTAAAAATCTTTTGAGCTTCATTATAATTTTGAGAATGCAGGCTGAGAAGGAAATAATATTCGAGGAAAATAAGCCAATTAATAAATCCGGGATTAAAATAGCTCTTGCAAACCAAAGCGCTTTTTTTCCCTAAATCATAATCTTTAAGATAAAGCGAAGTATCTAATTTCTGAAGTGCTAATTCAGATAAAAATGCATGATCAGTAAATACAGGATTGTTTTTTAAATAGCTCTCACACTCTTCACATGATTTAATTACCTCCTGGTGATGACCATGGCTGTGATAATAATAAATAGTGATCCTGTAATAATTTGCAAGAAGACTATGCGAACGATAATTTTTTAAAATTTCTTTTGCTTTTTTAAAAGATTCCGAAGTAATAATCTGCAATTTTTCTTTAGGAGAGGCTGTTTTTCTTAATTGAATGAAAATTTTTCCCATCAACTCTTCCATTTCAATTTCAGCTTCAAGAAGTTTTGTTTTATTCTTAATTACAGAATCGTATTTATGCATTTTTATTTCAGTTCCGGCAAAAGTTTCGTGCAACCTCAGTAATCTTGCTGCCAAAAGTTCAAAATCTGTAAACTCGTATTTTTTAGAAGTATTGAATGCAGCCTGGAGATAATCAATGGCAACATTTCGCATGTTTTTCAATATTAAAAGGCGTGCGGCAATTATATTTCTTGAAGACGAGTACAATGCTTTTTGATAATTGGATTTCATTCTTTTCGTGCTATCCATAGTAAAAAGCAAATTCAACATCCGTTCTCTTGTCCTGCTTTTCAGCATCAGGTAATTCTTATTGGCTGGTGAACTATTATATAGATCGCGGGCAGCCTCAGCATCATCACGATATTTCCCGTTGATAATTCCATCAAGTAACCTAAAGGATTTTGGATCGAATGACCCCTGTTGAAAGAGGTTTTTTATATCCTTTGCATCGATAAAATCTGTTACTAATTGTGACATTTCTATCAATTTTTTCATTTTATTTTTTTATAATTAATTGATTTATAATAATAAATGAAAAATCTTATAATGTAAATATATAAAAACAGGGGGTTACCATCCTGTAAGGTTTGATTCTTTTTTCCGCAAACCCCCATAGTACTTTTACGTTCAATTTCATCATAAAACTTAAAATAAAAATAAATTATGATGGAATTAATAGTAGCGATCCTGATATCGTTAGGATCATTGACAACAGACAGAGATTATAACGATGCGTATGTACAAAGTCATCAGGAAGAAATCTCAAAAGCAAGAACAATTATTGACAACGGTCAATATAGAATTGAAGAACAAACCGGGGGAGTTACAGTAGACACCGGTTGTGGAATCTGAAAATATTTGAAGGGTCGGGGAGAGCAGCGACAGCGGTCGCTGGAATTGAGGATGCTCTCCCTGATTAACTTCTCAAAAAATGGGGTTAGTAATTTAAACCTGCAGTTTGTTGTTTCTGCAGGTTTTTTCTTTTTATAGCCCATCAAAAAACAAATATTTTTGCGGAATTATTCCGCACCATGATTACAATTGATTCTTTTACTTTTAATCCTTTCCAGGAAAACACGTATATCTTGTCTGATGAAACAAAAGAATGCCTGATCATTGATCCGGGATGTTATGATTCTTTTGAAAAAGATGAGCTTGTTTCTTTTATTGAAAATCAAAAATTGAAACCTGTAAAACTTTTAAATACCCATTGTCATGTAGATCATGTTTTTGGAAATAAATTTATCGTGGATAAATATAAACTGCAAATCGAATTAAATAATTTAGAAATACCGTTGCTCCGCGCGGTTGCAGATTACGCCCCACAATTTGGGGTTTATTGCGAACCTTCTCCAGAACCTTTTGTCTTATTGAACGAAGGTGATTCTGTAAAATTCGGAAACAGCGAATTGAAAGTTTTATTTACTCCGGGTCATAGTCCCGGTAGCATTTGTTTTTTGAATGAAAAAGAAAGGTTTATTATTTCAGGAGATGTGTTATTTCAAATGAGTATTGGAAGAACTGATCTTCCCGGGGGAGATTACGATACTTTAATAAACAGTATCCGTGAAAAATTATTTGTTCTTGATAATGATATGAAAATTTACCCCGGACATGGTCCAAAGACATTAATCGGGTTTGAAAAAAAGAACAATCCATTTTTAATTGAGAAATAAATAATCTTCTGTCCTCTTTAAATCATTTCTAAAATCTTTTTCTCTACCTCATCACTATCCCATTTTTTTTCTATGTCAGGCAAAGCCATTACCTGTTCCATAATTCTATCCTGTTTTTTTCCTCGCTGCAGCGCTTCATTATAAGGAAGATGACTAAAGGTAACCATTGTGTAAAGCGGAATCCATTTATCAGGATATTTGGCAGCAAACCGTCCTTCAATTTTTTTTCTCAATAAAAAATCAGGATGACCAACTAAATCACGCATTTCAAAAAAATTTGCAACAGCTAATTCCGCGATAGCATCTGCAGCAGGTTTTCTAAAACCCTCGTACGCAGGAATTACTTTTTGCCAATCATCAGTATGTGTATCGAGCAATTGGTTGAGTATAGAGCAATCTTCAAAACCGCAATTCATTCCCTGTCCATAAAAAGGAACAATTGCATGTGCTGCATCTCCGATCAGTACGAGTTTATTTTCGAAGCTCCATGGAGCACATTTCATTGTCACTAATGAACCGGTTGGATTGTTAAAAAAATCATTTACAAGGTTCGGCATCAACGGAATCGCATCCGGAAAAATTTCGGTAAAAAATTTTGATACATCATCCTTTGTCTTCAGTAATTCAAAAGATGGATTCCCTTTAAATGGGAAAAACATTGTGCATGTAAAGCTTCCATCAGGATTGGGTAATGCAATCAACATGTAGCCACCACGGGGCCAGATGTGTAAGCAATTTTTTTCCATTCGGAATGAGTTATTCGATCCGGCCTCAATGACCAGTTCTTTATAACCGTGTTCAAGATAGGTTTGTGAAAAATTGTACCTGTCTAAAAATTGCATTTGCAAACGGGCTGCACTATATGCTCCATCGGCTCCAAAAATTAAGTCTGATGCTACTGTTGACTTTTTGCTTTTATCATCTTCCAGATAAATTTCATTTGCAGTAAGATTTACACCTATACATCGCTGGTTAAAATTTATTTCAGCTCCATTTTTTTCCGCCAGATCCATCAGCTTTTTATTTAAATCTCCGCGCGACACTGAAAAAATCGCCTGTCCCTCCTTTCCGTAATTCTGGTAGGTAAGTTTCCCATCAACTGCATGCATCATCCGCCCCGTCATTGGAATGCCAATGGAACGAATATCAGCTGCTATGCCAACTCCTTCCAATCCTCTCCAGCCCCTATCGCTCAATGCAAGATTAATGGAACGACCTGCAGCAATTTTTTCTTTGCGCATATCAGGTCTGCGTTCATAAAGAGTAACCCTATAACCGCGTTTTGATAAATAAATAGAAAGCAATGAGCCCACTAAACCGGCTCCAACAATTGTAATATTTTTTTGCAAGGACATTTTTAGCAGATCTTAGTTTTCATTCATGGCTTTTTCTATCATTTGTCCCAGCAGAAAAACATCTTCAAAAGAATTATACAGTGGTACAGGAGCAACCCGAATTACATCGGGCTCTCTCCAATCTGCAATCGCTCCGTTCATTACAAGATAATCGTAAACTTTTTTTCCTTTTTCCTTTACAATAAGCGAAAGCTGGCATCCGCGCTCGTTTTGGTTATGCGGAGTAATAATTTGAATTTTTGATTTTTCATCCTGGAGTTTAGAATTTATTTTATGAATGATAAATTCAAGATAACCTGTAAGCTCCCTGCTTTTTTGAACGAGTGTTTCCATTCCTGCTTCTAAAAAAATATCTAAAGAGGATTTTAATGCTGCCATGGAAAAAACCGGTGCATTGCTAAGTTGCCATGCATCTGCGGTTTTCACAGGGACAAATTCTTTATGCATTTCAAACCTTGTTTTTGGATCATTTCCCCACCATCCCGCAAAACGAGGTATTGAAATATCCCGCGCGTTTTTTTCATGGATAAAAACTCCGCCTACACTGCCGGGTCCTGAATTCAAATATTTATAAGAACACCACACTGCAAAGTCAACATTCCATTCATGTAATTGAAGATTCACGTTTCCGGCAGCATGTGCTAGGTCATATCCCGCAATAGCTCCGCAATGATGTGCAGCGGCTGCAATAGTTTTCATATCGAACAATTGGCCTGAATAATAATTCACTCCTCCAATCATTACCAGCGCCAGTTCATTTTTATTTTGCTGAATAGTTTGAACAATACTTTCTGTGCTGATGTAATTGGAACCGGGCAGTGGGGTCAATTCAATAATAACATCTTTCGGATCAAATCCGTGAAACGAGGCTTGTGTTGCAAGTGCATATTGATCAGATGGGAAAGGTGACTGTTCGCATATAATTTTATATCGTTGTTTTGTAGGGCGGTAAAATGACACCATCATTAAATGTAAATTCACGGTCAGTGAATTCATTACCACAACTTCTTCCGGCTTTGCCCCAACAACTTTTGCCATGGGTTCCCGCAGAAATTCATGGTAAGGGAACCATGGATGTACAGCATTAAAATGCCCTTCTACTCCAAATTTTGCCCAATCGTCTAATTCCTGTTCAATTGCAGATCGGGTCGTTTTTGGCTGCAGGCCCAACGAATTTCCGCAGAAGTACAAAACATTTTTCCCATTATTCTGAGGAAATAAAAATTTTTCACGAAAATGTTTCAGCTTGTCTTCGTTGTCTTTAAATTTTGCAAATGAAAGTGAGTTTTCCATGTCGTAATTTCAGCGTTCAAAATTAAAAGAATGAACTAACTTCAAACTTCAAACTTTTTTTACTTTTACATTTATGGGAATCTTCTTCAGACTTCTTCGCGAAAGCATCCTTTTTGCTTTTCATGCGATTAGTGTAAACAAATTGCGCACTTTTCTTTCTCTTCTGGGAATTACTATTGGAATTTTTGCAATCATTTCTGTTTTCACGGTTGTGGATGCATTGGAGACAAACGTTCGCAAAGATGTGGAAAAGTTGGGAAGCAATGTTGTTTTTATTCAGAAATGGCCGTGGTCGTTCGGACCTGATTATCCATGGTGGAAATATTACCAGCGTCCCTTGCCGGGATATAAAGAGATGGATCTTTTGAAGCAGCGAACCAACCTTGTGGAAGCATATTCTTATGAAGCCTACATTCAGCGTACTGTAAAGTACCGGAATAACAGCATTGATAATGCTGACATCGGAGCTGTTTCACATGATCATTATAAAATCAGCAACTTTGATCTTGAAGAAGGACGTTATTTTACCGAATCTGAATCAGCTGCCGGCAGACCAGTAACATTCTTTCCAGCACAGTGGGATCCGAAGCTTGGAATTCACGTGACTTGAAGTCGCGG
>JADMIO011305983.1_pt1 | contig 101892 bp, 70 predicted proteins | sample 8958161 | NCBI WGS metagenome assembly JADMIO01 (sample SAMN16585339, study PRJNA669376) | soil metagenome | isolation source: Crop rotation soil | place: USA: Cullars Rotation, Alabama | collected 2011 | reverse complement strand
CCGCGACTTCAAGTCACGTGAATTCCAAGCTTCGGATCCCACTGTGCTGGAAAGATAACCAGGTCCGGCGAGAGAATAAGGTAAAGTCCCGGAACCGATTCGAATAGTAGTTTAAAATCTATCTCTGTTAAAGTCTTCATGTTTTCGATCCATCATTAATGTGTTATAAAGCAATCCATAACAAACTTTAAAGGACATAAATAATTGAGGTTAGTGAGGTTTTGCATAAGCCGGACAAATATATAAAAATAGTAATCAAAATCGGATATCTCACCCGCATTGAAATCCACAGTCAGTGAACGACTTAACAGCGCGGGAAAAAAATATTTGAAGTGTGAAACCGCCTGACTGACATTACATTCCTACTCAAATGAGTATCAGCTTTTATTGAAAAAAACAGGCATCCTTTATAAAGAAATTTTCTACTTTTGCAGCCCAGTAATTCAAATCAAAAAAAGCAATGATCATAGGTGTTCCAAAGGAAATTAAAAACAACGAAAACAGGGTCGCCGTCACTCCTGCAGGTGTTTCGGAATTAAGCAACAACGGGCATAAAGTTTATGTACAGGCTTCGGCAGGCGTGGGAAGTGCATTCAGTGATGAAGACTATGTAAGCGCCGGTGCTACTATGCTTCCAACAATTGAGGAAGTGTATGCGATAGCCGAAATGATCGTTAAAGTAAAGGAGCCTATTGAGCCGGAATATAACCTGATCAAACCGGGGCAACTTGTTTTCACCTATTTCCATTTTGCGAGCCACGAGCCTTTAACCCACGCCATGATGAAAAGCGGAGCTACCTGCCTCGCTTATGAAACTGTGGAAAAGCCCGACAGAAGTCTGCCTCTTTTAATTCCAATGAGTGAAGTTGCCGGAAGAATGAGCGTGCAGGAAGGAGCTAAATATCTTGAAAAGCCCATGGGTGGACGCGGAATTCTTCTCGGAGGTGTTCCGGGAGTCAGACCTGCCAGCGTTGTAATTCTCGGGGGAGGTATTGTTGGAACTCAGGCTGCTAAAATGGCTGCAGGTTTAGGAGCGCGTGTAACGATTATGGATGTTTCGATTCCTCGTTTACGCCAATTGGATGATATAATGCCTGCAAACGTTGATACTGTTTATTCCAATGAATACAATATCCGGGAAGCCATCCGCAAGGCCGATCTGATCATCGGAGCAGTTTTGATTCCTGGTGGTAAAGCACCCCATCTGATCACACGGGATATGCTTAAGACTATTCCTGCCGGAGCAGTTATGGTAGATGTGGCGGTTGACCAGGGCGGTTGCTTTGAAACTACAAAGCCCACTACCCATGCTGATCCGACTTATGTAATCGACGGCATTATTCATTACACCGTAGCCAATATGCCGGGGGCAGTTCCTTATACTTCAACACTTGCGCTTACCAACGCAACACTTCCCTACGCCATTCAGCTTGCAAACAAAGGCTGGCAAAAGGCCTGCATGGAAAGCAGAGAATTGCGTCATGGCTTGAATATTATCGACGGAAAAGTGGTTTACAAAGGCGTTAGCGAAGCTTTCGGTCTGGCCTACACACCCGTCGAAGATTTTTTGAAATAATACCTGATTGCAGGAAGCGGTCAATTCCCTTGTAAGCCATATTGTTAACAGTGGCATCAGGCATGTGATTATATGCCCGGGAAGCCGAAATGCACCTTTAATATTATCTTTTAGCAGGCACCCCGAAGTTCGGTGCTATTCCCTCATTGATGAGCGTTCTGCCGCTTACACTGCTGTGGGAATGGCCCTGTCGCTGGGAAGCCCCTCCTGTATTGTCTGTACTTCCGGAACCGCGACCCTCAACCTTTATCCCGCTATTTGCGAAGCGTATTATTCGCAGATTCCCCTCCTTGTTATAACTGCGGATCGTCCCGCAGAGCTTATTGATCAGTGGGACGGGCAATGCATAAGGCAGGAAGGAATATTTGAAAAGCACATTTTGGGATCCTTTACCTTTAGCCCTGAAATGGAAGGTACGGAGATCAATAAAGTAATCAGCCTCTGTTCCTATCCCAAAAAGGGACCCGTTCATTTGAATGTGCCTTTGGCGGAACCCTTGTATGAAAGTAAAAATGCAACTTTCCGGTATCCCAAAACGGATATTGTCCCGACGCCTGTGGACTTTGCTCCCAATCATTTGCCTGACGAACCAAAGTATAAAAGGATACTTCTGCTTGCCGGGGCAGATGCCTTGGGAGACAGGTATTCCGAGAACCTGAAAAGAATCGCGGAGTCAGGAAAAGTGGTTGTTTTGGCGGATGCGGTCAGTGGTCTTCATTCCTGCCAGTCGGTCGATTATTGGGATATGATTAGCACTGTGGCGGATGAGGAACTTAAAAATAAACTCAAACCTGAATTGCTCATAACCATGGGGAAATTCACCGTCTCTAAAGGTCTGAAAAAATTTATACGGGAATTTAAGCCGGACGCACACTGGCACGTAACACATAATCACACGATTGCCGATCCTTTTGAAACTTCCCCGCTTGAGATTGAATCCGATGAAAGTATTTTCCTCGATTGCCTTCATGCTGCTATTCACATAGAAAGGGGTGCGTATTCTCAGGATTGGAGATTAGTGGATGAAAAGGCTAAAAGTGAAATGAACAGACTGTTTTCTGCCGGCGGATTTAATGAGTTTTCAGCGGTGAATAAACTTACAGGGTTATTTCCTGAAAATTCATTTTTGCACGCCGGCAATTCGATGCCTGTTCGCTATGTTAGCTTTCTTGCGGGAAAACTTAAAAGAGTTAAACTGTATGCCAACAGGGGTACAAGCGGAATTGACGGTTGCACCTCAACGGCAGCCGGGACTTCCATGATCCTTGACTCTCCGGTATTTCTTTTAAGCGGCGATCTTTCCTTCTTTTATGATATCAATGGCTTATGGAATAAGTACCTGAAGTCCAATTTTAAGGTCATAGTTTTGAATAATAACGGCGGAGGTATTTTCAGGTTGATAGATGGGCCGGGTGATCTTCCTGAGCGGGAAGAGTATTTCGCTACGTCGCAAAACCTGAAAGACCGGAGGGATTGCAAGAGGTTGTGCGAAGAATTCGGGTTGGAGTATTACCGCTCGGATGATTTTGTTTCTTTGCAAAGTGAATTTATCAAGCTGCTTGATAATTCGAATTCCCCCGGCCTGCTTGAGATTTTTACGGACCCGCAAAGTACGGTTGAGTTTTACAGGCAGTTTAAAAGTATAAAAATTTAAATGTTGAATTAAGATATGCAAAACACGAAAAGGGAATGGAAAACCATTCAGGAGTATTCCGATATTAAGTTTGATTTTTTTGAAGGAATAGCGCGGATTAGCATCAACCGGCCAGAGGTTCACAACGCTTTCCGGCCGGATACCACCAAGCAGATGATTGAGGCAATTGATTACTGCAGGGAAGCTCAGGATGTATTCGTTGTGGTATTTACAGGAGTGGGCGATAAGGCTTTTTGCAGCGGGGGCGATCAAAATGTAAAGGGTATTGGAGGATATATAGGAACGGACGGAGTGCCCCGACTCAATATTCTCGATCTTCATAAAAAGATCAGGGAAATTCCCAAACCGGTTATTGCTATGGTAAATGGCTATGCAATAGGAGGTGGTCATGTTTTACATGTGGTTTGCGACCTGACCATCGCTTCGGAAAATGCGAGGTTTGGGCAGACGGGTCCTAAAGTGGGCAGCTTTGATGCGGGCTTTGGAAGCAATTATCTCGCAAGGCATGTGGGTCAGAAAAAGGCGCGGGAGATATGGTTCTTATGCAAGCAATATTCGGCAAAGGAAGCTGAAGATATGGGTATGGTGAATAAGGTTGTACCCCTTGAACAGCTCGAAGATGAAACTGTGGAATGGTGCCGGATCATGATGCAAAGAAGCCCGATGGCATTGCGTATGATTAAGCGCGGATTGAATGCCGAACTCGACGGACAGCGAGGCCTGATGGAGTTTGCGGGGGATGCAACGCTGATGTTCTATATGATGGAAGAAGCCCAGGAAGGTAAGAACGCTTTTCTCGAGAAACGAGATCCGGATTTTAAGAAGTTTCCCCGTTTCCCATAATATTTTAAGCCGTGAAAAGGATACTCCGTTCCAAGAATATCAGCATTCTTATTATCAATCTGGTTCCTCTTTTTGGAACCATTTTTCTGGGGTGGGATTCGAAGATCATTATCCTGTTCTTTATTGCGGAAACAATCCTGATGGGATTCGTGCATATTATAAAAATGACCGCCCTCCATTTTATGAATTACAGGAATCCGGCGGCTTTGGCCATTGTGCGTGAAACTCAGGGTTTAAAAGGTTTTGCCCTTGTTCCCTTCTTTATGGTGCATTACGGGTTTTTCATATTTGTTCAGACAATGCTTTTTCTGAACTTTGACCATGGGCCGGGATTTTGGGCTTCCATGGCTGAATTGTTTACCGGGATGTATAAATGGGCCCTCGTCACTATTTTCCTGACCAAACTAAGCCTGCTTCTGGCAGAGCTCACAATGGACCCGAATGTTCATACCAAACTTCCGGAAGATGTTTTTTTCGAGCCATACCCCCGCATTATTATTCAGCAGTTCATGGTTATTTTGGGAGCATGGATATCTGTTTTCAGCAGAAACATGATGGGATACCTTATTGTGCTTATTCTGCTGAAGACCTTTTTTGATATAGTGGTAAGCAATGTGAGCAAGGAAACATTGGGGCGGTGGGCAAGAAGGAGAGAAAGGCAGACGCATTAAAAGGGAATTTCATTGTAAGCCGGCCGGTAGATTCAGGAATTGCATTTTTAGGATCCCGGGTTTAATTTGCGTTCATAATTCTAAACTTTATTATGAATCGTTTTTTTCTTCTTTTTTCAATTCTGTTTTTCCTTGTGTTGGAGAATTTGGCTTCTGATGCAGGGAGGAAGAATTCAGGTGCGAAGTTTATCCCAAAAAGAAATTGCATTTTCTTTTCTGTTTCATTTTCTCCTTTGAGTGAATTGGTTATTTCGCCGATACGATTTTATGATACTCCTACAGGGACCGATGTTTGGGGAAAACCGTATTCTGCATCTATTCCATACCAGGCTTATCAGTATAATATTGTGTCTGTTGGATTGGAGCCCAGAGTGAATTTAATGGAATTTGGAAATAATGAAGCAATAGCTATCACTGCACCGGTAAGTTTTGGTATAGGAACTTCTGCTAACGCAAAGCCTGCATTTGTAAAGGGTTCGCCGGGTTTTGGTTCAATTCAGGTGCCTTTAATTGCCAAGTTGTTTTTTGGTTGTGGAGCGACTCGTTTATCAAAGAAAAAATTTGGAACTTGCTTTGGGGCCGGGTTCGAATTTAATCAGATCGGAATCAATAAGACAGTCGGTGAGAGACACACAAACAAGCCTTTTTATTTACCTTGCCTGACTACAGGAATAATTTTCAAAAAGAGTAAAAGATGGTTGGAAATTAATTTCAAGTATGGTTTTGGAAGGCGAGTGACCCAGGAAATTGATGCAGACGGGGAGGGAATTATGGACAATGATGGGAATACTTCACAACGGAACTCAAGAGCACGGTCAATAAAATTCACGTTACTCTTCAGGATTTAGATAATTCATGTTAAAATCGTGTCAATAAACCGGCGTGTATGGTCAGCCATACAAAGGGGAATATTGAGAAGGCCGTCATTGAGAGACAGGTTTAATAGGGAGAACCGGATGCGCAGAGGAGGATTGTATTTATGAAGATAGGAAGTAAGACTTTTACTTCGGACATTTTCACCACCTTTCACTTCGCAGGGTATGATCTGGTTTTTATACTGAAGGAGAAAATCAACTTCAGCGGTACCCTCAGATACCCAATAGCGTGGAATGACAGTAAATTGAGGAAGCAGACTTTGCAAAATATAGTTTTCCGTAAGCGCCCCTTTAAATTCCGTAAATATTTGATTCCTTTCAGTAAAGGCGAGAGGATCCAATTGGGAGAGATTTCGAAGCAAACCAACATCCGCCAGGTAGAGCTTAAATGCGGAGAGATCATCGTAAGCAGCCAAGGGCAGGTTGGGTTTATTGCATGGGTAGATTTTTGAGATTAATCCTGCCTGTTCGAGCCAGAGCAGCGTATCTTCATATTCCCGGGCACGGGCTCCCGGTTTTAAAGTCTGGTACAGGAACTTTTTGTTTTCCCGGGCTAATTGAGCAGGTATGGAATTCCATGCATAATTGATACGGGCGATATCTTTGGCTGGCGCATGTTTGGAAAAGTCGAGGCGGTAGGCAGTTAGAATATTCTGAAGAACCTTGTCGGTATCTTGAATACTCATTGCTTCCAAAAGAGTTGCAGCTGCTTCCGGCATGCCTCCGGAAATAAAGTAAACCCAGGCTTACACCGAGTGGTGATCCTGCCGCCGCAATTGCATATTCAGGGGCATTTTCATTGAAATATTTTAAGCAGTTGAGGGCAGGGATACATTCCTGTATTTCGTCAAAAATAATGAGCGAAGACGCGTGAGGGATAGAAGCGGAAAGCCCACAACGCAGCGAAGCGGAGTGAGGACTTGCAGCGGATAGCCCGACCTCTGTGCAGGGAACCGCCTGACCATTAATGAACTCTCCGGGCACAGAGGGCACGCCCAAATTTTATTCAGTCAAAGACAAGGCGGCATCTATATAGTCATAAAACTCCTTGTGATGGCCATTTTTCTTTTCGGAATTCCAGTTTCGGCCGAGCCTGACAATAACCATATTTTTCTCGGGGATATTGATAATGTACTGTCCATTGATACCCCGGGCATAATGGATGCGATATCCTTTGTAATTCAAAATCCACCACTGGTAACCGTACAGGTGGTTCTTTTTGCCGCTCATCATAACCGTTGGGGCCAAAGCGATAGCGGCCTTGTAATAGGAATGGGGAATAATAGTGTCACCGTTCCATACACCCTGTTGCAACATCAACTGCCCTATTCTCGCCATGTCCCGAACATTCGTGTGGAAGCAGCAAAAAGCCTTTTCATTTCCGCCTTCGTGATCCAGGCTCCAATAGGCGGGATGTTCCGCGCCAATTCTTTGCCAGAGCTTTTCGGAAGCGTATTCGCTCAGGGTTCTGCCGGTTGCTTTTTTTAACAAAAAACCAAGAACCTGCGTGTTGCCACTCAGGTAAATAAAATGTTTGCCGGGGATATTATTCACCCTGTATTTGCGGTTGAGTTTTTCGAGGTCGGTTCCGTAAAGAGCCTTGGCCGTGTATCCATAGGGATTGAGGTATTGTTCTTTAAAATTAATCCCTGAGCTCATGGTAAGCAGGTGTTTTATTTTTAAGCCCGTCCCTTGGTATTCGGGCAAAAAGTCGGAGACGTCCTGTTCGGCGCTTTTAATTTTGCCTTCCTTTATTGCCACGCCAACGAGAATGCTGACAATGGACTTGGCAACACTCCAGGAATTGGTATAAGAGGAGCTGTTATATCGTTGCCAATACTTTTCATACAATACTTTATTGTTCCGGATAACAAGAAACCCGAGCGTCTTGTATTTTTCGAGATGATCTGTCCATTTCGAATCGAGATTGATTTTTCCCAGAAGTGAATCCTGTTGCCAGGGTTGAGGTTTGGCATTATCAACTATTCTTGTTGGAAATGTACTTTTTGTATCGACTGTTGGCCCCAGCCTGCCTTTTAAAAAAGTATCACCAAAAGCCTTGAAAATATGCGTGTTCCCTGTGAGGTAGGCATGAAGAACAAACAGGGCGGTTATAATAAAGAGCCATTTGAGAAAGGTAAACAGTCGTTTCATGGGAGGCTCAAATTAAAGCAATAAATTATAGAAATGGGGGATGGGTGGATGGGGATTTCCCGAAAGGGTCTCTTGCATTAAATTCAACGCTCCAACAATTTTTTCACCTCCTCTAAAAAGCCCTCCCTTGCCTGAACCTGTGCTTCTTCCAATAATTGAAAGAAACCACTAATTTGTCTTTCCGTATACCCGGTATCGGCATCTTTGTCTTTTTTTAACAGCTGAATACGTGCTTGATAATATTCAAGAAGTTTGCTCAGATTTTCTAAATTGAATTGATTCAGATTGCTCATCCATAAAAGATAAGCGGTTTTAGCCTTTACAAGGTATTCCGCCACTTCTGTATTCGCAAATCTCTTTATTATTTGTTCAACTGTCTGTTGACAGAGAAAGAGCGATTCCTTGAGGCTATCTGTGTTTTCGCCTTTTAGACCAACGGATATGGAATTATATGCATTAGAAATCAACAGGTTGCTCCTTTCAATTTCGTTTAGATAGTTCCGTGAACTATCCCGGATTGTTTGGGCCGAAACCCCTGCTGACTGACAAAAGACTTTAGGATCGCCAGAAAGAATAAGCAGAAATAGAAATAGGGCTTTCAAAACTAATCAGCTAAAACTTTTCCAACCCTTCCAACTCTTTCAACCTCCACCAACCTACTGTAACGTATATCTCAGCGCAATACCAAAATTGGTAAGGGCGGTTGGGAAAGATTGCGAAGTTCTGGGCTTGTTGACATTCCTGTTATAGAACGCCCGGAAATTGAGGTTTTCCGTAATGTTGTAATTAATCGTCGGGCGGATGGAAATGGATTTCATCCCGGCCGACGGTGGTTGCTGAATGTTGCTGTTAATATTTCTGGTTATGGTATAACCGTCGCGTATAGAGAAATCAAACCGGAAATCGAGGTCATTCTTCAACATGGGTTTACGTCCGTTGATCTTGAAGGGAAATATAATCCCTGCCTTGCGATAGCCCGTTCCGATCACATACTCCTTATTGTGAATTTCATTTATTATGTAGCTCGTGGTAAGGTTCAGCGAACGATCGGTCTTGTATTCGAAACTCAGGGTGAGCCCGCTTACCAGGGTCAGATCTACTTTAATCAAAGGACTAAACCTCTCCATAATAGAAATGGTGGTAAACTGGTATTTCGGCTCCAGATTTTTACCCCGGACGAGACTGTCCTGCCCATAACTTGCGCTTGTGTTGAAATTGCTGATGGAAGTGGTGGAACTGTAGGCATGACTCAGAGTGACGTTACTAAACCAACGCTTAACAAATTCAACATTGCTCAGACCGTTGTATGAAATTCTCCAGGAAGGAAGAGGTATTTTGGGAAAACGGTCGAGCTTATACGTATTTGCATCTTTGCCCTGATAGGCTGCCAGGAATGAATACATAAGCACATCCTGATGATTTTTATTAATACCTACAGGGAAGTGAGTGCTGTCGTCCATTACTCCTATGGAATCGCTGTAATGACGTGAGTTCCAGGTTTCTGAACTGAGTTCTGCTGCCTGAACTTTCCGGGCTATGATAAGCCGGTTTCTTTGAAACTGATCATAAGCATTTGATTGAAAAGAATCATTGTACTTTTCGAAGGCTGTTTTCCAGGTAATGCTTGAAATGCTGAACATTCCGGCTTCCATATAACCCTGATCTTCATAGCGGCCGAGAGTATCATTAAATTTAAAGGTACTGGAAGTGGTTTTTGCATAACGTCTTTCAAAATTCAGGGTTATCCTGAAACCGTCGAAAGGCTCAATGGTTCCGCTACCTTTCAGTTCCAGTCCCTCCAGTTGCATATACCGGTTGATCTGCAGCGGATTCTGTGATAAGTGGCCGCCTTCAGCCAATTTATACCGTATTTCAGGATCCTGGAATCCGGCGATAAATTTATACCCCGGGGTTTTGTACTTGTTATTCATCCCCAGGTAGTCTGTAGTTCTTGCATAGCCCGGAAGTGTAGTTCCGTTGGTCGAACTTACATCCATCTGGACTTGCTTTACCATTGTCAGGAACTTCAGGGTCGTACGGGTAAAGGAAGAAATCTCCAGAGGCTTCTTTTTATCGTCTTTTTTAGGCGCTTCTCCTTCTTCATCATCGTATTTCCTCTTCTTTTTCTTTGCGCTTTTTGGCTGATTAGCCAGTCTCAGGATAGGAGATTTATTATAGAGGGAAGAAAAATTAAACTGCCCGTTTACGGAAATTGTCTGCGAATTCTGAATGGTGTTACCCATAATAGGCGCAGCAGGGGGTGCCGTTTTCCAGTTAAAACTTCCACTGTAGCGCGAAGAAAGATTTATCCAGTTGAGCAATTTTATTTTGCTGAGCGGAACGGTATACGTGCCGTTAACCACCTGGTTGAAATCATTCACCTTGCCCATTCCAATAAAATTATTCCAGACGGTATCTTTCTTTTGCTGCGTCTCCAAAGCACCAAAAGGCTCTTCCACCCTGGCATTTACGGTTGATTGGTAATCAAACTTCAGGTTATTGGTCAGGTTGTAATTGAATCCATAAACTCGTGTCAGCAGGAAGGTTTTGTCATACAACCTCGGAACGATCGCTTTGAAATTATCGTTGTTCCTGTTTTGGGTTTCGGAATATTTGCGGTCCACATCAAAGCGCATCATAATGCTTTGCGGTTTAAAGTACAGACCAAAACCGGTAAACGGAGCAAGAACCTTTGGCTTTAACTTTTTAAAAGGTTTCCAGGGCTTGGGAGAAGCGCTGAAATTGTATCCCAAACTGGCGCGGTATGTTCGCTGAACGTAGTCTTCAATGATCTGGTTACGGCGCTTGATTTTCTGGTAACTGTAGCTGACATTGAAGTTTTCGATATCGTAAATATGAGCCTTGTCGCTTCCCACTTTGTTCTTTTTCACATTCGTAAAATTGAGACTGTAGCGCGAAGTATAGTCCTGGGCGTTTTCCTTTATCTTCTTTTTCTCTGCCTCAGTCTGGGCTGATTTCAAAGCTGTTTTCAGCAATACATCCGGATTCAGAGGATAGTATTTCGGATTGATGATGTTTTCATTGTACCCAATAAACATGGGAATCGTAATTCCCGAACGTTGTGGGAAGAACTTACCCAATTCAAGACTGGACTGAATATCATAGGAAATGGTCTCGTTCAGGTTTCTTTGATTGAGCCTTTTATCCACTCCTCCAAAACCAATGGACTGGTAACTTCCCGTCAGGTTCAGTTTGGCGAAATCAGCGAGATTGGCCACTATCCTTGCGTTGGCAGCGTAGCCTCCCTTATTGATGAAATCCTGAAGACGCAATTCATTAAACCATACTTCCGGGCAAATTTCTGTTTTGCCATTCGGTACATCGGATGGATTCTTAATACCGAGCATAATTGTCCGCACATTACTCAGGTCGGGCTGTCCGATTACAGAAATGATCTGCCCGTTGTCAAGGGTTTCCTGGTAATAAGTAGTTATGTCGGTTGTAACATTATTTCTGTTGAGCTTTACCTGCTGGAATTTTTCAAGATCAATGTCCAGTTCGTTTTCACCCGGCCAGATTGCAAATGGATCACTTGATCCGGGAAGAGTAATTTTTAATGGAATTTCAAGCTGATAGTAATTGCGTTCGAGGTCAGTTCCCAAACGGATAAACGCTCGGACATCACCGTTCTGGAGATCAGCGCCTTCGGCATGAACAAACATTTTCAGCTTCTTGTAATTCCGGATATCGAAATTGAGGGTTTTGTACGCAGCTCTTGAATCTCCTTTTTTCAGCTTACACGCCCTTAAAGAAAGGGCCTGTTCGTTCATCTGAACATTATTTTGCTGCGTTGGATCATTTTCCCTCACAATTCCGGGAGGAACCACATAGGGAACGGGAACTCGCTGACTGTTCTTCTCAATATTTACAGCTGAAATTACAAATTCAGTCAGGTCATTCGGGTCCAGGTTTGGACCTACGCCGGGAGGGAAATTGAGATTCTTTAAGTAACGCCTCCAGTCGGCCCTTACGAGCTGCATCTGACCAAACCTGCAAACAACGCTGTCTTCAAATCCTTTTAAGAATAGGCGCATAAACCGGATGGATTTGAAATCCTGGATACCACCCACTTTTTTATCGTACAATCGGATAGGTACCTTAAACTGGTACCAGGTTACCCTGGGCGGCATTCCGGAAGGATCAATATAATTGGGAATCGTCTGAATTGAGTCCGTCACAAAGTTGCTACCCACCTTAAAAGAATTGGGGCCTATGTCAATTTTATACTGAAAATATTCCTCGTTGAAATTGGGTGTCTGGTCCCTATTAATATCTTCGTCATCGGGAAGGGCGGTTGCTGAGGCAGGAATCCCGCCGGCAAGTGTCGAAAGGCTTGAATTTCCTTCCATTCCGTTAAAAGACTCATAGCGGCCGAGAATACTCTTTTGCACTCCGTCGTATCCGGGATCCAGGTAATGGTTATAGTTGTCATTGCTCGGATCGTCAAAGGCCTGTTTAAAAATTACACTTCCCGCTCCAAAATTATTTTTCAGGTTATTGAGATAGCCTGAAAAGAAATCCCTTTCCTCTGCATCGGTTAAGCCGTCAAGACCTTTATCCTGGTTCGGCCTTGAAGCAGGATTATTATCAAATGCCTGTATCTGCGGTGGAACCTGGGCAACTCTTCCAAAGCGTGTTCTGTCGAGGCCTACGGTATCTCCATTGATGGGTAAACCGTTTTCTACCGCTCTTCTGTTATCGGCATTCAGATCCTCTGAAATATTCCCGATGTTGATATACATTTCGCCCTTATTGGTGGAATTTTTATCCATACAATAAGGGTCCATCATCCAGAATTCGATGTAATCGATATTTGCTGCCTCAAAATCATTCGTCTCAATTTTACGGGCGATACCTCCCCAGCTTTCTTTGGGCTTGCTGAATGTTCCGTCGCTGTTGAAATCGGCCGAGTTTGAATTATAATTATAGATACCTCTCTTTGTAGGGTAGTAGGCAAGATCAAGGGTTACGATATTGTTAACCTGTTGCATCTGTACCTGTAGCTGTGGGAAAATTTCCTTGAGCGCCCAGGGCCTTACAAAAGGATGTGATTTATCCGTTCCTGTGAGATAGGAAGGTATAAACTTGCTGTTATTTCCTGTTTGGGAAAAACTCTGATCGATACTGTGAAATTGAAAATCTGCCCTTTTAAAACCTCGCGAGGAGTCAAAGGCGGATTCAGGGAACAGGTCATTTTGTCCCTGTGGAGTGGGTGCAAATTTCCAGTTGTAAACGTTTTTTAAATCAAAAGGAGTTTCTGCCCCTTCAAAATCATCGAGGAAAGAAGTTCCCCTGGCTCCGATTGTTTTTGCATTATGCGGGAAAATTTTTGCCACCTCTCCGCTGATTGTAATGCTTGACTTTTCCTTGGTTTCAATGAAAGGTAATTTATCAACCAACTTGGTGAGGAAACGTGTTTCTTTATTCCAGGTTCCGTCAAGACCCATAATCGTATTGAGAATCGGCTCCTGTCCTATATCCACTTTCGGCGTAAGCGGTCTTTCCGTCATATGCATGATGGTACCTCCGAGCAGTAAATTTCGCGAATGCGTATAGTCAAACCGGGAACCTACCAATGTCTTTTGCTGTAGGGTAAACAGTGAATTGCTCTCCGAAGAGACCTTGATAACAGCCCCCGAGTTTATAATTCCCTCATTGGTAATCCTCACCTTTCCCAAGTTGTAATCCACAATATAATCCTGATTTTCAACGAGAGGAGCTCCATTGGCGGTTACTTTTACCGAACCCTGCGGAACATTGATAGCATTCAGAGAAATTTCATTTGTGGTTGTTCCCCGATAGCTTCCCCGCAAAAAGAACTTGTTATGGGTTACATCCTGTTCAGCCCACCATTTAGTGGAGTCATAAATGGCATCGTAGGCAAAAAACTTTGCATCATTTCCGTTGGGATCCACAAACTTGCTTCTCAGGAACGGACCGAAAGGTTCTCTCACCGGAAAAATAATTCGGCCATTCATCATATTGATGGTAATGCCATCCAGCAGGTCGTACACCCCGTCGGGTTTCGCTTCCTGGAGCTTATTGATTTTATCCAGGTTAAGAACCGTAATCAGCTGTTTCTCAAATATCTTAGTTTCCTTGCTGCTTACAGGTAAATAGTTTAAGTCTGCTGATTTATCATCCGCGTACACTACGTTCAGCGTGAAGTCCTGCGCCTGAACATTGTAGGTATTCAGGGAATAAATGTTTTTCATCATCAGATCCCATAAAGGCCAGCGGGTATTGGTGATGGTTGATTTCAACATCTTTATCACCAGATCGCTTCCCTGTCCGGTGGGCCCGGGAGGATTGTCTCTCGACAACTGTCCTACCTTAAAAACCCTCCCGTTATAGGTATACTCGTACGCAACCCCTAAAATCTCGTCGTTGTTGAGTGACTGATTCAGGGAAATATAGCCCAATTGCCGGTTGATGGTAAATTCCTGTTCCGTAAGCCTCCTGCCGTTGAGAAGGATATTATAATCCACTCCCACTTTCATATTGAGCGAAGCGTACTGAGATTTTTTAAACTGATCAATAACGGAACTGGTGCTGTTAAGCAGGGGATCGGTGATTATTTTATCCCATAAAACGTTCGCTTCATTGTAGGTCTGTGGCGAGGCACCCGATAACTGTAAGCTGGTGTTATAGGGCGCAGCTTCACCCAAATCCACTATCGGTATGAGGTTACGATTATCATTGAAGGATTTGTTGCGGTTGGTCACCCAAACCTCTATATAGTTAATATAAGCTCCGGATTGTACAAGGGGCAGAATGCTCAGCGCATTATCGTACTGATCTTTAAAGAACTGACCTAAGAAGAAGTGCCTGTTGGCTTCATAGTTATGGGCCTGGATATCAAATTTGGTGATTTGAGCTCCCCCACTCACTTCCGTTTCCGTGGTCTGGCCTCTTTGCTGGGTGGCAATGGTTGTTACCATCAACTTACCAAACTGCATCTGGGTTTTTACACCAAACAAGCTCTGTCCGGCTGTGATCAGGCTACCGTTGAGGGGAAGACTGACGTTACCCAATTCAACCTTTTTTAAAATATCATCCTCTTCACCCTGCCAGTTGAGCTTTATCTGGTTCTCAAATTCAAAAGTTGCATCCGTGTCGTAGTTGGTGTTGATTTTTAGCTTGTCACCAATCTGACCGTTTACGCTTACCTGCATTTTAATTTTGAAGTCGGGTGTACCGGTCCGCTGCTGCCTTACGGGTATCTGCGGATTTCTGACAACGTTATAGTTACCTCCGAAAATAGCTTCAGCCGATCCGGAAGGTTTGATGTCAATGAGGCCTCCTCCAAAAAGCCGGTCCACCACATCAGGGATTTTAAACGTTTCCGGAATAACTCCGTTGCTTCTTACAAAATTGGTTGCTTTGCTTTTGGTTCTGAAGTAATCCTGCTGCTCATTTTTATTCAGTTCTTTCAGGTAATCGGAAAAAGACTTTGACTTTGGCGGCCCCAGGTCGTGGTCGCCGGTCTTTTCTCTTTCTACGTATGAATTGCTTTCGGGATCGTATTCGGTAGTTTTCTTTACAACTTCAGGATCTTTCAGATCGAACCTGCTTGGGCGGAAGTTATATTCGTAAGGTTTTCTGTCTCTAAGGGGATACCGGAGTTTCGTGCTGTCTTTCCGCGTGCTGTCGTCTTCCTTCACCATCGCCGGATCAAACAAAACAGGTTCGCTGATGCCGGAGGATAAATAAGAAATACCAAAAGCCGCTGTGGCTGACAGGAGCAAACGGGTAAAATTACTTTTCAACTTAAAAATAAATTTGGTAAAGTTTTCTTATAATATCCTTTTTTTTTTAAAAGCCTGCAAAAATATAAATTTAAAGGTATTTAAATGCATCTTTTACAAGGCTTTCCGTCGTGGCCTTGTCACCCTGCTCTTTATTAACTCGTAATAATGCTTTTTCTGCTGCCTGCCTCGAAAAACCGAGAGCCAGCATGGCCTGTAAGGCTTCCTCAAATGCGTTACCTGCCTGAGTTAATGTTGCTCCCCCGCCCGATCCCAATTTGCCTATTTTATCATTTAATTCTAAAATAAGCCGCTGCGCAACCTTAGGCCCGATTCCCTTAACAGACTGTAATAACGCCGCATCCTTTCGTATTATTGCATTGATCACAGCATCCTCATTCAGAGAGGATAAGAGCACTCTGGCGGTATTTGAACCGACTCCGCTAACGGATATCAGGTGACGAAATACTTCCCTTTCCCGCTCCGTAAAAAAGCCGAAAAGTGTATGGCTGTCCTCAGCAATTACCTGGTGAATCTGTAACCTGTTTATGGCCTGAAGCTTTAGCTTTTCATAAGTATAAACAGAAATATTTATATGAAAACCTATTCCGTTGCAGTTGAGCACGGCAAAGGCCGGGGTTAGTTTTTCAAGCTTACCTTCAATGAAATCGTACATTTTTTTTAGCTAACGCAATTCTAACAAAAGAAAACAAAAAGAAACCCGCCGGGAATTTTTTTTACTCTGAAAACACAAATTTAAACGTACCCCTCGGATCCCAGTTTACCCCCAAGGCGGGTAAAAGGAAAGAAAGTGAATGAGCCGATAACTACAACCCATAGAGGAAGAAGCACGGCAATAAAATTTATAAATCCGATGAGGGTAAGAGTAACCCCAATAATGATCAGGGGTATCATCGGATTAAAGGTCCGGATCTTGGCGCTTGTAAAGCCCGCCAGAAAAGAAGCAATTCCATAGCTTACAACGATCATGGCAAAATTAATATCCGGAATGATCTCCATATTTTCCCGAATAGAGTCGAGATTTTTAAAATCAATTTCGCTCGGGAGAGGAAAAATAACAAATGTCAGATATAGAAAGAGTAAAATACAACCTGTACCTATAATAAGACCTGTCAGCGTACTGAAAAAATACTTCATGCGGGCAATTAATTCTTCTTATTTTAAACTTAAACCAATGCCTTTACCATAAATCTCAGGACGAAATAGTACAATCTCATCCGTAATGAAGGGGCATAGGTCATACAAACGTAAAGGTTTTTGGTTAAAATGTCAAATTGCCCTGACAAATGGGTTGGTGATCTTTTCAACACCTATCGTTGTTTCACCTCCGTGACCCGGATAAACCGTGTAATCATCCGGCAAAGTATAAAGCCTGGCCTTAATAGAATCAGCAAGGGTTTGGAAGTCGCCACCGGGCAAATCGGTTCTGCCGATACTTCCCTGGAAGAGGACATCTCCTCCGATAACCACCTTTTCAGAATGATTAATAAAACAAACACTTCCCGGTGAATGACCCGGTGTAAAAACAATATCGAGCACTGTTTCTCCAAAATTTATCTTTTGTCCTTCCTCCAGAAAATGCCCCGGTTGCGGCGAAGGAGTATAGGGGAAACCGTAACTTTCTGCTATCCTTGGGCCCGCATTAAGCACGTGCAAATCATTCTTATGAATATGAAGAGACAGCCCATACGTGATTGACACAAAGGCATTTCCCAAAATATGATCGATATGGCAATGGGTATTAAGCAAAAGAACCGGTTTCAGATTTTTGTCCTCAATAAATTTTACCAGTTCTTTTTCCTCCTCCCTGTTTGAACATCCCGGATCAATAATCACACATTCATTCGTGCTGTCATAGAGAACGTAGGTGTTTTCCTGGAAATAATTGAAAGTGAATCGCTGGATTTTCAAAGAGTTTTAAATAAAAAGAATTAAAGGATGTTGGAAGCTTTCCGGATTGTAATAAAATTCCTGCTTACAAGTGAATTACTTCACCGTATGCAGCTGCCGCCGCTTCCATAATAGCCTCACTCATGGTTGGATGGGGATGGACGGATTTAATAATTTCCATTCCTGTTGTTTCAAGTTTTCTCGCTACTACAACCTCTGCCACCATTTCCGTAACATTGGCCCCAACCATATGACAACCCAGCCATTCGCCGTATTTGGCATCAAATATCACTTTCACAAATCCTTCCTTGGAGCCTGCCGCACTTGCTTTTCCGGAAGCTGAAAATGGAAATTTACCTACTTTCAGTTCATATCCTTTTTCCTTTGCCTGTTTTTCTGTCATTCCCACGGAGGCCACTTCCGGCCAGCAATAGGTGCATCCCGGAATATTTCCATAATCAAGCGGTTCGGGATAATGTCCGGCAATTTTCTCCACACAAATAATTCCTTCCGCACTTGCCACGTGAGCCAGCGCCGGCCCCGGAACAATATCGCCGATAGCGTAGATTCCTACTACATTCGTCTGATAAAACTCATTCACCAGCACTTTTCCCCTGTCGGTTTTTACTCCCAAATCTTCAAGGCCCAGGTTTTCCAGGTTTGTTTCAATTCCTGCCGCCGACAGAACTATATCATAAGGACGGCTTTCCTCTCCTTTGGGTGTTTTTATTTTCACCATGCATCCATCTCCGCTTGTGTCAACCGCTTCCACCGATGAAGAAGTCATCACCTCCATTCCTTTGGATTTAAATATTTTCTCCATGGCTTTGCTCACCTCTTCATCTTCAACAGGTAAAATGGAGGGCATAAATTCAACCAGGGTTACTTTCGTTCCGAGGGCGTTATAGAAATAAGCAAACTCGCTCCCTATCGCACCGGAACCGATGACCAGCATGGTCTTGGGCAATTGGGGCAGTACCATGGCTTCGCGGTAGCCAATCACTTTTTTGCCGTCTATTTTTATATTCGGAAGCTCCCGGCTGCGTGCTCCTGTTGCCAGAATGATGCTTTTGGCTTCGTGGATTTCTTTATTTCCCTCATTATCAACTTCCACTTTTCCTTTACCGGCTAATTTTCCTTTTCCAGGTATGACCGTGATCTTGTTCTTTTTCATTAAAAACTGAACCCCTTTGCTCATTCCTCCGGCCACAGATCTGCTTCTGGCAACCACACCGGGGAAGTCTATTCCTGCATTGCTCACAGTTATCCCGTAATCGCCTGCATGGTTGATGTATTCAAATACCTGGGCGGATTTTAACAACGCTTTTGTGGGAATGCAACCCCAGTTAAGGCAAATTCCTCCAAGTTCAGAGCGTTCAACAACGGCCGTTTTCAAACCCAGCTGGGAAGCCCTTATGGCCGCTACATAGCCGCCCGGGCCGCTGCCTATTACGATAAGATCAAATGTCATGGTTTTTAAGTAAGGCTGCAAAGATAAAAAAGAATGTAAACTGTGAGTGATCGCATTTTGAAGGAATTGGGAGGAGGTTAATGAGAATTAAATAACAAATCTCAATACTTCATTTTTCAACTCACAGGCAAAAGTTATTTTTGAAAACAATTAATTATGACAAGAAAACATGTGCTGATTACCGGAGCAGCCGGATTCCTGGGCTCACATCTGTGCGACCGTTTTATAAAGGAGGGATTTTATGTAATGGGAATGGACAATCTCATTACAGGTGATCTCCGAAATATTGAGCATCTCTTCGGATTGGAGAACTTTGTATTTTATCATCACGATGTTTCAAAGTTTGTTCATGTTCCCGGCAAGCTCGATTATATTCTTCACTTCGCTTCACCGGCAAGTCCGATCGATTATTTAAAAATCCCCATTCAGACTTTAAAAGTGGGCTCGTTGGGCACTCATCATTTGCTGGGCTTGGCAAAAGCGAAAAGCGCCAGGATACTGGTTGCCAGCACAAGCGAAGTATACGGAGATCCCTTGGTTCATCCTCAGAATGAGGACTATTGGGGAAATGTAAATCCGGTTGGCCCAAGAGGAGTTTACGATGAAGCCAAGCGTTTCCAGGAAGCGATGACCATGGCTTATCACACCTATCACAACCTTGAAACCCGGATCGTGAGGATATTTAATACCTATGGTCCGCGAATGAGACTGAATGATGGAAGGGTTTTACCCGCCTTTGTCGGACAGGCATTGCGAGGAGAGGACCTCACAGCCTTTGGAGATGGCAGTCAGACCCGATCCTTTTGCTATGTGGATGACCTTGTGGAAGGAATTTACCGCCTGTTGCTCAGCGATTATGTACAGCCCCTCAATATTGGGAATCCCAATGAAATTACCATTAATGAGTTTGCCAATGAGATTATCCGGCTTACCGGAGCGAAGCAAAAGGTAATTTATAAGCCTCTCCCTACAGATGATCCCAAACAACGGAAGCCCGATATCACGAGGGCTAAGAGTATTTTAGGATGGGAACCCAAAGTGGACCGGTCGGAGGGATTGAAACTGACCCTGGAATACTTTAAGAGCCTGCCTCCGGAGCGCTGGCTGGAGGATCATTACAGCAGGAATTTTAAGAAATAAGCCTAACTGTCAGGCTATTGGGTTTCGGGAAATGGTAAAATCATATTCCGAAGCATCTTTTTCATGGAGAAACTTGGTTTGGGCTTCCTTTTCATCGATTGCCCTGAAATAAGAAATATGCTTTAGCGGATCTCCTTTCCTTTTCCATTCGATGGTAAAAGAATAGAGGTACTTGCGGTTGTAAAATTCATCGAGGTAGGCGAGCATTTTTTCCAGGCAGTGAATGCTGCTCTTTCCGCTTGTTGAATGAAGAAGCATATAGTTTTCATGGCCGGGGTTATAGGTGAGCAGATTCAGCTTCACTGTTTCATCATCGCTCATTATATTAATATGGTAGTCAAAGTGGCAACTCACCCCATTGTCGTTCTTGAGGATTTCAACCACCTGATGCTGAAGTTGAATTTGCCGGAGTTTTTTGTCGTAGGTATTCATGAATAAAATGCAAAATTAGAGATTCGCTGACGGTTTGAAGGCATTGCGAAGCTCATTCTTACTATTTCGCAAACAAACCGATATTTTTGTCCGGTGAAAGATGAGTATTTTATGAAGCTGGCTTATAAGGAAGCGCTCAGGGCAGCCGAAAACAATGAAGTTCCCATCGGGTCGGTTATTGTTGCGGGAGATACCATTATTGCCAAGGGATTCAATCAGACTGAACTTCTGAATGATACTACAGCTCATGCCGAAATACTCGCTCTGACAGCGGCGTTTAGTTATATGGGAAGTAAGTTTCTGGAAGACTGCACCATGTATGTAACTATTGAACCCTGCGCCATGTGTGCCGGGGCGTTGAAGTGGGCGCGTATCGGAAAGCTCATCTATGCCACAAGTGAACCCAAAAGCGGCTTTACGCTGTATACACCTTCTATTTTGCATCCTTCCACAGATGTGGTCGAGGGATTATTAAAAGAAGAGTGCGGGCAGCTTATGAGTGACTTCTTTGTTAGAAAGAGACTTAATAGAACTTGATTTTTCTCATGGCGAAGAAAACCATTTTGAGAAGAATCAATCCGTGTTTGAAGCGTGAAATATTGGTATCTCCATAGGTCCGTTCCCTGTAGCGAATGGGTATTTCAACAATCTTCAGGTTGAGTTTATATGCCCCGAAAATCAGATCAAAATCCCCAAAGGGATCAAATTCCCCGAAGAATTTCCGGTTTTTGATAAGCTTATAATAGTCTTCCCTGAAAATAACCTTCGTTCCGCAGAGGGTATCCTTGAAGGGTTGTTCAAGAAGCCAGGTAAAAGCCCAGCTGAAGAACTTATTTCCAAGCATGTTTAAAAAGCGCATGGCATTTTTATCCATGGCATACACCAACCGGCTTCCATTAATAAAGCCGCCCTTCCCGCAGGCGATGGCGTTGTAAAATTTAGGAATATCCTCCGGGGGAACTGTGAGGTCGGCATCGAGGATCATCAGGATATCGCAGGTTGCCATGGCAAATCCCTTGCGTACCGCATCCCCTTTGCCCTTTCCATCCTGCTGAGCGATCTTAATATCGTGAGTATCTTTGTACTTTTCTGAGATCCTTTGAATTGTCTCCCAGGTATCGTCGGTACTGTTGCCTTCGATAAATATTATTTCCGTATGCTTTCCCAGTTTGGGAAGCCTTAGGATTGCATTTTCAATATTCCCGCTTTCATTCCGGGCGGGAATAACTATGGAAACAGAGTATTTGGAAGCGCCCTCAGTCTCTGTTACCTGCGATTGGGGCTGGGCAAAAGAGAAATGATTAATGCAGAAGAGTCTGAAAAATGGAAGTCGTGCCAGATACTTATTGACCAGCCAGCTCAGTCCCGGAATATTAATGGGAAGCAGCATCCGCCGGTTTTTGCGGTACACATCAAAACCGGCCAGGTAAAGGAGATTATTGATATCCTGCTGGGTAAGCCAGTTTTGTTCAGGGGTTTTGGTTTTAAGCCCAAGTATTTCCCCCGTTTTCAGGAAGGGTTCCCAGAGTTTGCTGTAGTAGCTGACGATAATCTTTGTCTGGCTATGACAGACTTTCTTAACTTCAGTAAAAACAGCTTGTACATCGTCCAGAAATCCAACAAGATTAGAAATGATCACCACATCATATGTCTTGTTAAGAGTAATTTTCTCCGCTTCCATAATATGAAGTTCCAGATCTGGAAACTGCTTCTCTGCAAGTCGGATCATCGCTTCCGAAAAGTCAATGCCGGTTTTATGCTTTGCCTTAAGATTGCCCAGAAGCTCCCCGGTTCCGCATCCTATCTCGAGTACAGTAGAATCTTCATTAATAAAATAATCGCAGTACCGGGTAATATCATTCCAATAGTAGTGGTGTTGGCGGCGGGTGATAGTGCTTTTAAGAGCCCTTTCTTGAAAATATGATAAGTGATGACTCAAGGGGTTTATTTCTTTTCAATAACTATCGTGGCAAACATGCTAAATATATTTTTAAATGGCTTTGCTAACTTTTCCATAGCTGAAATAAGTCCAAAACTGCTTTGTGGAACAAGGGACTTCATTGAAACGCCTCCACTTAACAAATATCTTAATGGTGTATGTGGAGTAATTGATCTTATTTTCAAATGAGGAAATTGTTTATCGAACTTCTTTCTATCTCTATAAAATACGATCCATGGTAAGGCTCCATTGGCATCACTCATTGGTCCAGTTGATGGAATAACCCAATCACCTTTTGGGTTAAAAGTTTCATGATGGAAATTTTTGTAAATTAGTCTTCCCCATAACGAATTCCAAGGTTCAATCATAATTATCTTTCCGCCTTTAATTAAGGTCCTTTGCATTTCATTTATAAATTTCTCGCTATCCGGAACGTGATGAAAAACATCAATCATTAAATATGCACCAATAGAATTATCTGAAAAGGGTATTTCTAACGCATTAAAAGTGAAGTCGTTGTCTGGAAGTACAAGTATATCACTAGTTTTTATTTGAGGAAAGATGTCCTTTAAAAAACCGCCGCCAGATCCGAGTTCAACTATTTCTTCCTCACTAAGCGATTTACATTCATTTTTGAAAAAGGAATACCATTCACAATACAGCTTTTTCAAAAAAGGTTTAGACAAAATAATCTCTTTATGTTGTATTGTCCGCCTGGGGTCATCCAAATCGTAAGTATCTATCTCAGGTAGTCTTAAGAATTTTAACATTAATAATTTATCTTATATAAAATAGCTTCCTCGTCAGTTCCAATTTGCTTTATTAATTGAAATTTATATGGATACTTTTCGACAACAGGTGAAAAGTAGTTTTGCATGGTATTTATTATGGATTTTTGATCAGAGTTTAGATATGCTGCGTAAATTTTAGGATAGTTACCTGGTAGGACTGAAGCCACATCTCCACTTCTCTTGGGGTCAAGTCTTAAATTTGCAAAAATCACATGGGTGACTTTCGCCTTTTTCAAATTTTGTAAAATACTATCTGCATCTCGTGGTTTGGTCACCTTATATATGGGATAAAACTCCTTACCTCTTCCGTAAACAAAACTCATTGGGGCCTTACGGCTTGCCACAAAAGAGCCTATTGGTAAACTGTCTGCACACCACTCACTTAATTTTAGAAAGTTTTTATAATCGTCAGTATAACCTTCAAACTTATCCCCTTCAACAAGATTTTTCTTAACTATTGGGATATTCTTTAATGATTTTTTTAAGGTATTGGAAGAGTTATTCCAAAGAAAAACTAAAGCAACAAAAAAGAATAGAATTTGGAAAGATGCTAATTTGGGTCTTTCTAAAATGCTGTACATTGGAAAGAAAATTAACATTAGCAGGAATGGCATGTACACCATAATCAATCTTCCTTGTCCCCACGATGTTTGCAGGGCGAAAAAGGTTATAACTAAAAACACTCCAACATATAGCGAAGTTGCCTGTAGAAACTTATGCTTCTTTTTGAAAGCCATAATTAGACCTATTATCAGAATAACAACGGTAAAAAATGCAATGGGCTTAGAAAAGTCTCCATCTTCTTTTCTAAACCCTAGTATTTCCCATAACCTTCCGGAAAGATAGATAACTATATTTCCAAAAAACCGTTCGATAAATCCCGCAACATCTTCTTTCCCTTTACTTGGATCATAAGCATCTTTCAAAAAAAGAATGTTGGATTGAGAGAAGTTTATAATTTTAGATCCCCACAGTATTTTTTTTAATCCTTCGATAATGATGTAAATTATTCCAAATGAGATTGTTGATATTGTTGCATTTTTCCATTCTCGCCTGAGTAGAAAATAGGCAGCCACAGAGAGAAAAATGCCAATTGCGACTGTTTTCGTAAAATAGAGTAAAAACATTGCAGCCCCCAAAGAAATCCATCTGAATACAGATTTTCTGATCTCACTAAAAGATGAGTCAGCACGCAATCTGTCTAGATGGTTAAAGAAGAGCCAGAAAAAAATGCTTTGGATAAATAAAAAGAATGCTTCTGTATACGTTAGACTTGCATATGATAATGCAAATGCATTAGAACCATAGATAAAAATGCATAATAATAATAGCAAATTTGGTATCCTACCTCTAAATGCTGCGAAAAGTACCCAGACACTCAAGGTAAAAAAGAGCACGGATAATAGTTTAAGTAACATAAGATTCAATCCCCAAAAATGGATGGGGAGTGCCAAAAAAATAACATATAATGGAGCGTTGTCACTGTACCAATAGCCAAAAAAGTTGGATGCGTACTTATGGGCGGCCATAATGTATAGGGAGTCATCATGCCCAATTGAAATTTTTGCATCGAACATGAAAAAGCATAGAATAAGTGAGAGAAGTGTTAGTGCAATTTGCCAAATCCGCAATGTTTTGCCAATTGCTTTTTCAGCACTTTCAAAAAGGGTGCTTCTATTTACTAAACTCTGTTTTATGGAAGTTTGTTTCCCTTTGCCTTTCTTATTTTGCATGGATTATAAAGTGCGCAAAAATATTAAGATTGATTTAAAAATAGGGCATAATTCGGGATACTAAATTAAAATAACAAAGGAATGTATATTAGGTTGATTGATGCGGCCATTCAGCCATAGACTAAATTCCTTTCTATTTAATTGTTAGGCTATGTTAAAAATAATTAAATTGATAATGCAAAGAAATATTAATTTTTAGCGCTGGGAGTCATCACTTATTATTTCAATTCTGCCGTTTATTGGTTTTGGTTTTTATGTAAGAGTGATTGAATTAGCTTCGGATTCAATTCGAATAAACAGTAATAGATTAATTTGTTAAGTAACTTGAATCCAAGCAAAGCCATGGATATACACCGACTACTATTTTTTATAGCATTCTTGGTTAACTCAATTGGCTTTGCCCAATCACGATATGGAAAACCTTTTCTTTATCTACCAATGAACAACAATCTAAATGATTCAACTGGTAATCAATACCATGCAACCAACAGTGGGGCTACGTTTGCTGCTGATCGCTTTGGCAGGCCTAACAAGGCGTTAAATTTTGATGGTAAAGATGATAAGATAGTAATTAAAGATTTGGGGACAAAACTTCCGGTTAATGACTATAGCATCTCTTTTTGGCTTAAGAAAGACGCAAACACTTACACAAGTTCAAACACCTTTATGGTGATGCCAGACGTAACCGGGAATAGATATTCCGCATCCCTTTATTATAGCCATTCCGGTGTTTCTTCTCATTTTGTTGACTTTGGCAGTCTTTCCAAAAGGATTTTTTATCAACCAGATGACCCAGATAGTAAATGGAATTTTTTTGAAATAGTAGTTAGAACCGATACAGTCTTACTCTTAAAGAATAACATTTTGTTGAGTTCTTTGAATTCCCCTAATCACTTTGTTAACAGATCGGGTGATCTTGTAATAGGTATGGGTAAGGATGGATATATGAGTGGTATAATAGATGATTTTAAGATCGGAATGCTAGATCCGTTGTCGGATACATTCAGTGTGTTCAACACATGCTTGGGAGATTCAACTTCGTTCGTATTAATCACAGGAGCAAACTATGATTCGGTGGATTGGGATTTTGGAGATTTAACTTCCGGGGTAAAAAATGCTTCTAAAAAAATGAAAAATATTTTTCATACTTATGCAAAGCCAGGCAATTATTCAATAAAACTCTCCTATTATAGAGGTAATAATGTTTTTGAAAATTCTAAAATAATCACCATAAAGATGCCAGATAAACCTTTCATTGGTAATGACACTCTTGTTTGTGAAGGATCTATTTTACAGATTGGAGCAAATAGAAATTTCAATACTTATGCTTGGAATACTGGAAGTGTTGGTAAATCAGTTAATCTGTCAAAAGAAGGTATCTATATTTTATATACAAAGGATGTATCGGGGTGTAAGGCTTCAGATACTATTGAAGTAAAAATTTCTTCTATACCTAAACCATACTTAGGCCGTGACACTAGTTTTTGTAACAAGTTTAAGGAAGTAATAAGGCCTCAAATGGATTATTTTGAATATGAATGGAACAATGGATTTAAGACAAAAACTATTGATGTAACAAAAAAAGGGGTTTATATCCTAAAGGCTACGAATATAAATGGTTGTTCAAAATCAGATACGATTAGTATTGGTAATCCTTTGATTGAAGCTAATTTCGCTATATCTGATTCTATTCAATGCCTCAAAGGCAACTACTTTATATTCAAGGATATATCGGTTCTGAAAGACTGTAGCAAAGAAATATCGACCTTTAGTTTTTTTGATTTGAGCATTAATGACACAATTATTGAAAGATCCTTTTCCAATCAAGGAAAATATACTGCCACTTTGCTTGTTAAAACCAAAGAAGGTTGTAGTGATATCAAATCCAAAACTGTAGAGGTGAAGATGGGCAGCATATCACGCTTTACTACTGACAATGCCTGCGAAAATGACAGTGTTATTTTTATGAATCATTCTCTCAATGCAGGCAGTTATTTATGGAAGTTTGGGGATGGTGAATTCTCAACTTCGATCTCACCAAAGCATTTGTACAGAATTGACGGTGCCACTCGGACATATAGTGTAGTACTCATTACTTCATTAAATGGAGAATGTCATGACACAGCATCTCATTCGGTTACTATTAATATCAAGCCGAAATCAGGTTTTAGTTCTAGTATTAGTAAAAACTTGTGGAATTTTATACCAACTGAAACCGGAAATTTAAAGTACAAGTGGCTATTTGGAGATGGGGACAGCGCTATTTCAGAAATAGCTGAGCACATGTATAGGGATAATAAGACTTCTCATATAGTTTGTCTTCAGGTTATAAATATTGCAAAATGTACTTCAGAAACTTGCAGAACTATCATAACTTTAGATAGCTCATCTATTCACCGAAAAAGTTTTATAATTTACCCAAATCCAGGTAATGGATTTTTTCATATTGAGACTGAGATTGATTTAGGAAACTTAGATATTGAAGTATTTGATGCATTAGGAAGGCTAGTTAAATCAATTCTGCTTATACCGTTTAATAAATCGTATGTCCTCGATTTAGATGTAGCAAGTGGTATTTATATTATCAGAATCAATAATATGGAACATTATAATCAAAAAGTAACTGTATTGAAATAGATAAGGCAAACGAGGACCATAAAGTCAGTCTGGAGGATTTATTGGTTGCATTGAATTCTAAAAGATCACCTTTATGAATTTTAGGAACAATTAATTTTTCACTTCTTTCTTATAAATCCTTTTCGTTTTGCTTTATTTACTGCGTAAACATTTTAGCCCTTAAAAGTGAAAAGAATTTTATTTTTTTTGATTGCAATCCAGTTAAGTGTAATTGTTAAAAGTCAGTCAAGTTTGGAAAATGGATTAATTGCCTATTACCCTCTTAATAACAATATTAATGATAGCTCAAAGAATCATATCCATGGTCAATTGAATGGAGGAACATTTACCAATGATAGGTTCAATAATAATAATTCAGCACTCTTTTTTGATGGAATTAATGATTTTGCATCAATTGCGAAATTTAGCAAATTTATTCCTTCAGGCGATCTAACTATTTGCTTTTGGGCCAAGTCAATAAAAAATGCCTCCTTAAATACCTTAATGTTAATGCCAGATAATACAAGTAATAGGATCGCTATTTCTTTATATTATAGCCACAATGGGAATGGCTCTTTTTTTTGGGATTACGCAGGGATTAGCCCTCGTATTTTTGTTGAACCTGTAAATCCTAATACTGAATGGGAGTTTTTTGTTGCTTATTTTAACAGTTCAACAGAGAAGATGGGGTTATTAAAGAATAATGTCTTACTCAGGGAAATTGATCAAACAAGGAGATTTTCAATGGATTCTACAAAAACTCTTAATTTAGGTAATGGTAATGATGGGTTTTACAATGGTACCTTAGATGATATTAGATTTTATGGCAGAATTCTCACATCAGAGGAATTAAATGAATTGTTCCTGGCCAAGGCAGATGTAGAAGCAGATTTAAAAGTTGGAAATGATATCAAAATAATTCCGGAATCATATAATCCGAAGAAATTTAGAATAATTAGCTCTAAAGCAATCGAGTCAATATGTATTTACTCATCATCTGGACAATTGCTCTTTACCGGGAATACAGATTTTATGGATTTAAGTACGCTTCCAAGTGGAATGTATTATATAAGATTAGCAGACGCAGATAATGATAATTATACCAAGAAAATATTACTGTAAAGAACTTTTGAAAAGTAATAAATCGAGATAATGACAATTTCCTTGCATTTTTATATCTAATTGTTATTTTTAAGGAACAATTTCTCAAACAGGCTTAAAAAATAAGAACGTCTCCTCTTTGAAACTACTTGCGAAAGATTGGAAGCCAAATTTATTTTTCCATCTTTATTGTAAGATTTTATGTGAATAGAATTTACTATAGAACTATTATGGACTCTCAAAAAAGTGTCACTTGGTAATAAATCTTCATAGTAACCTAAGTTTTTTGTTGATACCCTTCTACTTAGGTCAACAAGATAGAAAACGCAATAACTTTTATTAGCTTCTATTTTAACAATATCGTTAAGGTTTATTAATTCATATCCCTGATGAGAGGAGAGTGTAAGCGAATTCAATTGTGTTCTAAATTTTTTCTCAAAAAATAAATTTTGTTGTTGCTCGGAAATTACGTTTAGTTCCTTAAGTTTTTCAAAAAGTGACCTAATATCCTTAATTGATATCGGCTTTAAAAGATACTCGAACGCTGAGTATTTAAACGCCTTTATAGCAAAATTGCTGTATGCAGTTAAAAAGACAATTTTAAATTGTCTATGTTTAACTATATCCAAAATATCAAAACCATCTCCATCATTCAAATTAATATCTAAAAAAACTAAATCATAATTCTTTTCTAACAGCCCCGGAATAGCAGATTTAACCCCATCATACTCCTCAATTTCTATTTTTTCTTCGATAAAATTCTCAACGATTACCCTAAAGGTCTTTCTTGCGTCTAATTCGTCATCAATAATAGCGATTCTCATGATTTATTAGCAGGAAGTATTAAAGTAACGATTGTCTTCTCATCCTTATTTTCGAAGTATAGCCCAAATATTTTGGTTCTGTATATTGATCTTAAATATTCTATTCTCTGGAATAACACTATTAAGCTTCCATCCTTTTTGGAAAAGTCACCAATGTTTCCGTTTATTCCGCTATTTTTTATAATAATTTTTAAGGCTTTACTAATAGTTGTTACCTCTATTTCCAAAAGCTTCCTGCCAACTTCATTAATTAATCCATGCTTGATGCTATTCTCAAGTACCGGTTGTAGGAATAAAGGAGGTATTTCTGCTTCTTCCAAATCTATCTCTTTATCTATTATTAGTTCATAATCAAACTGTTTCTTTATTTGCTCTATCTGGAGATATTTTTCAACGAATTTAATTTCATCGACAAGTTTAATAAAGTCTTTATCGGCAAACTCAAAGCACTTTCGCATAAGTTCCGAAAAGGCGATTATGTATCTATTGGAAGTTTCGAAATTCTTATTGAAAATTAAGTGCTGCATAGAATTAATGGAGTTAAAAATGAAATGAGGGTTTAATTTGGTTTGCATTGACAATAATCTAGATTCAGCCAAATTGCGCTTTGTTCTTTGGAATCTAAAAACTTGATAAATAGTAATAGTAAAAATTGATAGTAATATCAAAATCCAAAGTACTTTAAAAACCCAAGTCTCTCTAAAGAACGGAGGTATTTTGAAAATAAGGGTTATTGTATTTGAATTCCCTTTGGCATCTGTAACTTCCAATTCATAACTTCCATTGGTGAGATTCGTCAATTGAATAAGCTCTGAATTTGTAAAGTTCCAGTCGCTATAAACATTATCCTTTAAAAGTCTGTACCGATATGCGGGTTCTTCTTTATGAATCAAAGTATTCGCAAATTCTACTTCAATTGTTCTTTCATCCTTTTTAGGACTTATAGTAGTTTTAAAAACAGGTCTTTCTATGTATATTCCACTTTTTGTGGAAAGTCTTTCAAAATAAAATGTGCCTTTTTGAATATTTACTTTAAAATTAATAGGAACCCTGTAAATACCTTTGCTTGTTGAAATAAAATAAAACTTCTTAAAAATCATTATTTTGTTAATATCACCACTAAAAATTCCATTATCTATTGAGAATGTATTATTCAAATAGAATGATTCGTGGTTTGTTAAATGTTTTAATTGAAAACAGGTAGAATTTGAGCAGGCCCAAAGGCAATTGTTGTTTTCAACAAATAGGGAGGTAATTATATCATTACCTATTAGATATTTGTTTATTGGTTTTAGTTCTAAAGTCTTACGATTCAGTGAGTAAAGGCCGCTATCTAAAACTGAAATGTAAAAGTTAAAACTATCTTGACATATTGCTTTTATATGACTATTGTTTAATATTCTATTAGTACTAAAGGTGACAGGGGACCTGCCTCGAACGTATTTAAATAACCCCTTTTGAGTACCAACTAAAACAGAGTTATTATCTAATTTTAATATACAGGTAGTTCTTGTCTCAAAATTTATTTCATACTCTTTCCTTAATCTTTTGTTGTACACAGTCAAGTTATTTAATATAGAATAAACATTCGAATCAGCTATTACTGCGGATTTCGATTCTATTTTCGAATAATGTTTACTAATTTTCGTTTTGTTATTGAAGGTTGAAAATAAAAGCAAAGGCTTGTTTTGGAATGAAAGAATCTGTCTTATTTCTATATTACTATCACAAAATTTTTCTTCGAAGCTCTTAGAGTCGTATTCAAAAACCCTCCCATATTCATTGACGGCAAATAATTTATTATTAATGATACTTAAATCGCGTATTTTATTGTCATTTAAATATCGAGTAATTTCTCCGTATCTAACTAAATAAGATCCATAACCTACAGTACCAACCCATAAATTATCATTTCTATCCATAAAGATATTTGAAATGTTTTTCCCAATAAAAAACTGTTCACAATGTTCTAAATCAATTATGCCATCAGTAAATTTATAGAGTCCTCCTATCTGTGTGCACAACCAAATGTTCCTTTTCCTATCTTCAAAAATTCTCATTACATAGGAGTTTCCAAGATTGAACCTGCTAATAACTTTGTCGCCTTTATACCTTAAAACATCGTTCTTATAGCAAAGTAATTCATCACCATTTGAAAGCCTAACACCAACTGGCCCATGAATACTTATTGGTTTATCGTAGGAAACTGTGCTGTAATATTTGTTTACTTTCTCTATTCTAATTTTATTTGGTTTGCTATTTTCCTCTATTAGATTTCCATATAAACGCAAGCTGTCAGTTATATTAAAAACAAAAAAACCTAATTCATGTGCAACTTCATATGAACTAAATTCCATCCTTATAATATTATTCTTAATTGAAAATACCCTTCTGTGATCAATTAGCAACCACAAATTATTAAACTCATCGCATATAATTTGATTTACAAATTTCTTAGCAAGAATTTTCTTTAATTCTTTGTTATAGGGAGATTCTTCAAATTGCTGCCTATCTTCATTGAAACTGTATATCCCACTATTTAACGTTAGAAGCATCATTCTTTTTTTCTTGTCAAAGAATATCTTTGTTACTAAATCATTAGGTAAGCCTTCTTTAACTCCCCAATTTTTAAATTTCTTCTGATTATAAGACGTGACACCCGTTGTAGTACCAAACCATATTTGGCCATATCGATCTTGATTTATATCAAAGATTTCGGAAGATGAAATAGCGTTCTCAATATCAAACTGTTTATATATTAGAGATTGGGAAAAAGCGCAAAAGGAGTAACTGAAAACAATTACTAAAAAGAATTTTTGTAGTATAAACTTAGACACCAAATCGAAGTATCAATATTTGATTGCAATTTTAAATTTAATCTGATTATCTATTGGGCCGTCAAATGACCACCTATTGTTTTTCAGTCTCCGTATATTGTTTTGCTCTTTGAGTTCTTTTCAGTTTCCAATGAACTTCTTATTTTTGTCTGTATCATATCTATAGTAATATTAAAAAGGGATAATATAAAACCAATAAATTAAACTCATTTTAGACTAAACCTTATGAATAAACTTAACTTTTTAAGTGACTAGGCGCTATATATAACCCTCTCCCCATCCTAACTCAACCTGAAACCTATCAACAGATTATTATAAACCTCACCATTCTTCCCACTTTCCTTTCCCGGAATCCGGTCCGGCATTTTTTGGGTGGTTATAATCCCCGCATCCTCTAAACCAAAGTCAAACCTTTTTTTAGTCGCTATTATCACATCCCTGATTTTGCAGGTTTTGTTTACAATAAATTTCGAAGGAAATCTTACTGCAATACTACCCTCAATATACCGCTTTGGGTATTGGAGGCTCTCGCCTGTAAACGGGAACACTGTAACTTCCCCACCGAAGGATTGACATTTTTTCTCAACTGCTGTAAAAGAAGAAATAGAATGTGCTATAGCATTCCTCAACTGCCCAAAACTCAGGTTGGCAGCCAAAATCAAACATAGGGCCGGCAAGTTTTTCATGGTCTGAAATTTAACAAAAATAGCAATTGGGCTTTAAAATTAAGGATCCGATCATACCAATCCCTCTTTTAAACGGAATAATTTATTCCGGCCTATTTCAATTCAAAGGTTTCCATAAATTTAGTGGTAAAGTTACCATTTACGAAATCCTCATTTACCATGAGCTGGAGCTGCAAAGGGATAGTGGTCTTTATTCCTTCTATGATAAATTCCTCCAGCGCGCGCTTCATTTTTACAATGCATTCTTCACGGGTTTGAGCCACAACAATAAGTTTCGCTATCATGCTGTCGTAATTGGGCGGGATTGTGTACCCTGCATAAATATGGCTGTCAACCCTTACCCCATGACCGCCCGGTTTGTGTAAAGATGTGATCTTTCCGGGACTTGGAGTGAAATTCTTGTACGGATCTTCTGCATTGATCCTGCATTCGATGCAGTGCATTTTGGGATAATGATTCTTACCCGAAATGGGAACACCAGCAGCAATAAGGATCTGCTCCTTTATCAGGTCATAATTTATCACTTCTTCTGTTACCGGATGCTCAACCTGGATCCGGGTATTCATTTCCATGAAGTAAAAATTGCGATGCTTATCCACCAGAAACTCAATGGTACCTACACCTTCATAATTTATGGAGGCTGCTGCTTTTACCGCCGCATCTCCCATTCTTTCCCTCAGTTCTTCTGTCATAAAAGGCGAAGGGCATTCTTCCAGCAATTTCTGATGCCTCCTCTGGATCGAACAATCTCTCTCGCTCAGGTGACAAACCTTCCCGTATTGATCGCCGGCAATCTGTATTTCTATATGTCTTGGCTCCTCGATATACTTTTCGAGGTACATTCCGTCGTTTCCAAATGCAGCCTTGGATTCTGCCTGGGCCGAATCAAAAGCTCCCTCAAATTCTTCGTCCTTCCACACGATCCGCATTCCTCTTCCCCCACCTCCGGCGGTTGCTTTTAAAATGACGGGGTAGCCTATTTTCTTCGCGATCTTCACTCCCTCCGCAACGTCGTTCAACAAGCCGTCACTTCCTGGAATAGTAGGAACTCCGGCCTTTTTCATCGTATCCTTGGCGTTGCTTTTATCTCCCATGGCATTGATCATTTCGGGAGAGGCGCCAATGAATTTTATATTGTGTTGTCTGCACAGCTCTGAGAATTTGGCATTTTCGCTCAAAAAGCCATATCCCGGGTGAATGGCATCTGCATTGGTGATTTCAGCAGCCGCCAGTATATTGGGCATGCTAAGATAACTGAGCGCACTTGCGGGAGGCCCAATACAAACAGCCTCGTCGGCAAAACGAACATGCAGACTTTCTTTATCAACCGTCGAATAAACCGCAACGGTCTTTATGCCCATCTCCTTGCATGTGCGGATGATACGCAGTGCAATTTCCCCCCTGTTGGCAATTAATATTTTCTTAAACATTCCCTGAATTGAATTTTATTTATCCTGAGATTTAAAAATCTGTATGTTAATGACACCTGTATTGCTCACCCGGATTAACCGAGGTCAACCAGGAATAAAGGCTGGTCATATTCAACAGGAGAAGCATCCTCGACAAGTATTTTAACAATTTTGCCTTTTACTTCCGATTCAATCTCATTGTAAAGCTTCATGGCTTCTATAATGCAGACCGTTTTCCCTGAATCAATATCATCTCCGACATTCACAAAAGTAGATTTGCCGGGCCCGGGGCTCCGGTAGAAAGTGCCAATCATTGGAGATTTAATTTCATAAAGCTTTTCTCCGGTTGCTTTTTCAGGAACAGGTTCATTTTTAGGAGCTTCCACCACGGCCGGCTCTGGTCTTGAAGCGGCTTCAACAGTACGCGGCTGACTGACCGGTTGATAGGAAACTTCACTCACTGCTGAACGGCTGTTCTTTTTTATATTAAGTTTAAAATCTTTTCTCTCAATACTCACTTCGTCAACACCGGAGGAAGATATAAATCTTATAAGTGCCTGAATATCTTTTAAATCCATAATTAACTTCTTTAATGGGCGAAATTAAACCAAAAAATTAGAAATCAATGATAAAAATGAGGTAAGCATGAGTTTACACTTTCAAGTTTTTATCTTTAGGAATTAAGAATATTGTTTAATTTTGCACCGCAAATAATAAACTCTAAAATATATTATTTGCCATGTCTAATTTTCTTTCCGATAAAATTCTTTTTGAAGGTTTAGCGTTTGATGATGTCCTTGTCTTGCCGCGTTATTCTGAGGTTTTACCCCGCGATGTTGTTACCCGTACCCGGCTTACCCGCAACCTGATAATTAATGTGCCCATTATCAGCGCTGCTATGGATACTGTTACCGAATCGAGGATGGCGATCAGCATGGCAAGAGCAGGAGGTATAGGGTTTATTCATAAAAACATGAGCATCCAGAGGCAGGCCGCGGAGGTTAAACGGGTTAAACGCTCTGAAAGCGGAATGATCAAAGATCCGGTTACACTCAAGGTATCCGCCAAATTAGGTGAGGCGCAACAAGTGATGAAGGAATTCAGGATCGGTGGTATTCCGATCATTGACGATGAAGGCAAACTGGCCGGGATTTTAACCAACCGGGATATGCGCTTTCAATCTGATATGAATCGGAGTGTGGGCGATGTGATGACTCAAACCAATCTTATTACCACAGATGAAGAGACGGATCTTCAAAAAGCAATGGAGATACTGCAAAAGCACAGGATAGAAAAGCTGCCTGTAATTGATAAAAAAGGAATTTTAAAAGGCTTGATAACTTACCGCGATATTCAGAATGTGAAAAACCATCCCCTGGCGTGCAAGGACAAATTTGGGCGACTCATTACCGGAGCCGCTGTGGGCATTACTTCCGATACACTTGAGAGAGTTGCAGCTCTTGTAGCTGAGGATGTTGATGTTATAACGCTCGATACCGCTCATGGTCATAGCAAAGGCGTGATCAACGAACTCAAAAAAATTAAAAAGGCATTTCCAAACCTGCAGATTGTCGCGGGGAATATTGCTTCGGCCGAAGCTGCCGTAGCTCTCGTAAATGCCGGAGCGGATGCCATTAAAGTCGGGGTTGGTCCGGGATCAATCTGTACCACCCGGGTTATTGCAGGAATTGGAGTTCCGCAATTATCGGCTGTTATTGAATGTGCATCTGCCATTAAGGGTAGCGGAATCCCTGTTATAAGCGACGGAGGAATCCGGTACAGCGGTGATATTGTAAAGGCGATTGTAGCGGGGGCGGATAGTATCATGGCCGGTTCCCTGTTTGCCGGCACGGATGAATCACCCGGCGAAACTATCATTTACGAAGGAAGAAAAGTAAAATCCTACCGGGGTATGGGTTCAGTGGATGCCATGAAAGAAGGTTCCAAAGACCGTTATTTCCAGGATGCGGAAGAAGAAATTGCCAAGCTGGTTCCGGAAGGAATTGTAGGAATGGTACCTTTTAAAGGCGAGCTTTCGGAGGTGATTTACCAGTATATCGGAGGTTTGAGAGCGGGAATGGGATATTGCGGAGCCAGAACAATCGACGAATTAAAAACTGCCATGTTCACCAAGATCACATCTTCAGGTATCCGTGAAAGCCATCCACACGATATTACCATCACTCACGATGCCCCGAATTATTCGAGGTAAAACTGTCTGGATTGGATATTTAAGATTTAGGAATGATCGGATGCCAACTTAAAGGCATTTTCAAATTTTCACATTCCCAAATTTCAACATTCCCATTGTCACATTATCCCAATCCTCCGTCCATAAAACTTGCCTGTACGCAATAACCGTAGTAATTTAGCTGTTTTTAAAAATATGAGACGATTGAGGTGCCAGCTATGGATTCTATTGGCTTTAGCAGTTCTGGCAGGTTGTAAATCTAAAAAAACTACTGTTTCCAAAGACAAGGATGGAATCAGCTACGGAGTGCAGAAAAGTTTTAATCAGCATTATTACGAAGGAGCAAAGCAAAAGGCATTGGGAAACTATACCGAGGCTGAAAGCGAATTCGAGCTCGCCCTGAAGGTAATTCCCGGCAGTCATGAAGCCATGTATCAGTTAGGCAATACGTACTTCAAGGACAAAAAGCTGGATGAAGCCATTCATTGGTCTGAACTCGCTGTAAAGAAAAACCCCGACTACAATTTCTGGTATTACGGCCAGCTTGCGCAGATGTACAGCACCGCCAAGATGTATGACAAATCAGCTTCAACGTTTGCAACCATGGTGGATAATGAACCTGAAAGAAAATCAAATTATGAAGAGGCGGGAAATCAGTACCTAAATGCGAAGAAGCCTAAGGAGGCAATTAAATACTTCGAAAAATCGATTTCTAAATTTGGGCCGGCTGAAGAACTATGCCGGAAACTGGAAGAACTGTATTTCGATCTCCAGATGCCCAATGATGCGATTCGGGTAATAAAGAAACTGTCTGATACCTATCCTTACGATATCAAGTTCCTGGGCCTGCTTGCAGAGTCGCAAACAAAGGCAGAGAAGATAAATGAAGCTAAAGTAACCTATTTAAAAATGCTTTCGATTGATGAACAAAACGGGTATGCCTGTTTTGGAATGGCAGATGTGCTGAGGCGGGAAGGCAAAAACGAGGAATCATTTCAATATCTCAGCAAAGGCTTTGAAGATAAAAGGGTCAATATTCAACACAAGCTCAAAGTAATTTCCTCCTATTATTTCCTGATCAGCAAGGACGAAAAAAGTAAGGAACAGGCGCTCGAGCTAAGCAGGAAACTGATCGCCGCGCATCCGGAAGACCCGACGGTTTACCAGGTTTACAGCGATATGCTGGCAAGCGCAGGCGATTATGAACAGGCGAGAGAATATCTGAAACAGGGGTTGACCCTTGATGGAAAGGATTACCGTCTATGGCAGAAACTTTTTGGTCTGGATGTAAAACTGAACAATAATCGGTTCCTGTTTGATGACAGCAAAGCAGCGCTTGAGCTTTTTGCCAACCTGCCCGGTCTTTTCATTATTCACAGCCAGGCGGGGCTTCGCGTAAAGGAATGGGACAAAGCAATTGAGGCAGCTCAGCAGGGATTGGATATTTCCTATAAGCAGGACGAACAGGTTCAGCTTTATATAACTCTGGCAGATGCATGGTTTGGAAAGGGCAATATGGAAAAGTCGGATGCAAATTTCGAGAAGGCCCTTGAAACGGACCAGCAAAACGCGCTTGCCCTGAATAATTATGCCTATAATCTTTATAAAAGAAATATAAAGTTGGCAAAGGCCGAAGAAATGGTGGTTCAAGCCTTAACCATTGAGCCCGGGAACGGATCGTATGCAGATACTTACGGGTGCATACTAATGGCTCAGGGGAAATTGGATGAAGCCGAAAAATGGATAAAAAAGGCGCTCGAATCAGAGGGAGAAAATGCAGAAGTGCTTGAGCATCTCGGTGATGTTTACAAAAAACAGGGGAAAACCGAACTGGCGCTCGCAACCTATAAAAGAGCGCTTGAGAAAGATCCGGAAAATAAATCCCTCGAAAAAAAGTTACTAAATTAGCGGCTTCTTAAATGAGAAGAACTTTAATCTTACTGGGCCTTTCCATAGCATTCCTCAACTCGTGCCGGACCCTTAAACACCGGACTGCAAATGTAACGAGATCCACCCTGGATACGACAAAACCCATTTTACCGGAAATTAAAAATGTAGTCCTGAATTCCTTTCAGTTCGATTACCTGAGTTATAAGGCACGCTGCGATTATAAGGATCCGAACATGGATCAACCCTTTACCATGAATTTCCGGATGAAGTATGACAGCATTATCTGGATATCCATAACAGCAGTGGGATTTGAAGTAGCGCGGGCGCGACTGGATAAGGATTCCATTAAAATCATTAACCGGCTTGAAAAAAACTACCTGGTATATGATTATGCTTACATAAAAAAGCTGGCAGGAACGCCGCTTTCGCTCGTGCAGGTTCAGTATCTGCTTACCGCCAACCTGCTTTTCCCGCCCGAGAGTTACGTAGTGACTGCCGAAAGCAATAAGTTTAAGACTACCCAGGGGTATATAGAGAATTCCTTAACCATCGACGGGAAATCGAGGATACTGGAGCAAATCCTCCAGCACCTGGTGGAAAAATCGAATGCCAATGTTATTTATTCGGATTTTAAGAAAGTGGATAAGCAGCAGTTTCCAGGCAAGGTTGATATATCTGCCCTTACCCCGAAAAAGAATCTGAGCCTGATTATGGAAAACAGTGGAATAAGCACCGACAGTATTCAGGCATTCCCTTTCGATATTCCGGCGAAATATGAAAAGGGCAACTAAAAGATCCGGGCTTCCCGTTTTATTTTTTAGAATATTCCTCGTTTGTTGTCTGATAGCAGCCGTCTTCGCTATAGGCAACGGACAAAGCCGCAAGGAACTCGAAAAGCTGAGAAGCAAAAAAGAAAAGGAAATCGCCGTTACAAAGAAAAAGCTGGAAGAAACCCGGAATAAAAAGGAACAGTCAGAGGAAGAACTGAATACATTGCGTGAGCAAATTTCACAGAAGAGGGAACTGACGGGGATTTATAATTCAGAGTTGAGCAGAATTGAGGAAGAGATCGGTCACCTGAATGAAGATATTGAATCGTTGGAAAATGAAATCAACAGCCTTAAAACTGAGTTTGCCCGCTTGGTGGTAAACGGATATAAAGCGAGATACGCTTCTTCCCGGATAAACTTTCTTTTTTCCGCCAACACTTTTCCGGAAACGATCCGGAGGTTTATTTACTTAAAAAAACTGCTGGCTTTCCGCAAACAACAGATTTCGCTGATACAGGCAAAAAAGTCGGAGAAGGCCAATTCGCTGGCAGAACGGGAGCATATCAAAGCAGAGAAACTGGGAATTGTTGAATCTACGGAACAGATAAGGAAGGAGTTGGAGGTTGACGAGAGCTCGGTGGAAGTTCTTCTCAATAAGTTACAGATCAAGGAATCCGGCCTGGCTGCGGATTTAAAGAAAAAGGAGAAGGCCTACCGGGAGTTGGACGCAGCGTTGAAAAGGGCGATAGAAAAGGAAATTGAGGCAGCCCGAAAGAAGGCGGAGAAGAAGAAGGAGAAAGACCGGCAAAAATCTAAAACGAAAAATACTTCAAAGGGAAAAGCCGAAGAAAAATCGGAGGAGATTGCTGTTTCCGGTTTTGGCAAAATGAAGAACCGATTGCTCTGGCCGGTTTCAGGCGGTTCAGTCACACAAAGCTTTGGAAGTCACAGGCATCCCACTCTTCCGGATGTAACGGTAATCAATAACGGGGTAAATATTTCCGGCTCTGCGGGAAGCACGGTGAAATGTGTTTACGAAGGAGAAATTTCAACGATACTCCAGATACCGGGAATGAAAAATACGGTTTTAATAAAGCACGGGGATTTCTTTACCGTTTATTCAAAACTGGAAACAGTAGATGTAAAAAGAGGAGACAAAGTAGTTGCAGGCCAATCCCTGGGAACTCTGGGGCCCGATACCGATGGAAAAACCGAATTGCATTTTGAGGTCTGGCAGGGAAATCAGCGAATGGATCCGGAGGGGTGGCTGAAGTGATGTGAGACTACTGCTGTGTAACACCATCTTGCCCTGATGAACATAGCACTCAACACTCAGAACCTCCCTTTACCCATATCCCTCAATCACCTTCTTCAGCTGTTCCGCAGGTATGACTCCGGATTGCCTCCAGACCATTTTTCCCTGCTTGAAAAGCATCAGGGTGGGAACGCTTCGGACATTATAAGCCGAGGCGAGGGAAGGATTTTTATCAATGTCAATCTTGATGATCCGGGCTTTATCTGATATTTTGGCTTTAAGATCTTCCAGGATGGGCTTTAAAGTCTGACAGGGACCGCACCATTCTGCGGAAAAGTCAATCAGAGTTGGGGTGTCATGCTGTATAAGCTCGGAGAATTTTGATTTCATTTGAGAGGAATTGCCTTTTAAAACACCTCATGGTATCAATTGTTTTGAAGGCTTGCCAAGGTTTTTTGGTTAAACAATTTGACTTTTTAAATCCCTCAGCGGCTATCTTCGCATTCCCAAATGAAATTAAAAATAATATCGGATTTTATTCCGACCGGTGATCAGCCCGGTGCTATTAAGCAATTATCTGAAGGTTTGAAAAACGGTGATGAACATCAGACTTTACTGGGTGTTACAGGGTCAGGTAAAACATTCACCGTTGCGAATGTGATACAGGAAGTTCAGAAACCCACTCTCATTATCAGCCATAACAAAACCCTGGTGGCTCAGCTGTATTCGGAATTCAGGAATTTCTTTCCGGAAAATTCGGTTCAGTTCTTTGTTTCGTATTACGATTATTACCAGCCGGAAGCCTATATACCCACTTCCAATACCTATATAGAAAAGGATCTCAACATCAACGAGGAAATTGAAAAACTTCGGTTGAAAACCACTTCAGCTCTTCTTTCGGGCAGACGTGATATAATAGTTGTAGCTTCGGTTTCCTGTATTTATGGAGCAGGTAATCCCTACGATTACGAGCGAAGTATCATCCGGGTTCACCAGGGGCAGAAAATCGCGCGGAATGTTTTTCTCTATTCTCTGGTTGACAGCCTGTACAGCCGAACCACTCTGGAATTTAAAAGAGGAACTTTCCGTGTAAACGGGGATAATGTGGATGTGTTTCTGGCGTATGAGGACTATGCTTTCCGTATCTCTTTTTTTGGAAATGAGATTGAAGAACTCAGTTCTTTTGACCCGGCAACAGGGAATACGATTGCAAAAATGGAGGATATGGCGATTTATCCGGCCAATATCTATGTTACAAACAAGGATACGATGCAGTCGGCGATCCGGGATATACAGGACGACCTGGTTGCACAACTGGATTATTTCCGTTCGCAAGGTAAATTTTTAGAAGCCAAGAGGCTGGAAGAGCGGACCAACTTTGATCTCGAAATGATCCGGGAGCTTGGATATTGCAGTGGAATTGAAAATTACAGCCGTTACATGGACCGCAGGCAACCCGGGCAAAGACCTTTCTGCCTTTTGGACTATTTCCCAAAGGATTTTCTTATGATTATTGACGAGAGCCATGTAACCCTGCCCCAGGTTCGGGCTATGTTTGGCGGGGATAGAAGCAGGAAACAGAACCTGGTGGAATTTGGTTTCAGATTGCCGGCGGCCATGGATAACAGGCCTCTTAAGTTTGACGAATTTGAGCGGATGCAAAGTCAGGTTATTTATGTAAGCGCTACTCCTGCTGAGTATGAAATTCAAAAGAGTGAAGGGATAGTGGTGGAACAGCTTATACGGCCAACCGGTTTGCTCGATCCGGAGATAGAAGTGCGCCCCTGCAAAAATCAGGTAGATGACCTGTTGGATGAAATTGACAAGCGGATTAAGATGGGGGATCGCATACTGGTTACAACCCTGACCAAAAGGATGGCGGAAGAGTTGGATAAATACCTCCGGAACCTGGGTATTAAAGCAACCTATATTCACAGCGAAGTAAAAACCCTTGACCGGGTGGAAATTCTAAAAAGTCTGAGGCTTGGAGTAATTGATGTTTTGGTGGGTGTTAACCTGTTGCGGGAAGGTCTTGATCTTCCGGAAGTTTCCCTGGTTGCCATACTGGATGCGGATAAGGAAGGCTTTTTACGAAGTGAAAGAAGTCTTACCCAAACCATAGGAAGAGCGGCACGTAACCAGAGGGGTAAAGTAATTATGTATGCCGACATCATTACGGACAGTATGCGCAAAACAATTGATGAAACGGAGCGCCGGCGGATAAAGCAGATTGACTACAATACAGAACACGGCATTGTTCCGCAGACCATCATTAAGAGTATTGAAGATATGATTGAGCGGGCTGTAACGGGTGACCGGAAAACGCCTGCGGAACCAAAGCCCTATATAGAAAAGGAAGGAGTGAATCTGGCTGCAGACCCTGTTTTACAATATCTGGGAAAGGATGATTTGAAAAAGCTGATCGATACCACAAAAAGCAAGATGTTGAAAGCCGCTAAAGAACTTGATTTTATTGAAGCAGCAAGGCTTCGGGATGAAATGATGGAACTGGAGGAGCGGGTAAAAAATCTTTAAGATTAATGCGGTCTGTTTGACATCTCCAATCGCCGGCCTTCGATTATATAGCTATTTTTGAACCCCATACGGTTTAACTTCTGCAAGCCGTTATTTTTCAGGTATGTACAAACACATAATTCTATTCTTCACTCTGACTGGATTTATGTCTTCTGTGTTTGCACAGAATAAAATTGCCATTCTTATAACAGACTCCCTTCCTAACGGGATTACCTATGAAAAGCGCGCAACAGATCTGGCGGGGGTTGAGAATGAAGCGGGCAGAGTTGTTACACGCCTGATGAACCGGGGTTTTCTTACGGCATCAATTGATAGCATTGCGCTTAAGAATGACACAGCCCGGGTTTTCATCTTTACAGGCAGAAGTTTCAGCTGGGGAAAGATTGACTATAAGCATCTGCCCTTACCAATGATCAAACAGTTTGGCTTCGAAAAATCCACCAAAGGCCTGGTAAATATTGAAGGCTTAAAAAATTCGATGACACAAACCATCGGCTTTTTTGAAAACCGGGGGTATCCCTTTGCCTATTTTTACTGGGATTCTCTGGCTATTGAAAAAGACACAATCCACGGGTTTTTATATTTCGAAAAGAACATCCTTATCACTTTTGACACTATTGCCTTATACGGTGAGGGAGGGGTTTCGAAGAACTTTCTTTACAATTACCTGGGTTTCAGACCGGGGCAGGTTTATGATGAAAGCGTTGTTCGCAAAATGGATGATAAGCTCAGCAAGCTTCCCTTTACTTCCGTTCAGGGCAAGGCAAGGGTTTATTTTGTCGGGCGAAAGGCAATTATTTTATTAAATCTGAAAAAGAGAAAGACGGACCGCCTGGATGGTATAATCGGATTTGCCCCAAATACCGGCACTCCGGGGAGTACCAAGCTTTTGGTGACGGGTGAATTTCATCTCGATTTTAAAAATCTCAAGGGTAGCGGCATCGGCCTGAAAGGAGACTGGCAAAGTTTTATGGCGAGAAGTCAGGCGCTCAATGTTGGCCTGAATTATCCCTATATATTAAATCAGCCCATCGGGACGGATCTGTCAGCGGGTTTTTTAAAATACGATACTCTGTATACAGAAACAAAATTTGGGATAGCGGCCCAGTATATTTTTTCGGGCCTGGATAATTTCAGGTTATTTTATGAGCAAAAAAATACGAACCTCCTATTTGCGGATACCGTGGCAGTGAGGGAGAATAGGAGTCTGGGAAATATCACAGCCATGAAAACACAACGGTATGGCCTTGCCTTTACAGCAAGCACCGTCAACAATCCTTTAAGCCCTGCAAAAGGGGAGATCATTAACCTGAGCGCCTCGGTTTTCAAAAGAAAAATTGAAGAAGACCCGCGCATCCGAAGGGTGAAATTTTATGATACCGGCACCAAAACGCAGTATACGGTCTATGATTCGACTAAGCCGGTTTCCTATCAGTTGCTCTTTCAATACAATCTTGTAAAAGCGCATCTCCTTGCCAAAAGAGTTGTGCTGTTCAGCGAACTCAGCGGATTTCATTTTCTTTCCTCCAAAATCTATTTCAATGAGCTTTACCGCTTTGGAGGAAATTATACCCTGAAAGGCTTTAATGAGCAGTCTTTGTTTGCAAGCACGGTATCAATTATTAATGTGGAAATCCGTTATTTGCTGTCGGATTACTCCTTTTTGAAAATGTTTGGGAATGCTGCATATTACAAGGATAAGAGTGACAGGCCGGGTAAAATTCCGGAGGACATTCCCTATGGTTTTGGGGCGGGTTTGAACCTGGAAACTGCCGGGGGAATTTTTAATATCAGTGTTGCTTTGGGTAAGTCGAAGTACAATCCCATAGATTTTAGAAATACAAAGGTGCATTTTGGATTGATCAACTATTTTTAGATGCGGCTTCTGATATTTATCTCTTTGCTTGTATTAAGTATGCAGGGCCGGGCCGACAGCACAAGGGTTCAGCAACCGGACTCGGTTAGTGTGGCACCGGGAGATACGGCGAGTATTGCCAATCCCCTTGTTCGCAATGCAGTTGTCATCCCTGATACTATTGCCAGGAAAGACAGTACTGCTGTAATCCAAACACAACATCTCAGGGTTCAAAACACCGAGACCTGGGTATTTGTCGCATGCTGTTTTACCTTTTTTCTGGCGGGCCTAAACCGGAGGATCAACGACAAAAAGCACGATCAGTCCATTTTGGGATTTCTCAGCCTCGGGATGTTGGGTCAGGCAACGGACAGATCGTTTTACGAATTTAACATTCATCAGCTTTTAGGCCTGGCGGTTCATAATCTTGTTATTGCCCTTTGGGTCTTTTATTTTCTGAAGGGTACCGATTATCAGTTTGTCGACAGCACGCTTCTGTTTTTCATACTCTTATTTTTTCTTGTATCCATTGTTTACCTATGTAAATTCTTTTTCCAATATCTCGCTCTGAATATTTTACAAATTAATGACCTGCCTGTGTTATTGGTAAAATGCAACATTGGCCTTGGGTATTTCGCATTCCTTATTTCCCTGCCGGTGTTCATGGTTGTGTACTATGTTCAGTACCCGGAATGGAACTGGATTTTAGTCCGGATTTTTATGGTCGTCATGGGGATTTACCTGCTGTTCCGATCGTTTAAATATGTTCAGCTATTCGCTCAATTCTTTAGGGCTTCAATTTTTTACAATATTCTATATCTTTGCGGCCTTGAATTCATACCTATGCTGGTATTGATAAAAATCGGTGTAGATATATTCAAAATTAATTAAACGAGGGCCCATCATTGAAAGTTAAAAGTATACTTATTTCCCAGCCAATTCCAGGCGATAAAAAGACTATTTATCATACCCTGGCTGAAAAGCTGAATTTAAAACTTGATTTCCGCCCTTTTATAGAACTTGACCCTATTCCGGGCAGGGACTTGAGGCGTCAAAAGGTCAATATTCTGGAGCATACTGCTATCATTCTTAATTCGCGAAATGCGGTTGATAATTTCTTCCGGGTGGTTGAAGAACTCAAAGTGGATCTGCCGATCACGATGAAATACTTCTGTATCAACGAGGGGATTTCACTGTATATCCAGAAATATACCGTGTTGAGGAAAAGGAAGGTGTTTTATGGAAAAGGAACGGAAAGAGAGTTTCTGGCTGAAATTAAGAAACACCCGACAGAGAATTATCTTTTTCCCTGTTCTGATATCCGGAAGAATACCATCCCCGATTTTTTGAAAGAACACAATATTCAATATAAGGAAGCAATTTTCTACAGAACCATCACCTCCGACCTGAGCGATCTTGCCAATGTGTATTACGATATTATCGTGTTTTTCAGCCCGGCGGATATCAAATCCTTGTTCGATAATTTCCCGGATTTTAAGCAGAACAATACGAGAATAGCGGGATTTGGCGCGACAACCGATGAGGCAATACGGGAAGCAGGACTAATCAACAATATACCGGCGCCTACGCCCGAATCACCGAGTATGCTCAGCGCGCTTGAGAAGTATATCATCAAGGCGAATAAAGGCTGATCGCAATCACTGCCGCATCGGTCGGCAAAAAAATACCCATGCCTTCTTCTCACTGTCTGTGGTAAAAAACAGGTAATCCTCTCCTCCGTCACTAAGTTTAAAACGTTTTCTCAGTTCCGCAACGCTTTCGCGAAAATTGCGAGTGGTAACATTAGCCTTTTTTATTCCGAGTCTTGCCAATTGACTAACGAGTTGTTTGGGTTTGTATTCCATCCGGTTTATTATTTCAAAAGATCGCCCGATAAAAGTTTTGAGTTTTGAATTCGAAATAAATAAGTGGCTGCTTATTCCGGGCATTGAAACATTCAGAAAACCTGCGTAGTCTGCGCTGAGTCCTGCCTTGATGATTGCAGATCCCGGTTCATAAAGGAATTTTCCGGAATTACTAAAAGACGGGGTTTCAGAAGTTTCTCTCTTTTTATAAATATCAATTTCTTCCGAATTAACATCAGCCGCAGCAATTTGGCAACTGACACTTTGATTCGCTTCCCCGGCGGATTCACAACAAACGAGAATTTCCTTCACTTCACCCATCAGGCTTATCGCCCACAATTGGCTGATACCGGGGATACTTCTCCGGATATAAGAAATATCAGCCATGGGTGATAGTTTTATCCAGACTTTCCCGGCCTTGCTTTTCAGTAGGTCCAAATTAGATATAACATCCGGAGTACAGTCTTCCATCCTGAAAATTCTTCCGCCGCCGGGCCTTCTGTCGGGATCCACATAAATTATATCTGCCCCCGGGTGATTTTTGAGAAAGCTTATTCCATCTTCATTATGCCTTTTTACATTGTTAATCCCAAATAATTTCAAATTAAAAACGGCAAGCTCATGTATATCCGGATCGGTATCACACGAGTCAATCCGGAGCGCTTTTTTCGAAAGTGCCCAATCGTCAACACCCAGGCCACCCGTAAGGTTTATGATGCTTTTCCCTTCAGATTCCATCAGGTTACTTTTAAAAATTGCCACCTTTTCGGAGGTGCTCTGTTCGTAACTTTTAAAATTTAAGGCGGCTCTAATGTTGTAATGTTCAGGTAATTTTAATGCTGCCTTCTGATACAGGAAAATGAGGCTGGCAGCGGCTTTAACGTCTATGTTTGTATATTTTGAAGCATTCAGGGCAAGCTTTTCGGCATTATCTTTAATATGCTCATCAATAAATTGAAATGAATAAGCGTTACCTAATAAGTCAATTATTGTTTTACTTTGCACTAATGTTTTAAAATTATGAGGTTCAAAAATGTGATTTTATTAGCGATTTTAGCTTTGTGTATTGGTTTCGCATCCTGCAAGTCTGGAGGTGGAATGGGTCGAAAAGACAAATGCCCGGGGATGAGAATGTAATCCCTGCATTTTCATTCAACTCTCCAATTAATAAACGGTTTAACTTAAGCCTTTACTCCTCATAGGGTTAACAGACAATAAAGAATTTTTCCCCCTTACTTATCCGTAGTACTTAAAATGAATCGTCTGAATAATTTCAGATGAGATACTTTTTGCCACCGGGCAATTTAAGGCTGCATATTCCAGAATTTCCTTCTGTTCGGTTGTAAAATTTTTGTCCTCGATACTTAAATCAACGACAATTTCCTTTATCCTTCTCGGGTTTTCAGCCATAAACTTCTGAACTTCGGCATTTATCTCCCCCAATTCAAAATGGTTCTGACCTGCTCTTATTCCCATCAGGGTAATCATGCAATTTGCCAATGCAGTACTTACCAGGTCGGTTGGTGAAAATGCTTCACCTCTTCCGTGATTATCCGGGGGAGCGTCCGTCATTATTTGCGCTCCCGATGGCAAATGCGTTGACACCACTCGTAAATTCCCGCTGTACGAAATCTCTGAAATTTTGGCCATTTGTTGTATCTATGTACTCAGTTATCAAAATTAATATTAATTTTACAAGTGACTATGAGCCGCCTGCTATTGCTGATATTTTTTGCAATAAGCCTTTCTGCCCGGGGGCAAAAAGCGGAGCGGGCCTTCTATGGAGGTGTGATGTATAAAACATCGGGGTTTGGTTTACTGTACCAAAATAAATTTGATGCAGGCAAAAGATTGGGCAAGCAATACGATATTGAACTGGCAACTTACAGGCATCCTCAGGAAACAAAAACTTTCAATGCGGATGTCAACAACCCGACTCCTTTTGTATTTGGCAAAATGAATAAGGCAGCCATACTCAAACTTCAATATTCAGTTTCTCACCGAATTTCTGAGTTTTCAGACGCTCAAAGGGTAGGGATTGATTTTATTGCGGGAGCTGGTGTCGCCATTGGAATTTTAAAGCCGGTTTATATCAATCTTATTTATCCCGATCCGCTCGGTTATGAGACCATTGTTTCGGAGAAGTATGATCCTAAGAAACACTGGGATAAAACAAGGATAGCGGGTTATACAGATAACCGCGTCGGATGGAATGAGCTTTCCTACAAAGGGGGTATAGCATTGTCTGCCGGAATTGGATTTACCTGGGGGTATTTTACCAATTATCCTAAAAGGCTGGAATCCGGATTTTATCTGGAATATTTCGACAAAGGCTTGCCTGTCATGGCTTTCGCGAAGAATAAAGCCCTGCAAAACGGCGTGTATGTTAAGCTTCTTTTTGGCAAAAGAACGATTGAGAATTAATCAGAATTCGATATTGGTGAAACAAAGTTATAAAAATATATTTGCGGCTTAGCTCATGATTGAAATACCTACAACAGAGCGGCCCCGACAGAGAACCAAGCCCGACTGGTTAAAAATACAGCTCCCAACCGGAAGCAATTATGCCGGAGTTAAAAAAATTGTCAGAGAGAATAATTTACATACAATTTGCGAAGATGGAAACTGCCCGAATATGGCAGAGTGCTGGGGAGCCGGAACTGCAACACTGATGATACTGGGAAATATTTGCACCCGCTCATGTTCGTTTTGCGCTGTTGCTACCGGAAGGCCCACCGAATATGATCTGGATGAGCCGATGAGAGTTGCCGAAGCGGTGAGGAAAATGAAACTGAAGCATTGTGTAATCACCTCCGTTAACCGGGATGAACTCAGTGATAAGGGAAGCGGAGTCTGGGCCCGGACTATCAAAATGATAAAGCTGGTTAACCCGGGAACTACGATTGAAACGCTTATACCGGATTTCAGAGCGGATTGGGAAGCGCTGGAAAGAGTGGTGTCCGAAGGACCTGAGGTTATATCACACAATATGGAAACGGTTAAAAGGCTTTACAGGCAGGTTCGTCCGCAAGCGAGGTACGAAAGGAGCCTTGAGCAGATAAAGAGAACTAAAAAGCTGGGGGCCAGAACAAAAAGCGGCATCATGGTAGGGTTGGGAGAAACAGAAACGGAGGTGCTTGAAATTATGGATGATTTATTGGAAAGCGGCTGTGATGTGATGACCCTGGGCCAATATCTTCAGCCAACCAAATTGCACCACGAAGTAAAAGAATATGTTACACCTGCCCAATTTGAGAAATACAGAACAGAGGGCTTAAAAAAAGGATTTAAGATAGTAGAATCCGGACCTATGGTAAGGTCGTCCTATCACGCAGAAAAACACATTTAAAAATAGAAAAAAACAATATATAACATGAAGAAATCACTATATTTTTTATTGGGATTCACAATAACCGCAAGTCTGATTTTTATACGGGCTGATAAAAGCAAAGATTATTACGATCCTTCCAATAAAACAATGAACCACAATGAGTTCAAAATGATGAAGGGATTGGAAATGATCTATGCCATGAAAGCCAACAACATTACCGGCCGCATAGATATGGCGGATGTTATGGCTGCAAAGGCAGGGCTTCGCGGTATGCGCATGAATAAGGCCGGCTTCCCTCTTACCTGGGAGGAGTCGGGTCCCGATAACGTGGGAGGACGTTGCAGAACGATCTTAATAGATCGCAAAGATCCAAATACATTATTTGCTGCCGGAGTTTCAGGTGGAATTTTTAAATCCGTTAATGCCGGAGCTTCCTGGTCAACTATCAACGATGCTATGGCAACTCTGGCTTTTCAAAGCTCTTGTCAAACCGTGGACGGAACTATTTATTTCGGATCAGGTGAAAACGCCGGAAGTTTTGGCGGTGGAGGTGACAACGAGGGTTCAACTTTCCCCGGTGAAGGAATTTTTAAATCAACGGATGGGTTAACCTTTACCCAACTTCCTTCAACAACCTCTTTTACTCTTGTAAATTCGATGGCTTCTGATCCGGTTAGTAATGTTGCATACGCCGGAACAAATAGCAATCTTAAATATACCGACGACGGCGGAGCCACCTGGAAAAATCTTTTCACAGGCTCATGCCGCGATGTAAAAGTGGCTAGCAACGGAACAGTATTGGCATATATGGGAGCTAAAATTTACCGGTCAACTTCAGGAACAACTTCGGGAAGCTATACCGCTTCTACCGGTATTCCCGGAGGCCTGAACAGAATGGTGATCGGGATTTCTCCCCAGGACCCTAATTATGTATATGTAATGGGTTCGCAGAGCAATAACTTTGGCGGACTCTTTCAATCCACCGACGGCGGAGCAACTTTTAAAACTCTTGTTCCGGGCGGAAGTACCATTTTTAACCCCCTCAACCAGGGAGCAGGCGGACAGGGCGATTATGACCTTTGTATAGCCGTTCACCCGAGAGACAAGAAAAAAGTATTTATGGGTGGTGTAATTATGGCGGAGTGGACTGAAGCAAAAGGACCTTACGAAGTATTTAACGGAACCCATTCCGATAACCATTGGATCATCTACGACACCGTTTCAAGTCCAATCAGGATGTATGTAGGAAATGACGGAGGTGTTTACCGTTCAACCAACGGCAACTTCAATGTTTTTGCTCCTTACAATATCGGATTTAACGTAACCCAGTTTTATGGGATTGCAGGAAGTTCCGATGGAAGTATAGTGGGTGGAACACAGGATAATGGAACCCAGCTTATCAATAAATTGGGAACTGAGAAAAAAAGAGCCATGGCCATCTATGGCGGCGACGGCTTCCGTGCTGAAATTTCTGCAAGAAACAATGCTAACTATATTGTAGAGAGTTATTTTGGTAATATAGGCCGATCGACCAATAAAGGCTCAGGCTTTGGAAGCATCCTGGACAACCGGGTTCCGAGATATAAATATGAGAACGGAATACTGGAAGCGGATCCCAAGGGAAATTATATTCTTGCCCCTTTCAATACGGCTATTAAGCTATCGGAGGTTCAGGATACTATTTCGCGTTTGTTCGTAGGCGCCAACGAATGTGTTTGGGCGGTTGAGCATATTTTGAGCAATAAAAACCCAACCTGGTTCCGTGTAAGCGGTGTGACCAATGCACATGTTATTGAAACATCCGGCGACGGCAAATACGCTTTTGTAGGAAAGAACGGTAACTTGTCAAGAATTACAATGCCTGTGGACAGCACCGGACACTTGTTCTTTATGGATACTCTCAAAAATGATGATCCCAAAACCATCTATCCCGGAGCTAAAACAGATAATATTACAGGAGCAGGTTTCAATGGCCGGTTTATAACAGGGATAGCGGTTGACCGTGACAATTCAAACCGGGTGATCGTAACACTGGGCAACTATAGTAACCAGAACTACATGTATTACACAGAGAATGCTTTGGATGCAGTTCCTACCTGGGTTAGTATCCAGGGTAACTTGCCCAAAATGCCGGTGTATGATGCAGAGTTTGTTTATGATTATGGCGATATGGTGGTAATAGGAACTGAATTCGGAATGTTCGGCACTACGAATGTAAAAGCAGGATCTGTTAATTGGGTTGAGCAAAATCAGGGGGTGTCCTCGTCCAAACCATTCCCGAGAGTTGCAGTGTTTGAATTGAGACAAATCGAAAACAAGCGTGGAGATATCGGATCAATTATTCTGGCCGGAACCCACGGAAGAGGAGTTTTTGAAACCAAAACTTTGTTTACCGGAATAAAAAACCCAGACGGCAGTCTGCAGGTTAAGCTGAATGTTTACCCCAATCCGGTTGTAGACCAGGCAACGGTTCAATTCAGCGTAAACAAAAAAGATAACATTTCGGTAAGGGTAATGGATATGAACGGAAGACTTGTATTTGAAAAGCAAATGAACAATGAGGTTCCGGGAGTAAAGAAAATTAATATCCCAACAGATAATTTGAGCAGAGGTACTTATATCGTACAGATTTATGGAAGCAGCCATAAAGGCGCTGCCAAGATAATTGTTCAGAAATAAGCTGATTCATTCCAATAAGAAAAGCCGCTTTGATTGGTCAGAGCGGCTTTTTTGTGGATAGGTGAGAAGTTATCGGGTTGATGAAAACGGGTAGCAGTTTTAAAAGAATGACCAACAGATTTCGCTATGACCGGACCAAATTTGAGGAATATCATTACGCGTATAAATTCATCTCTCATAAATTCATCCCAATTCAGACGATATGGCAATGATCAAACCGTTAACTCATCCTCGCGTCTTTCACCCTGATTCCGCATTACCCCTCAGCCCAATTTCCCCGATCCATTGCTGAAAATTGCCAGGGTGCCCCATTGTTTTCGAGGTTGTTAAACATACCGTTTAATTCAGAAGGAGCTTCCGATTTTTCCATTACAAGATACTGACGCATATCGAAGATCACCTCCATGGGGTTGATCTGAACGGGGCAGGCTTCCACACAGGCGTTGCAGGTGGTGCATGCCCAAAGCTCTTCCGCACTTATGTAGGAATGAAGATCTTTGCCGTCGCTATAATCCTTTCCATGCTTGTCAATGTTTCTACCGACTTCTTCCAGCCTGTCGCGAACCTGCATCACAATCCTTCTGGGCGATAGCAATTTGCCGGTAATGTTAGCCGGGCAAACGGAAGTGCACCTTCCGCATTCTGTGCAGGAATAGGCATCCATCAGGTTTTTCCAGCTCAGATCTTTCACGTCTTTCACCCCAAAGCTCACAGGTGGCTCATAGCCTTCCGGAGGTTGTGCCGAAGGATCCATCATAAGAGTAACTTCCTGCTGAACGGAACCCAGGTTTTCAAATTTTCCCTTGGGATCTAAATTGGCATACCAGGTATTTGGGAATGCGATGAGAATATGAAAATGCTTGGAGAATGGGAGATAGTTTAGGAAAAGTAAGATCCCAACCAAATGAGCCCACCACGCAGAACGCTCAACAAGGTGTAGCATGCCGTCATCAAGGCCCTCAAAAAAAGGCGCCATCCAATGTGTGACAGGCATAAAGGCCGCTTCCTGCAATTCACGGTCGGTCATATTCATCAGGAGGACCGCTCCCATGAGAAGAATTTCAATACAAAGGATAAGAGTAGCGTCTTTTACAGGAAAACCTTCAAGATCCTTGTGCACAAGGCGAGGCACGCGGGTAACATAGCGGCGGAAAAGAAAAACGATGCAGGAAACTAAAACCCCGACAGCCAGAATTTCGAAGAAACCTATTGCAAAATAGTAAATACCTCCGAGTGGCTCAAATATGCGGTGTTTCCCAAATGCGCCGTCAATAAAGATTTCCAGTACTTCAATGTTAATAAGAATAAAACCGGCATAGATCAGGAAATGAAAGAAAGCTGCAATAGGCCGGTCGAACATGCGTTTTTGCCCCAAAGCCATCAGGGCCATGTTCCTCCACCGCACAGAGCGGTTGTCATTGAGCTTTTCGTCTTTACCCAGAAAAATATTCCGGCGAATCATACGAATATTTTTTGTGAAGAAATAAACTGCTGTTCCGAAGAGAATAAAAAAGACGATTTGGGCAATCATAAGCGGTTTTTAACCCTTTCAAATCAACAGTAAATTTGACTAAGTTACAAACCGGATAAAAAAGAAATAAGTCTTACTGAAGACCGGAGCGTTCTGTAAATTTTGAAAAGCAGACTTTTACCATCACATCATCAGGATAGTCAAGCAGAAGAATTTTATAAATATCCAGCGCCTCGAGGTAATAATGATTAATTTCCCATTTGGTTGCTTTTGCGATCATGTTGAGCCGCAGATCAGCCAGTTCACTGAACTCCTCGTCTAACTCCTTCTTCACTTTTTCCTCTTCCTTCTCCGATTTTTTTATAACCGTATGGCCTTTCAATTCTTTGTCGCCATCGGTGCGATCTTCATAAACATACAGGTGAAGCGTGTTATTGATCAAAAAATAGGTGCTGATGTTGTTAAACCAGAAGACATCGCCATTCATATCGAGGTCGAGGAGAGTATTTTTTTTGTCTGTCAGCAACTGTACATTCACCATTTCGGTATTGACGCTGCTAACCCAGCGGATAGGCAATTGCTCATTGCTGAAGAACATAATGGTGTCGGGAATAATGAAGAGAAAATCGCTGCCGCGGCTTGGAGCGCCCGGGATTCCTTTTTCCGTGGATTTCATGTCGGATTCATGATTTTTAAGTTCCTTCAGAATAAATGCGAGGTACCTCTGATATTCATTATCCAATGTTTTAAGAAGCCCTTCGGAAAGCTCTTTTCCCGTTATATATCCTTTCTTTTTTACCTCAAACAATTTCTTTGAATAATCAGAAACGAGCAGAAGAGCTTTCTCACCCAAGTAAAGACGATCACCCAGTTCGATGGTTTCATTCTTCTTTACTTTGGAAGTGACCGTTGTTCCTTTTTTATAAATGGTGACATCCCCGGCAACCCATTCAACTTTCAGTTTTTGCGCCTGAAGGGAAAGAGCGAGTATCAGGAAAAGTAGCGTAAGAGTTTTTTGTAGCATATCAGATTCGAATAAATTGCTCAATGATGAAGCGGACCGGTAAGAAAATAAGTCTTTGTTTTAAACTTTTTATGAAGCCATTTAACAATTGTATCGTAAAAATACAGAAGATCAACGCTGAGTAGAACAGGTATGATAAATGGCGAAGCACTCAGCTTTATATTCATCTCCTTAAAAAAGTAAATACACACAAAAACGAGAGCAAAGGTCGTGAACAACTGGATCATTTTGGCGTAAAAATGATACCAGAGATGCTTGTGGACATACAGCCAGATGAACGCAAAATTGTGAAGGAAACAAACCAAAAAACCGATAAGCCAGTCAAGCCAGACGGGGGTTTTAGCGACATACCTCTCCTTTAAAACCATGTTGATAATGTTTGCATGGATCACAACCCCGTAGGTGTCGGGGAATTTACGGCCCACGATCTTTTTATTCATGGGTGTGTAGAAATTGTCGTCCAGTATAGGGTTTGAATTGCAGTCCGAACCGAAAAATCCGAGAAGCACTATTTTGCCGGTGAGATAACCTTCCGGAAAGTTTCCGTTCCCGATATCGTTCCCGTTATAATTATCAAAGGTATTGAGGTTCCCTTCGTAGTTAATCAATTCAAACTCTTTCCCTCTTTGATAAAATTTTTCCGCTTTATCCGGTTTAAATTGTCTGACTACTTCAAGGGCAAAGGGCAAAACTTCCTTTCCGTTGTAATTGTCTTTGGCCCGGAAATACCGCACCGATTTTTCCATTCCGTTCACCATAAAATTGGCGTACCCTTCTTTCAGAGTTCCCAACCGGGGAGAAGTGCCCATATAATTTGACCGCCCGTCTTTCTCATTATCCTTAAATTTCGAGGCTACTACCACTTTTGGCACTGCTGCCAATGCAGCTTTCAACAGGCTGTCGTCTGCGGGATCCTTAGGTCCTTCAAAAATGAAATCTACCCCAAGCACTGCAGGCTTTTCTTCATTTATCTTATTGATAAGAGCCGCCATTTCTCCTCTTCCCCTGTCGGCTGCATTAATCAGAACGATCTCGCTTCCGGTCCTTACTTTAATATCTCCCGTGTTTGGGTTTTTATCCGAAAAAAGTATGTCGGTGAATTCAATATCTTTAAATGTCGCGCCTAAACTGTCAAATACATGGAAATTGAATGGGTTAAGAGCAAAGATTGCTATACATGCAAAGACGAAAACTGTAGATAAAAAGGCATCCCGGAAAAGGAGAGTTCTATGTGATTTGCTCATCTGTTGTTCTCTGTAAATAGCGTTTTCCGGAGTCTTTCAAAATAAAATATTCCGGTCTCATTTTTATAATCTGGTCAGGAGATTATTCCTTTGAACTGCAATATTAAGGAATGTGCCGGATTAAATCCTTCTAAACGTTCACGACAAAGGGAGACCGGATAGGATGTAAAGCAATTTCCCAAAATGCAGAATTCAACTCCATGAAAACCCTTTTGGCAATCCTGTTTTTTCTAATTGGCGGGTACTGCACTGCGCAGGTTCGGGACAACTTTGAAGATGGTGATTACAGTTCAAACCCCGTATGGTATGGAGATACTGCAAAGTTTAAGGTTCTTTCAGGGCAGCTAAAATCTCAAAGCGGAATTGTGAACGACAAATATTTTATTTCAACCTCTTCGTCCCGGATTCTTAATACAGAGTGGCAGTTTTTTATCCGGCTCGATTTTAACACTTCTTCAGCCAATTATGTCGATGTATTTCTCAGTTCGGATTCTCTCAGGCTTACCGGGGCCAATTCAGGATACTTTGTCAGAATTGGCGGAACAGACGATGAAATATCCCTTTTTGCAAAACAGGGAAACATGTCAACAAAGTTGATAGATGGGAGAAACGGCCTTACCAATCATTCAACCAATGTTTTTAAAGTAATGATAACCTGTGATTCTGCCGGACTTTTTACGCTATGGAGAGATAGCACAGGCAAGGGAGAACAATACAAGACAGAAGGCAGCGCGGTTCATAAGGGTATTTACACCCCAGGCTATTTTGGACTCAGCGTTCGCCAATCTACGGCAAGTTTTTTTTACAGGCATTATTTGGATGATCTGTATGTAGGGAAGATTTTAAAAGACACAACATCGCCCCGGGTGGCCCAGGTTCAGGCGATCAGTTCAGATACTTTCCAGGTTCTGTTCTCTGAAAAAATGCGAAGTTCCTCGCTCCAAACTCAAAACTTTGAAATAAATTATTCCATAGGAAATCCATATCAGTGCAGATTTTTAAGTAAAGACAGCAACCTGGTTGAACTGGCATTTCTGACCAATATAACTTCTAATAAGGAGTTTGAACTCTCAATCCGCAATTGCCGCGATCGCTCAGGAAATAAAATGAAAGATACGGTCATACCTGTAAAATGGTTACAGACCTTTCCACCCGGTAAGTTTGAAGTTCTTATCAATGAAATAATGGCGGATCCGGATCCGTCCGTCTTATTGCCTCAGGCAGAGTACATCGAACTATTTAATTCTTCTCCAAAATTTATTCAACTGGAAAACTGCAGTTTAGGAGATCCGACCACCGTTGCCAGGTTGCCGGATACGGTATTGGAGCCGGACAGCTTTCTAATTTTATGCAGGGAAGGAGATGAGCCGCTTTTTAAACCCTATGGAAAGGTATTGGGTATCCATGGACTTCCGTCTCTGAATAATTCGTTGGATCAGTTGAGCTTAAGAAATCCTGATGGAGTTATAGTACATCCTGTCGCTTACAGCACATCCCAATACGGAGATGCCTTAAAGGAGAACGGAGGTTGGTCCCTTGAAATGATAGATCCGGGGAATCCCTGCGGTTCGGATAATTTCAGAGCCTCAACAGATAAAAGTGGGGGAACTCCCGGCAAAATTAATTCAATACGAGGTTCAAATCCGGATACCAGATCCCCGTGGATTAAAAAGTTTCAGGTAAAAAATCCGGGGTTTATTGAGCTTGTTTTTGATGAATCCTTGGATAGCGCCGGTTCTGTGGAAACAAGTAATTATTTACTGGATAATGAAACTGTGAAAAGTATAGAAAATCAGTTTGACAAGGTAGAGATAGAACTGGTAAAAGAAATGAAGGAGGGAAGTACATACAAGCTTTCGGTGAAAAATATCAGGGACTGCAGCCAGAATGTTTCAAAGGATACTGTAATTCAAATCGGGATGCCTTTGCAGGTTCAGAGAGGAGATATACTGATCAATGAAGTCCTCTTTAATCCTCCCTCAGGAGGGGCAGATTTTGTGGAAGTTTATAATGGATCCGGCAAATTGCTTTCATTCAAAAATCTTTTGCTTTTCAATTTTGATAGTGACGGAAACCCGGCGGATCCGGTTATGATTGATAGTTCGGGCTTGCTCTTTTACCCCGGCGAACTGAAAGTTTTTACTACAGATCCCGAATGGCTTTCGAATTATTATAAAAAGTCTTCAGTAGTAAATTTTCTCAAACTTCCGTCCCTTCCCTCTATGCCCGATAAAACGGGACACTTAGGGATCACAACAAACTCCGGAGAGGTGATTGATGCAATTGATTTTTCAGAGGGTATGCATTTTCAGTTATTGACAGACTTTGAGGGGGTATCGCTTGAGAGGATCAGTCCGGGAGTCGCTTCGGAGGAAACTTCCAATTTTACGTCCGCTGCTGCATCCTGGGGGTATGCGACTCCGGGCTTGCCAAATTCTCATAATGTCAGCAGTGGAAATGGGGAAGACTGGCTTCACATCGAGCCGGCTATGTTTTCACCCGATGAGGACGGGAACAATGATCTGGTTTCGATATCTATCCGTACTTCCAGATTGGATTGCCAGGCTACCATTATCCTGTTTGATCCCGATGGACAAATGGTTTCTCATTTAGTCAATAATATCCCGGTTGGTGCTTCCCAAACCTGGTTCTGGGACGGTTTAGGCGATGATAAGAAAAAAGCCGGTATCGGGATTTATATTGTTTATGCGGAGTTATTTGGGCTGGATGGCAAAAGACAGGTAAGGAAGAAAACTGTAACATTGGGTGGTAGGTAATGGCCAAAGGGGTAAATGTTGATGTAAATTTGATCGAAATGCCAGGATCATTTAAGTTCCCTGCTGTAAAAATCGAAAGTCAGACTCTTGTACTCCTCCGAGAATTCCCGGTTTTTGCCGGTTCGAATGAAGAATTCCCTGTTCTCCGACATTGATTCTCTGGTTTGGGAAAACTCCAGTAGTATTCTCTCTGCAGGTTTGCCCGGATAGGGAAAAAGGTTACAGCTTCGCGAAGGAAAAAATCCATTTCCTTCCGCTACCATTTTTAATTGTGAAGCGGATGTGTAGGGAAATATGAGGGAAATTCTTCCTTCTTTGGATATGAGTGACTTTTTGCAGGAAGCGAAAAAATCTTCCATGGGCAGTTCATCTGTATGCCTTGCATTCTGCCGCGCAGAATCCGGAGAAGCAAGGCTTCCGGAAAAGAAGGGAGGATTGCTGACAATATGATCAAAAGATCCGTTTTCCTCCTGCGCCAATTCCTGGAAGGAAATTAGGCGGGCAGTCAGGCGATCGTTCCATGAGCTCATTTTAAAGTTTTCAGTCGCCTCTAGCACAGAATCCGGGTGAATATCAATTCCTGTAATGTGTGCTTCATGATTTCTCTGAGCGAGCATCAGGGCAATTACACCCGAACCCGTGCCCGCATCCAGAATTTTTTTTGAGCTTGCCACATTTGCCCAGCTGCCGAGTATAACAGCGTCTGTTCCCACTCGCATGCTGCTCAATCCATGATGAACACGGAATTTTTTAAACTTAAAAATCACCCTGCAAATGAACCCAAAAACGGTAGAACTGGAAAATTTTATAAAAATTTAGTACTATGTATTGCATAGTATAATTTAAAACATATATCTTTGCATCGCATTAAGATTTTAAAAACTGCTTTAAACCATCGAAATGGAAAGTGAAAAAGGAACAATGAATGTTGAAAATACAATTTCTCAGATGAGAAAAGGAATACTGGAATATTGTATTCTTTCTATTATCAGCAGAGGAGAGATTTATGCCTCCGATATCCTGAGCGAGCTAAAAGAAGCTCATCTGATAGTAGTGGAAGGCACCTTATACCCTTTGCTTACCCGTCTGAAGAACTCCGGTTTGCTCGCCTATACCTGGAAGGAATCTGTTCAGGGGCCCCCCCGCAAATATTTTCTTTTAACGGAAAAAGGAACTGATTTTCTGAATGAACTTGACAAAACTTGGAAGGAACTCAATTACTCAGTAAATAAAACAACTCAAAAAATTAACTCATAATAATGGATAAGATCATCACTATCAACCTTGGAGGGTATGCAATCCGGATGGAAGAAGATGCGTATGAAGCATTGAAGCCATACATCCGCCAGATTGAGCTGGCTTTTGCCAATACCGAAAATGGCAAAGAGATCATTAACGACATTGAAGCGCGAATTGCGGAAATGCTGGCGGAAAGAACGGAAGGCAAAGTGGCTGCTTCGATGGAAGACGTTGAGTTTGTAAAAGCAGCCATGGGAAACCCGGGCGAATTTGCCGGAAGTGAAGCCGAAGAAGCTGCACAGCCAAAGCAGGGAACTACTACAACAGAAACTGTCCGCAAACGGCTTTACCGTAACAGCGAGGACAAAGTTTTTGGCGGAGTTTGTTCCGGTATAGCTTCCTATTTCAATCTCGACTCCGTGGTAATCCGGTTGATCTGGATCGGCCTGGTATTTTTCTTTGGAACCGGTCTGCTCTTTTATTTTATTCTCTGGGCCATAGTTCCGGAAGCGGTTACCACCGCTCAGAAACTGGAAATGAAGGGGGAAGCTCCCACCTTTGACAATATTGTCAACCGGGTAAAGACAGAAGCCGGTAAGGTTGAGCAAAACCTGAAATCGAGAAATATAGGACAAAGGATCACCGAAGCTCTTCAGGGATTAACTCCTGTACTTCTTGTTATAATAAAAATTGTTGCACTCATGTTCGGAATCGCGGTGTTAGTTATGCTGTCCGGCCTTTTCATCGGCCTGATCGCTGGCAGCCGCGGTTTTATTTTTCATGATAACGGAATGTCTTTTCACGGTGTGCCCAATGTGTTTGATACAAACTGGGAATTTGTTTCCTTCAAAACCGTAATTGGTTTATTTTTAGGAATTCCCCTCTTTGTTATTCTTACCGGTCTTCTCAAATTTGTTTTCAATACCAAAGTGAATTACAGGCCAGTGAGACACATACTCGGTTGGGTTTGGGTGGCGACAATTCCTTTGATGATCTACTTTATCTATTCCGGATTCAGGAATCTTCATTCTTTTGAGACGATTACCATAGAAAAATCTGAGCGGGTGATTTCTCCCCTTGCTATCAAAGCGAAGTTCAACAGGGATTCCTATGTGTTCGACAATATACAGGTGGAGATCGTTGCTTCCGACGACAGCCTGGTTCATATCAGCATTGATCAGTCGGCCAATGGAAAAAACTCGGATTATGCACGCCTAATGGCTGAAAAGAATGGAGCCGGCTACACTCTTACCGGCAATGAGCTTATTTTGAAAACATCGGACTATTTTTTCAAAAATTCCATTTTCCGCAATCAGAAGGTGGAGTTTACTGTTGCGATTCCGGAAGGAACAAAATTTACCCTTGACCCTTCTCTCAGAAAAAACGGGGTGAGTGTTACCGCTCTCAATATCAATTATTACACAGATCACAGGGGTCAGCGATCGGAGGAGCTTCTCTATCTCAAGGGAAATTTATTCTGTCCCGCATGTCCGGATTCAATTCCGTATGGAAGTTCAGGGCCAATGAATTATTCCAATTTCGACAAGATCGAGGTGGAGGGAAATATTTCGGTAGAGATTCATCGCGGAAACAAGTTCCATATACAGAAAGTTGGTCCTGCCAATATTGTAAATCATATGGAAATTAACCAGATTAACCGCACCCTTGAGATACGGATGGAGCATGGATTTTATAACCTGAGAACAAGCCCGAGAGTGATTATAACCATGCCTGAATTGGCGGGGGTTAAATTATCTGGAGCAACGGAATGCAAAACGGATCTTTTCTCCGGCGGCGATTTTAGTTTGGATTGCAGCGGCGCTTCCCAGGCGGATTTGCAATTGAATTACAGCGAAATTGATGTGGACGTTTCGGGGGCAAGCGAGGTTAATATTTCGGGAATGGGCAGAGAACTGGACCTGGATGCATCAGGAAGCTCCAGCTTTAACGGTCCCGGTTTGAGTCTGCAAACGGTGAAAGTAGAATTGAGCGGCAGTTCGGATGCTCAGCTCGGTGATTCAAAGTCAATCAGTGGAGAAGTTTCCGGCGCGAGCGAACTACAATATTCAGGCAGCCCGTCTATGAATGTTAACAGCACGGGAGCAGGCAAAGTAAGGCACAATTAGTCCCCGAAATCCGGGATAAATGTTCTTCGCCGAAATCTGTATTTTTGCGCCCGATGCCGACATTCCCCCCTTTCCTTGAACCGGGAGACAAAATAGCGATTGTAGCAACCGCAAGAAAAATAAGCAGGGAGGAACTTAATTCTTTTATCAACCTTGCGGGTTCCAAACAACTGGAGGTTGTTTTTACTCCCAGACTTTTTGAAACGGATCATCAGTATGCCGGTACCGACAGTTGCCGGGCGGAGGATATTCAATACTGGCTCGACAACAGAAAAGTTAAGGCAATAGCCTGTGCCAGGGGAGGCTATGGAACGGCAAGGATTATCGATCGGCTTGATTTTTCCGGGTTTGTTCAATCTCCAAAATGGCTTGTAGGCTTCAGTGATTTTACGGTCATTCATAGCTATGTGAATTCTGTTCTGGAAATTCCTGCGCTTCATGCCGGGATGCCAGTTTTTTTTAAGGAGCATGGAAATAAAGAAGTGGAGCGATCCTTTAATGCAATGCTCGAATTTCTTTGCGGCAATATTTCTGATTATGATCTTCCCGCACATCCCTTAAACAGGCCGGGTAACTGCAAGGGAGAACTTGTTGGGGGAAACCTCTCCGTTATTTATTCGATGATGGGATCTTCCTCCGAATTGATGACGGACAACAAGATCCTGTTTTTGGAAGACCTGGATGAATATCTCTATCATATTGACCGGATGATGGTAGCGCTCAAGAGAGCAGGTAAGCTCAGGCATCTCAAAGGTATGATCGTGGGAAATATGAATAATATGCACGACAGCAAAATACCTTTTGGTAAAAATCCGGAGGAAATAATAAGGGAGCACACGGATAATCTTGACATTCCGGTTTACTTTGGTTTTGATGCAGGTCATATGCCTTTGAATCTGCCTTTAATATTGGGTGCTGAAATAGAAATTGATAATAATTGCCTTATTTTTGGGAATTCTGTAAGCTAAGTGAAAGTTGCTTTAAAACAGTTTGGGATTTTCTTCATCATTGGCTGTTCAGCGGTAGCAATTGACTTTGTTGTCTATAACTATACGCTTGAGTGGCTTTGTCCGGGCTGCGCGATAAGCAACAACTACAAACACTATTTTCAGAATTTTAACAGTGCGGATGCAGCCAAGGCAGTTGGTTTTATGTGCGGTTCGCTGTATACCTATTACATGAACAAGCGGTTTACCTGGAAACAGAAGAACCGGAATAACCGCAGGCTTGCCCGCTTTTTTGTTTTGTATTCCGTTTCCTTCATCATGAATATTTTGGGGAATAAATGGGCATTGACCTGGCCTGATGAGCTTGTTCCTTTTGTCAAGGTGAAGGATTCAGCGTTTTTGTTTGCAACAGGAGTGAGTGTTGTCATTAATTTCCTGGGGCAGAAGATGTGGGTCTTCAATCACAATGTTTCCCTGGTTGCCAAGATCAAAAAGACCATTTCCTCCTGATTATTCCTGGTCATGCTCCTGGTTCTAAGTTTAGGCAGCAATCTCGGTGAGCCTTACCGGTTTCTTCAAAATGCCCTGGAATATCTGGGAGCTGAATACGGAAAGAATGTTTTGATTTCACCTGTTTATCAGACAAGTCCCTGGGGAATGAAGGAGCAGCCTGATTTCTTAAATATGGCGGTTGCCTATGAAACAGGCTTACCGGTCCGGGATATTTTCAGGGAGATAAAAGCTATTGAGACACAGGTCGGGCGAAAGCCCGGACAAAAATGGCATGCAAGGGAGATTGATATCGATATCGTTTTTTACGGAGATCAGGTGGTAAAGGAAAATGATCTTGAAATTCCGCATCCCAAAATGAGCGAGAGACTTTTTGTTTTAAAACCACTGGATGATATTATACCGAATTTTAATCACCCGGTTCTCCATAAAAAGGTTCATGAACTATTACTTGAATGCAGTGATACCCTGGAAATAAATCTATGGAACGAGAAACTGATGTGATTCCTTTATATGTCTTTCCGCCGGCTTCGTACTTTCATAAGCTCCTGTCGGGTCCGGATGTGCAAATATCTCTGGGAGAAAAGTATATTAAGCAAACCCTGAGAAGCCGGTTTCGCATTGCAGGTGCAAACAATATCCAGGTTCTGAGTATACCGGTTGTGCATTCTTCACGGAATTCAGGCATGGCAGAAGCCAGACTGGATTGCAGCGAAAACTGGCAGGTAAAACATTGGAGGAGCATAGAAACTGCCTACCGGAAAGCTCCCTTTTTCGAGTTTTATGCTCATTACTTCGAACCTCTGTTTAACCGCAAATACTATTTACTCGCTGAATTAAGCCTGGAGGCAATTCATATTATTTTAAAAATTCTGAAAAGTGAAGTGAATCCGAAGCTGGATATGAACTTCGGGAGGTCAATAGAATTTGAAACAGAGAAATCAGATAAGGAATATTTTCAGGTGTTTGCTGAAAGGCATGGATTTATTCAGGATCTGAGCATTGTGGACCTGATCTTCAACGAAGGTCCTCAAAGTCTCTCATACCTGTAGTCGGTAAATTTCAGAGTGGGTTATTCTTCCGTATAAACTCCCATTTTCGAGAATTTCTCCACTCTTTGCTCGATCAGTTCTTCACGGCCGATCTCACTTAATTCTTTCAGAAGCTTTTTCAATTCCGCCTTCATGGTTTTAAACATCGCTTCCGGGTTGTTGTGCGCACCCCCTATAGGTTCCTTAATGATCTTATCGATCAGTCCCATTTCCAGCATATCGCCGGAGGTGAGCTTCAATGCTATTGCAGCTTTCTCTTTAAAATCCCAGCTGCGCCACAGAATGGAAGAGCAGGATTCAGGTGAAATAACGGAATACCAGGTATATTCAAGCATCAGTACCCTGTCGCCTACACCTATTCCCAAGGCGCCACCGCTGGCTCCTTCACCAATGACAACGCAAATAACAGGAACTTTCAGAACGGCCATTTCAAGCAGGTTGCGGGCTATGGCCTCTCCCTGACCGCGCTCTTCCGCTTCCAAACCGGGTGAAGCGCCGGGAGTATCAATGAGGGTAATAACAGGAATATTAAATTTCTCGGCCAGTTTCATCAGGCGCAGAGCTTTGCGGTATCCTTCCGGATTTGGCATCCCGAAATTCCGCATCTGCCTTTGTTTGGTATTGCGGCCTTTCTGGTGGCCGATGATCATCACGGTCTGGTTATCAAGTTTGGCGAGTCCGCCGATCATGGCTTTATCATCGGCCACGTTGCGGTCTCCGTGCAGTTCTATGAAATCCTTGAATACACCTTCTACATAATCAAGTGAATATGGACGATCCGGGTGACGGCTCAACTGCACTTTTTGCCAGCCGTTCAATTCACTGTAAATGGTTTTGCGAAGCTCATGAACCTTGTTTTCAAGCTGCTCAATCGTATCGAGCATATTCACCTTGCCTTTTGCCTGGGTTTCTTTCGCCTTCTCTATCTGCTTTTGCAGTTCTTCAATAGGCTTTTCAAAATCAAACAACATCATAATTTGTATGGGAGGGCAAAGCTAAGGATAAAATTGAATGGATACGACTTAAGATATAGGTGTTGGAGGGGATAATTCATAAATGATGTGCTAATATTAAAGATTGCAAAATCCCCGCTTACTTACGGTTGGCTCCTTTACCCGTAGGGGTTACCTGTTTGTGGAAGAGTGCATATCGTATTTATAAGTTGCTCCGGTAGGAGCTGCCCTTTTAGTCAATTAGGTCATGGAAGGTATATTTCAGGTCATAATCTACATAGTAATCTTTTAATAATTGAAGATATTTTTCCTTGAAAGATCTTTGTTTATGATGTTCCTTCTGATTGTGGATGTATTTGCAAATACTGTCAATTTGCGATCGACTGTTGGGTAGCTCCAACGGAGCATATAAAATATCCTGATTTAATTAAACTGCAAACAGGTAACCGCGACGCGGTATGGGGAGTTATCAGTCTTTATTTATTTCCGCTGCCTGCAGGCTCCTTCTGTAACTATTAAAGAAACGGAGATCCGAATAGGAAAAATTATCACCGAGCTCGGCTTTGGCTTCGCTTAGAGAGACTTCCGGCTTTTGGTCAAAATAGGTTGCCAGGGCGCTTCTCTTTTCTTCGCCGATCATTGCTTCAATAGGCAGTTGGCCTGTTTCCACAAATCGTGAGAGGTGACCTTCGATCGTTGACTCGGCAAGTTCCCGTTGTTTGGCTATTTGAGGGACCGTCATCTTGTTGAGATACATATCGAAACTCAGCTTTTGGGAAGCCCCGGTTTCTCTCTTTTGAGCAACTGGAGTTGGTGTGGGTTCGATACCGTGCTTACCGCAGTATTTTGTGACCGCATCAATAATCTCCATACCAAACTGGGTGGAAGTGGCGTTCCCGATTCCTTTAATATTCTGCAGGGATTTAAAATCGCAGGGCAGATTATTGACTATCGCCATCAGCGTAGCCTGCTGAAATATCCTGAATTCCTCAATTCCTCTTTCGATGGCCAGATTTTTTCTCAGCGTACGGAGAGCTGTATAGAGTTCGGGATGGGCAATACTTTTCGGAATCCGGACCCTGTCGGAATGTACCGGTTGAACTTTTTGGAAATCAATTTCTGCATGGGACCGCGCCTGCAAAAAACCGATCGGAGAAAACCCATTCAGGCAGTACTCAAAGCATTTCAGTTTGATAAAGAGCGCCCTCTTCAACTCGTCCCAGGCTCCATGAATCATTTCTTTTGCCTTTTTATTGTCGGTTACCAGATAGAAATCCCTGAGAGGAAGAAATATCTGATTAATTTTTTCAATAAAATATTCGGATCCCTTTTTCAGTCTTTCCAAGAGGTGGGTATTGTTTTCAGGCAATCCGCCGTCCTGAATAATAATCTTAATCTGCTTTTGAAAACTCAGCATCACCATTCCGATTTCCGTTTCCGCTTTTTGCATTATTTCATCGACGGCAGCAATGGCAGGCCGTTCCACCGGAGGCGAGTTGATGAGCATTTTCTTTTTCAGGTTGAGAAGGGGATATCGCAATTCTCCAAAATCGAGAAGGTTGTTTAAAAGAGATTCCTGATAACTGAACCGCGCGTTGCCAAGGCTCTTTTCATCCGGAGTTCCGGAAGATATGGTCCGGTTGAAAGCATCGATGTCGGCATCGGATTTAATGCTTCTCCCCAGAATGGGCGTACTCAACACGATCCCTTCCAGGGTTCGGCAACGGCTGAGTGCCACATAAACCTGCCCGCTGCTGAAGGCATCCTGGGCATCGATGATCACTTTGTCAAAGGTCAGTCCCTGACTTTTATGAATGGTGATAGCGTATGCCAATTTGAGCGGGTATTGTTTAAACGAGCCGATAACCTGTTCCTCAATTGCCTTTGTTTCTGGGTTGAGGGTATACCGGATGTTTTGCCATTCTTCAAGACCCACTTCAATTTCACCTGTGTCATCGGTTGTTACAACGATCCTGTCGCTATCGACAAAGCTCACCTTTCCTATTTTTCCGTTGAAATATCTTCTCTGACCGGATTCATTTTTCAGGAACATCACCTGGGCTCCCTTTTTCAATTGCAGGTTTACATCTGTCGGATAAGCATATTCTGAAAAATCTCCCGTGACATCTGCTTCAAAAAAGTGAGCTTCCTCTTGGAGGCGTTCCAATTTGTCGAGGTTGATCTCCCTCGCCGTGGCATTATGGGTGGAAAGGGTGATGTATCCATCGTCCTCTTCATCTTCGTAAATATTTGGATTCAACCTGTAGTTGAGCAATTCGAAAGTTTCAGGACTCATCCGGTTATTTCGCACTTTGTTGAGGAGATCGATAAAATGCCGGTCCGACTGGCGGAAAATATGCTGTAACTCAATGATTACCGGAAATTTTTGCCGGAGCGCGTGACTGCTGAAGAAATACACACTGTCGTAATGTCTTCTCAATAAACTCCATTCTTCTTCTTTTGCCACCGGTGCCAACTGGTTTATGTCCCCGATCAGGAGAAGTTGCAGCCCTCCAAAAGGCTGATGGGGATTCCGGTATCGTTTCAGCACGGAATCAACAGCATCGAGGATATCGCAGCGCACCATGCTGATCTCGTCGATCACCAGCAGATCAATGCTTTTGAGGAGGTTGATCTTTTCCTTTTGAAACCTCTTCTGCTCCATTGCGATTTGGTTGGGAATAAAAGGAGTGAAGGGCAGCTGGAACATGGAATGAATGGTAACTCCGCCGGCATTTATCGCTGCAACTCCGGTGGGTGCAACCACCGCAATTCTTTTGGGGCAGTCAGTCCGGAGGCGTTGAAGGAAAGTGGTCTTACCGGTACCTGCCTTTCCCGTAAGGAAAAGGGAAGTATTGGTATTGAGCACGTACTCAAACGCCAGGTCTAATTGGGGATTGGACTGTATGCCCTGGGAATTCACAGAGCAAAATTAATTGTAATTTGTGCTCAAATGAGGGATTTGGAGTGGAGGAATATTTTATTCCTGGTTGGAGTTGCCATCCTAAGTTTATTCGAGGAAAATTCTTCGGGAAACTTTTTTGAGAGGTTTCCTCAATCCAGAATTCCGTATTGTCAAGGCAGAATCCGGAATTAAGAATTTAATATATTCCAAAGTCCTATTTTTGTTCTTAATTCACTCGAATATTCGTATGCTCTGGCTTGTTTCTCCATTTATTAATAATCCCTTACAAACAAAATACTCATTTTACAGCTATGAAAAGATTATCCTCATTCATTATCCTCGCCTTATTTCTTGATTTTGCTACTATTACTTGCGCCCAGGAAGCAAAAGAAAAAGGCTTATCCTTAGCTTTAAATTGCGGACTTACAAGAAGTAAAATCAAAAGCTTTCCTTCAGAAGGAGTGATAGAATATAATTTACCGGATAAAACCCAAAAATTCACCCTCGGATATTACTATGGTATTTCGGCAAACTACAAAATGAAAAACCGCTATATCATTACAAGCGGTGCTAATTATATGGTGAACAGGATAAAATACACAATTCCCGAAGTGACCTTTCAAAGAACGGATTCCTTGCTGATTGATGCCAATGGCAAGATCCAACATAACACCAATACCCTATATATACCCCTGCACTTTTCCTATTTATTCGGCGACAAAGCCAACATCCCGTTTGTAACAGTTGGAGCTGCACTGAATTTCTATCTCGGAACCAAAGTGAAGTACAGAATTTACAATGATGAGGGTGGAGAGGAGGTGGCTTCCGGAGAATCAAAATACAGGCTGAATGATTATATGGGCAGGAATTTTTGTATCGCCCTTGGAGGAGGGCTTATTCATAAGCTTACAGATAAACTGGATATTAAAGCGGCTGCTATTTATAATCTCAGTACATCAAAGGTTTTTAAAAAAGGGCTGAATATAAATGTGGACCACCGCATTAATTTTTTTCAATTGGGTTTAAGTCTGAATTATAATCTTTAGTAAAATGAAAGCTGCTATTAAAGTAATTCTTATTTCATTAAGCTTTCTTCTTATTCAATCCCTGAGCAGTTGTTTCAAAGAGGCGGTCAATCTGCAGGTAGAAATGCAGGAACTTTTGATAAGCCCTCAGGAATCAGGTAAATGCTGGACTCTTATCCGCAGATCCGAAAAGGAGGAATACCAGTATTTTCGTAAATGGTATGAGTTTAAGATGAAATATCTCAACGAAGATGTACATGCTATTGATTTTAAGATCACCAAATTTTATACGGACGCTGAAGTTAATTACACCCGTATGTACCAGGACTACAGGGATCACCATAAAATCGATTTGGACATGACGGATTGCAACGATGTTCCGGAAACTGACAGTGTATTTTTCAGAACAACGAATTATCCAAATTTCAAAAAAGCGACAATCCATGAATTCACGTATCCCGAATACAAGGTAAAAGTTTCCAATGCCCCCAATCCCGGGTTTACCAGAGATTCATTTTACTATTACGAAGAATTGTATTTTGAACGGTCCGGAAGATTTAAAAAGAAGATATTTCTTGATACGGGTTGCAATGCCATTGAAATTATGGGAAACTGGGTATTTAGAACCCCTTTTGCCAATTACAGCGGTACCGATCTGATCCTGAGATATGATCAGCTTCCCACTTCGGATCTGCCTCCCAAAAGTGATATCTACCAGATTGTTTTTGAGGATGATGATCTCGTAATAAGCCAGAACGTAAGCAAAACGGATAGCAGCGCCCCAATAGTCAGAGCAAATTATGCAATCAAGGGAGATAAGATTTATCACAGCTCGGATACCGATCCTTACGATTCAATACATGGGGAAAAGATCAAAGGAATGGTAACCAATCACTGGAGTGATATATGTGCTTATGCTGTAGAGAAACCGGATGATATGGTAGAAGTGTATGACCCGATTGAGATACTTGAAAAAATCGTTCAGACCAGCAGGTCCCGGTATACAATGGCTCCCATCCGTTGCAACGGAAACTCCTCCTCTAATCCAAACTGTCCCAAGTATTGCGGGATGGATATATGCGCAAACTTCAATGCATCGGTTTATGACACAGATAATCAGCCATTAAGTCAGGGTCATAAATCCGATATGTCTATTACTGCGGATAGTTCAATGGTGACAATAACAAATTTTGCCAATATCGGGCAGGCGTTATCTTTTAAAATGCCCAAATACAGTTGGCATTCCTGTTATAATTTTGACGAAGTAACAACAGTTCTGGATGGGAATAATGTAAAACTGACGGGTTTCCTTGTAGAAACATTTAAGGGCAAAAGGATGCTTCTGGTTGAGTGTACAATCAATGGCGCCATGAGAAAAATCCGTTATGTTGTTATATAGGTGTATAGGAAAAGGATGTCAGGATTAAATTGGCGGTAAAACTTTGAAAAGGAAACGATCCGATCCCTATAACCGGTAATCTATAAGATTTAATTTTCTCAAAAAGTTTCTTTGTTGTTTTTCAACGGAAAAGCGGTAACCGGCAAAGACCCTGAACTTTCCATAGGAGTAGTTAAATGTGGTTCTGCTTTTATCATCGAAATGATAGAAATCAAACATTCCCATAGTTCCCCAAAAGAATTTTTCGTTGTCATAGCCCAATGCAATTCTCAGATTTTGCTTAGTCGAGAGTCTGAAATTACCTTCATACCGGGAATTATTTTCAGCAGTCGTGCTGGTTTTTGCAGTCCCTAATCCCTGAACCAGGGATAATGTGGCGTGAAATTTTTTCTTAATGATCAGGGTGTAGATATATCCCAGATTAAGTCCAAAGTTAAAAACAGTTCCATTTATAACATTTGAGGAAGGATTGAAATATTGGGAAAAGGATTCTGAAACCATGCTGTAACGGGCATTTACACCAAATACGGATAAATACCCCCCGCATAAAAATGATCCCGCGCTTTTCTTTTGACGTTCCGTAAAGGCAAAGGAACTTCGGTAAGAGAATTTTCTGTTATTAAAAAGATAATAGTGATTCAGACTCAAGGCGTAAACAAAGATATCAGGCCTGACGTCATAGGGCATCAATCGGGTATTAATAAAATTATCATACTTAGCTGAATTTTGTACATAAAAGCCCTGATACGTTTGTAAGGATGCATCGACAGTGGATTTCCGGCCATATAAATTGAACTGATAATCCTTATAATTCGTTTTGCCCTTTATTGCATTGTCTTTATTTGTTATTGATACACCCGAATTCACCAGGAAACTCGCGAATTTTGAGTTGATACTGATTCCGACATCATACTGACCATTCGGTTGAAACCTTAAAAAGTTGGATGAAACGCCGTCTGTAAGCCTGAAGTTAATGAAGCGGGTTGAAACAGGAATAGTAATAACCAATTTCCCTTTGTAAGAAGAATAATATCTTGGATCATGTGTGGGAGGCCGTTCTTTCATATAAATAAAAACGATACTGCGGTGTATCCACATCCACTTTTGTTTCAATGTGGCATGAGGAATATCCTTGACAGACCTTATTGTTTCAAATTTAATGATATCCTGAGCATAGCTAATCCTGACCGAAAAAACCAGGAATACTGCTAAAACCCAAAAGCTAAACTGCTCTCTCACTATCCTTTACGATGGAACAAATCTAAAGGACCTTCCAGCTTATAAATTTTCAACCCTGAGAGTGAGTTCCAACTAAAGGTAAAGGAAAAAAATTTGGACGTGGAAGCCTGAACTATTCTTGAGTCTGTAAACTCAGCATTCAGCATCGTTAAAAAACGTAACCAACGGTAAGCTGCAACCAGTTATTTTTATATCTCGGGGTACTTGAGGTTCCGTCCCCGTTGTTATTCTGAACGTCCCATCCGGCACGTCCTGAAATAAGCACCTGATTTAAGTTGAGATCAGCCCCGAAAGTAAGAGCAAATATGTTTTTCCTGAAATTATCATTGGAAATTTCCTTTTCCTGTACAAGGGTTATTGTATTATTTCTGTACTCATCCTTTGAACTGTGGAGATAACAGTATTGGGGCCCGCCGACAATAGACAGAAACTGGCTGGCCTTTATCTGGAGAAGCAGAGGAATTTCAATAAAGGTTGTGGTGCGTGTGAAATTATAAGTTCCCCCGAAATAATTTCCGGATGCAACAAATCCTTTTTGTGAATATAGAATTTCGGGTTGAAATCCCAGGAGCCTGTTGATCGGTATTTTAAAAAACGCTCCTCCAACAAATCCAATTTTATTATCCGCTACGAAATGGTCACCCTGTTCATCATAAACATTTGAATTATTGACGCCGGCCTTTAAGCCAAACTTAGCTTCTTCGCTTGTTTCCTGGGCATAACTATTAACAGTTACGGCGATAATCCCGATGATTAGTAGTATCTTTTTCATTTGTTTTATTTTTTTATGTTAATCATTCATAGTCATTAAGACCGGACAGAGTCCTTCCGTATCAATTAAATTAAAGGCGGTTGCTGAAACCTGCTGGAATATTTTGGAATTTTTATTGGTTTTTCTAACCTTTTAACTCTTCCCCGAGTATCTTTTTCCTTTTGCCTTCGGCAACTCCGAAACTTATGTAGAAGCTGATGCGACTATTATGTAATGGCAAAATTGAATGATTCCGTTTGCATAAATGTTACGCAACTTTAACTTTATGTTACATTATTCACACGCCAAACTTTTTGAATTTCAGCCACTTCACCATTTTAGAGGGATTATGGTCAAATCAAAAAAATAACTTAGTCTATACTACCTACAAAAGGTGACTTTGAATAATGATAACTCTGAGAGAAAATGAAGCGGTAAATTCTAATTCTTAAAAGCAAGTATAAGGCGACTACAGAATTTTATAGCCGGGTAATTGACAGCTTGCAGGATTATTCAATATTTACATTTAGATAAAGACTTTATAATTAATAGCTGGAACTCAGGATCGGCAAAAATATAACCCCAGTATCTTCTATCTTAATTATCATTTTGTCATTCTTACTTTTTGCCAAAATTGCTCCATAGAAAAGACCACGCAGATCAGATTGTGTTTGATCAAAGCGCATGAGCCCTGCTTGATTAAGAAGAGAATCTATCGAGGTTTTAATTTCGCGAACTTTATCCTGCAAGACAGGATCATCTTTAAACCAATCGAATAAGAGGCTACTTAAGTATAAGTTCAGAACCATACTTTCGCGATGAAACCAATCCGGTATGCTCACATTCATCCCATGGCAACAAGATTTCCGGGAAATTTGAGAACCCTGTGAGTTGTCAACTAATTTTATATTTTTGAACCGGAGAATTAATGATACCTTACCGGCCGGGGCTACATATTTTAGCTGAATTTACAACCACAAGGAATGCTTATCTTTCGGCTTGCGACGCTTGCAGGGATCTTTTTGACAACCTAATACATGCTCTTGAGCTGCAAAAGATTGGAGAAGTTTACCATTCGTTTGAAGGCGGGGGTTTTACAGCAGTGGTATGCCTTACCGAATCGCACCTGTCTATACATACATGGCCGGAATATGGATTAGCCACTTTCGATATTTTTTTATCAAATTATCAAAAGGACAATTCTGAAAAGGTGAGGGAATTCTATTCCGCTGTCCTGACTTTTTTTGAAGGAGTTGAAATTAAAAAAACGGAGGTATTCAGGTAATTTATGACAGACATTGTTCCAGCATCATTCCCCGAACCCCAGGAAGTTGTATGCCCCAACTGCAAGAATCCCATCACTCTTTTTGATCCTGACGGAACTGAATTTTGTGTTTGTTCTTCCTGCCATCTGTATATAACATTTAATAAAAGTAATTATCCCGTTTCAGTGGGCAAGGTCTACGAGCCCGTAAAGGAGCGCCTTATTCCGCTTGGTGCTGAAGGAAGGCTGTTGGATCATACCTTTAAAGTGGTTGCCTGCCTCGAAAAAAAAGAAGAGGGTAAAGCCTATGCATGGACTGAATACATGCTTTATAATTTTGAAAAGGGTTATGCTGTCCTTTCAGTTTACGATGGGCACTGGAACCTGGTCACCGGTGTTGAATTTCATCCGAAGCTCAAGCGACTGCGGAGCAGATCAAAGCTTCTCACTTTTCAAAAGGAAGAATACGACCTTTTTAACACTTATTCGCCTGAAGTGATAAGCCTTGCCGGGGAATTAAGGTGGGATGTCTTAAAAGATAATCTTACGATTTCTGAATTTATCGCGCCCCCTTTAATGATTTTCAGAGAGGAAAAAGCCCGGGAAGAGCCTGAGTTTTTTTTAGGGAGATACATAGAACCCGTTGAAATAGCAGATGCATTTAAACTCGACCTGAAATTATTCCCGCCAAAAAAGGGAATCGGAGCTAACCAGGTATCCCGCTTTGCGGGCCAAATGAAAGATTTATGGCCTGTAGCAAGGTATTTTATCATCGCCATGGTTGTGATTCAGGGCCTTATTATGATACTTAAACCGGAAACGGAAGCCATTAACCTGTCCCGGGAGGCCATACCTTCTTCAACGGGATCATTTAAGACGGGGAGCTTTACAGTTGATGATGAGCATTCCGCACTGGAAATAGAGCTTTATTCAGATATTTATAATAATTGGCTGGAAGCAACCAGTGTATTGGTTAATGAAAAAACCAATCAGACCTGGGAAGTTACCCAGGGAATCGAATATTATTCAGGATATGAAGATGGTGAGAGATGGAGCGAGGGATCCACCGAAACATCCGTCCTGCTTTCATCCATACCCGCAGGAACGTACCATTTAAATATTTATCCCGCTACAGGCGAAGAGTTTCCCAAGAATTTTAATATGCGGGTAACGCTAAATGCGACGCTGTGGAGAAATTTATTATGCACCATTCTGTTAGTTCTTATTTATCCTTTATTTGCATGGTACATGGCCCGGAGGTTTGAGAAAAAACGGTGGCTCAACAGTGATTTTTCACCTTATTGGTAACAGAATGAAAAAGTTAAAATCAAAACAGATATATCTGATAATAGGCATTTTGCTTACAGGATTTTTCGCCTATGCCGGATTTACAGGTATGGGGTATTGGCAGGGCAAAGTGGAAAGGGACGGAGGAAATACTTCCCACAGATCCGGCAGAACCATTCATGGATTTTATCATAAATAACATTTATATATCATGAGCTTAAATGAACTGATCAATTACAAGTATATCGTAGCCTCGGTATTATACTCGGTTATTGGTATCCTGATCCTGTTAACAGCCTTCTGGATCATTGAAAAAATAACGCCTGAAAACCTCTGGAAGGAAATTATTGAAAAGCATAATGTAGCTCTCGCTATCGTATGCGCGGCGTTTATGATAGCTGTAGCTATTATTATAAGCTCTGCCATTCACGGGTAATATGAATAAAAAGCTGCATGTTCTTTTACTGATCTCGGTATTTGCTGTAGCTACCTGCGGGTTAATTTATGAGCTGATTGCCGGTACGCTCGCCAGTTACCTGCTCGGGGATTCCGTCACGCAGTTTTCCACTATCATCGGGGGATACCTCTTTTCCATGGGCATAGGATCATGGATTTCCCGGTATTTTGAAAAAGATATCGTTTCCCGGTTTATTCAGTTGGAGATCCTTGTAGGGGTAGTCGGGGGTACAAGTTCATCCATCCTGTTTCTGCTATTTGAAAGCGTATCCTCTTTCCGGATAATTCTTTACAGCCTGGTAGGTCTTACAGGTATTCTCGTTGGCCTTGAGATCCCTTTGCTTATGCGGATTCTCAAAGACAGGTATGAATTTAAAGATCTTGTTTCCAAAGTTTTTACCTTCGATTATATCGGCGCGTTGCTGGCTTCCCTTCTTTTTCCTCTTTTGCTTTTTCCGTACCTGGGATTGGTAAAGACATCCTACCTGGTAGGTATTCTCAATGTGGGCGTAGCTTTAATTGTATGTATTAATTTTAAAAATGAGATCAGAGCCGGTGCATATTTACAAACAACCTCTGTGGTGTGCATTTTGGGGCTGATGGTGGGTTTTGTATACGCCGACAGGATCACGGGTTTTGCTGAGAGCCTGAGTTACAGCGATACTGTAATTTATTCCAAAAGCACCCCGTATCAGCGCATCGTATTAACTAAAAAGGGCAAATTGATCCGGTTGTTTTTAAATGGAAATTTGCAATTCAGCTCCGATGATGAATACCGTTACCATGAGGCTCTTGTACATCCCGGATTACAATCCCTGCCCGGTGCAGGCAAGGTTTTAGTAATGGGAGGCGGCGACGGATTAGCCGTTCGCGAGATTTTGCGCTACCCACAGATAAAATCCATACACCTGGTAGATCTCGATAAGGGCATGACGGATCTGTTCAAATCCAACAGCATGCTGCTTAGCTTAAATAAAAATGCATTGTTATCGCCCAAAGTAAAAATTATTAATAAGGATGCATTCAGATGGTTACAGGAGCAAAGCTCACAATACGATTTTATTGTAATTGATTTCCCCGATCCCTCCAATTACTCTGTCGGTAAGCTTTACACCAATTCATTTTATAAGCTGGTGAAAAAAAGCCTGGCGCCCAACGGTATTATGGTTGTGCAGTCTACCTCGCCTTATGTAGCGCCCAAGTCATTCTGGACGGTGGATACAACTCTGCGGTCAGTTGGTTTCCATACGATTCCCTATCATAATTATGTTCCCTCATTTGGCGAATGGGGTTATATAATGGCTACAAATACGGGTTCATACAAAGCGCCGGCACATTATCTACCGGGCCTCAGATTTATTTCGCAGGGAAGTATGCAGCAAATGTTGTTTTTCCCGGAAGACATGAAAAAAGTTGCAACGGATATAAACAGGCTTAATAACCAGGCATTAGTGCGATATTTTGAAGAAGAATGGGCCAATGTTCTATAAATAACCCGGGAGTATGAAAAGCATGGGCCGCCGGTTGTTTTTGTTCCGCGCCGGCATTATTACTTTGGGTATTTTTCTCAGCGGTTGTTTGCGCAAAGCAAGCCTCTCCGGCAAATATTCACATATTACCGGTTCTTTAAAGGGGCCGGATTCAAAGGCCGGGCATATAATGAGGGATAGGACGCCTCTTCCGCAACCTGCTGACGAACACTTTGTAAAAACCCTGATCATTGGAAGCGGAGTTTCCGGCTTATCTGCAGCGAGGTGGCTGCAAAAGCAGGGGCATACAGATTTTGAGATCCTAGAGCTTGAAAACCATATCGGGGGCAATTCCCATTCGGCGGGGAATGCTGTTTCCTCTTACCCTTTAGGGGCCCATTATATTCCCATTGTAAATAATGGCGATGAATTAATGGTTGACTTCCTGGAAGAGGCGGGTGTAATTACCCATTTCGAAAATGGGCTTCCATTTTACAACGAAGATTATTTATGCTTTGATCCAAAAGAACGCCTGCTTATCAACGGGCATTGGCAGGAGACCCTCGTTCCTGAATTTGGGTTGGAAGAAGCTGACAAGGCTCAGATGAAAAAATTCTTCGGGGAAATGGAGGAATTAAAACTCTTAAAGGGGAAGGACCAAAAATATGCTTTTGATATTCCCCTGGATAAGAGCTCGGCGGATACTGCTTTTTTGGATCCGGATAAAATTTCTTTTAAAGCATATCTTCAGGAAAAAGGCTATACATCACCCTACCTGCTCTGGTATGTGGATTATTGCTGCAAAGATGATTATGGCAGATTATCCGGAGATGTATCTGCCTGGGCCGGGCTCCATTACTTTGCTTCGCGAAAGGGTAAAGCTGCGAATGCAGAAAGCACGGCAGTGCTTACCTGGCCGGAGGGAAATGGATGGCTGGTGAAAAAGCTGGCTGATAAAACCCGGGACCATATTCGGAAGGATTGTATGTGTTACAGTATTTCTTACCCACAGAACGGAGAACACCTTATAGCCGAAGTGCTGAATACGAAAACAGGGAATACAAGCCGTATTAAAGCCGAAAAAATCATTCTGGCAACCCCACAATTCATCAATCAAAAAATTATAAATATACCGGTATCCCGCGGATTTAATCAGAGTGCGATGCAATACTCACCCTGGTTTGTGGCCAATATCACCATAAATGGTATACCTCCCTCTATAGGCCCTGACCTTTGCTGGGATAATGTGGCATATAATAAACCTTCCCTGGGATACATCAATTCATCGCACCAGCATTTAAGTACGGATGGAACTAAAAAAGTGCTGACCTGGTATTTGCCCCTGTGCAATCAGGAAGTTCGTTTAGCACGGCTCGCCGCTTATACCCGTACCTATGAGCAATGGCTTGATATTCTTATTCCCGAATTGGAATATATGCATCCGGGTATTACTTCTAATATTGAAAATGTGGATGCCTGGGTTTGGGGGCACGGGATGATCGGGCCAACAGTAGGCTATATATGGGGAAACGACAGGAAAAAGGCTCAGAAGACTCCGGATAATAAACTGTTTTTTGCCCATAGCGATTTAAGCGGTATCTCCGTGTTTGAAGAAGCCTTTCACCAGGGAATTAAAGCAGCTACAGAGGTTATTTCATCTTATAAAAATGATGCAGGTTTATAAACAACCGTGGCTTTACACCTTAAAGATAGACGGCTTGTTTATTCTTTTACCACCCTTTTTAGCTTTGCTTTTAGTTATTGGATTCCCGTCAACATTTCAATCGTCTGCCCAAATGGATCCGGTATTCTGGCTTATACTCATAGTTTTTATAGATGTTGCCCATGTATACAGCACGTTGTACCGAACCTATTTTAACCCCGACAAAAACAAGCTGGGTTCGCTCCTCGTAAGCATCCCCTTACTTTGTTACATAGCGGGCGTATTGATTCACAGCCTCGATTCGAGTTTGTTCTGGCGTCTTCTGGCTTATCTGGCCGTATTTCACTTTATCCGTCAGCAGTACGGATTTATGCGCCTTTACTCCCGCAAGGAAACGTCAAACCGGTTTTGTGTAATTCTCGACAAGGTCGCGATATATTCAGCTACTATTTATCCTATCGCATATTGGCATTTCGAAGGCAAAAGGAAATTTAACTGGTTCATCGAAAACGATTTTATTGTTGTGCCTTTGCACGATGGGTTGCTCAAGGCATTATTTGCGATCTATTTATTAATTATCATCTCTTATGTGGTTAAGGAAGTTTTTATTTCAGTTAAAAAAGAACATTTCAATTTTCCCCGCAACCTGCTTATCGCAGGAACCTTCCTGTCGTGGTATTTTGGCATTGTATATTTCAATGGTGATCTCGCCTTTACAACACTGAATGTCATCTCCCATGGCATTCCCTATATGGCCCTGATCTGGATTATGGAGAAGAAAAAACAAAATGGGGTTAGCAAAGAGAGTGGTATTTTTCTAAAAATTGCCCTTGGCAGGTTTGGCCCCTTGCTGTTTATGATTACCTTAATCCTATTGGCCTATTTTGAAGAGGGGTTATGGGATGGATTTATATGGAAGGAGCACGGCTCTGTTTTTCATGTATTTGACCGGTTGCCGAAAATTGAGAGCCCACAGCTTCTATCATTAATTGTTCCTTTACTGGCATTACCTCAGTCAACACACTACGTTCTTGACGGCTTTATCTGGAGATCAAAAAAAATGGAAATGCAGTCTGAGGCAGTTGAAAGGAAATGGGATGGTTCATAGTATTCGCTGTTAACTTTAAATAGGGCCTGCCGGGAAAGTTTAGCGTGCGTGATATACGAGGAGGCAAGCAGAAGATGTATATGACGTACTTCGATCCGAAGCCGACGAAGTAGGGTGCGTGCGATAAACTAACGTTAAGTTTTGAGTTGAAATGCAAGGTTTTAAGAGATAGTCATATTTTTTGTTTGCACCGAGACTTTTCATTCTATCTGAAAAGTTCCGGTCGCACCTGATATTAAATGTTTCCCGGCAGGCCCTAAATAAGTTAGTCGGGAATGTTTAAACCCTTTTGACACAGTATCCGTCTTGAGTATATTTGATAAACATATATGAGAAAAATTTACAACCTGAGCGTAAGCATTTTAATGTTAGTTCTCTATTTTGGCCAAAGCATTACAGGCGCGGAGGCGGCAGTATGCAACTGGAAAAGCCGCAATGCCTCAACCATGTTCTGGGATAGCTGCAAAACCGGTAAAGGAAACAGGCTTGCCCTGAACGGCTCTATAAACTTTAGTAGCAGTGCATGCCTTAAGTATGAATGGAGTGTGAACGGGAACAGCGCCGGAACCGGAATGGTGATGAACTATCCGGTGCTGTCAAACGGAACCTACAGTATATGCGTGAAAGTGAGGGATACCTGCAATAATTGTGATACCACTTATTGTACCAGCAGGGACTTTACATGCGCGCCCAAAACCTTTTGTAATTTTAAATCAAGAACTCCTTTTACTTTCTTTTGGGACAGTTGCAATGGCAAAAAGAGCAAGTACCTTTTAAATGCCTATATTTCTTTTCACAGTTTTTATTGCCTGGGCTACGAGTGGAGCGTAAACGGGAAGTATGCCGGCAAGGGATTTAATATCAGTTACCCGGTTAGCAAAAACGGGACGTACAGGGTTTGTGTCAGGGTGAAAGATACATGCAGTAATTGCGATACAACTATTTGCCAGGACTGGACTTTTTACTGCAGTGGCGCCTCCTGTAACTGGAAAAGCCGCAAGCCGGTGTTTAAGGCCGGAGATACCTGCACCGCATCGAATTATAATGTAAAGGGAAGTTTGGACCTGGCCGGAAATAAAAATTGCTATACCTACAGATGGACCGTGGCGGGCAGTGACGGAGGCCTGACCAATACCATGACCTATTCGCTGGCTGACGGCAACTGGAACATTTGCCTTAAAGTGCAGGATACCTGCGGCAGCTGCGACACAACTTTTTGTAAGTATATTAAGGTAGATTGCAATGGCCCCGCCGGTTTGGAGCGCATAAACAGTATAAAATTGTTAAAGGTTTATCCAAATCCTGCAGAGGGAAATGTGAATATAGAATGGCCTGCTGAAAAAGCCGCCTATGATATCCAAAATACAAGCGGACAAACAGTGCAAAGCGGTTTCCTCGAAAAAGGCCTCAATAACTTCAACCTGAACAATTATACCGGAGGCCTCTACCTGATAAAGGTATACAGCGGGAATACTGTTTTGACGGGGAAAATATCGGTTCAAAGAAAATAAGTTTTTTAACTAATCAAAACGAGACCTATAAGGTTTCTAAAACCTTATAGGTCTCTTGTTCTATTACGCTATCGATCTAATTCTGTAAGTTAAATCGCTTTAAAATAAAACTAACCAAGTACATGGCTTCCCCTTATATTTGCTTTTAATCTTATGATTTTTAGCGATAGAAAAATTGCACTCGCTGTAATATGTTTTATTTCTTTTCTGCATGCTCATAGTCAGGAACATGATTTTAAATGGGTAAGTACTATAAGAAGCCAAAGTTCTCCTAAACTAATTTTCAATCCAACGGCGCATAACTTTGTATTTGATCCGGAAGGAAATATTTACCTCGTGGGATCATTTGAGGGCACGATTAGTTTCGGCAATGGTAAGTTTACTCTCCAGGCTCAGGATGTTAAGAATAAACACGAGAACTATATTGCAAAGTTTGATTCCTCCGGAAATATTTTGTGGGCGAAAGATATTGGCAGGTCGCGATACGATGGAAGGATCCTTATTGACATAGATTCAAAAGGCAACCTTCATATTGCAGGTGTTTTTTCAGGCAAAGTAGATTTTGATCCCGGTGCCGACACCTTTATGGCGGTCGCTAAATATACGGAGGACATGTTTCTGCTCACCCTTGACAGGAATGGAGAATTTAAAAATTTACTTTCTTATAATGGCTCTTCAACGCCCAGGGGTATTGAAGTAGACCTGTACGATAATATCATTCTGCAGGGCCAGTCGGGAAAAGAGGAAGATTTCGATCCTGGACCAGGTGTGGCTAAATTATCTGGTAATTCTCAACGATTTATTTTTAAACTCAGTTCTTCAGGAACTTTGGCCTGGCTAAAGGAATTCCCGTATCTCGTTATATCATCCCTTGGAATAGATTCCTCAGGGAATGTTTATTTAAACGGGAGTTTCCCTCCTAATGGTCCACTTGATTTTGATCCCGGCCCCGGTGTGTATACCTTAACAAATATAAATACGGTTACCTTTAGCCATTTTGTCTTAAAGCTGGATTCTTCGGGCAATTTTGTATGGGTAAGAAAAGTAGGAGGGGCACGGGATAATTATGGTACCAGCTTCCTCACTTTTATGGCTGTTGAAAAATCGGGGGATTTATTGATCACCGGATATTTTGAGGATAAACAGGATTTCAATCCTGGTACAGATACTTTTTATTTAACGGGTTTACCCAATGATAATCCATTTTGGGCAACAAGATATGTGTTAAAACTGGATCACCTTGGAAATTTCAGATGGGCAAAAAGATTGGATGGGTTGGCAGGACATAATGGAACACCCGTGAGTGTTGATTTATCGGGAAATGCTTACATATCAGGTAGCTTCAGAGGTGATGTTGATTTTGATCCGGGCCCGGGGATAAGTAAAATTACTTCAACCAAATCTATAATTCCTCCAAACACTAATTATACATATTCGCATGATGTTTTTCTTTTAAAACTGGATGGGGAGGGGAATTTTATGTGGGTTAATAAATGGGGTTCAAATAGTCATGACGCCGCAATTGAAATAGCTAACGGACCTTCAGGAGAAATCTATACTTTGGGATTATTTTCTGATACCACCAATGGGTCGAATCCTATAATTCGGGATTCCATAGATTTTGATCACGGTCCCGGTACCTATCAAGTAGGAGGTTATGGAACCTTTATTCACAAAATGAGTCAGGGAAGCTGTTCAAATCTTGCATTGGTCATTGATAGTTTCAGAAATATTTCCTGCGCGAAAGGTTCCGGGCTTATTTCTGCCAAAGTCCTTCATGGTAAGGGTCTTTACAATTATACATGGAATACTTCTCCTCCTATAAAGACTTCGAAAGTTACACCCGTTAAGGCAGGAATTTACGGACTGGAAGTAACAGATTCCAATGGATGCAGAAGAGCAACTTCGGTGCTGATGAGCGGCCCCTCCTATATTTCGGGATTTGATGTGAAAGTGAACGCTATGGCAGGTCGTATAAGACCTGGAAGAAAAGTCATGTTGCAAGTTGATGCATTGAATGATGGATGCACAGCGGTAAACAGCGATTTGAAAGTAGTGCTGGATACTCTTTTTACATATGTGCAGGCAATACCACCACCGGACGAAATTGTTGGTAACACACTCACCTGGAAGTTCAAACTTATCAACTATGAGGTTAAACCCGTAGCACCCATCATTTATGTAATTCCCGCTAAATCTCTCAATTCTGGCGACAGTTTAAGCGTTGATATTTCTATTTCTCCGTTTGGAGATAATAATCCTTTAAATAATAGTAAGCGTTATCGTTTTCCTGTGGCAAACTCTTTTGATCCGAACATTAAATCCGTTTACCCGAAAGGCGAATGCAAAGAGAAGTATGTGTTGAGGAACAAGCCCCTTACCTATACTATTCAGTTCCAAAATACCGGAACAGCCGAAGCAATTGATATTTACATTTTGGATACCCTCGACAAAAATCTGAAAATTAACAGTGTTCGTGTCGTTGGCCAAAGTCATCCCGGACTTGTTACGGAAGTGAATAAACAGGTAATCAAATTCAAATTCGATAATATCAATTTACCAGACAGTTCGTCGAATGAGCCCGGAAGCCATGGCTATGTTATCTTCGAAGTATTTCCGGATAGTTCTTTATCCAATGGCACACTCATAAATGGTAAAGCAGGTATTTACTTTGATTTTAATAAACCTGTTTTCACTAATACTGTTATAAATACCCTGACCAAATCTATTAATCCGTGCCAATTGGTAGGGATAAAATCCATTCCGGGTCAATTGGTTTTTAAAATTTATCCCAATCCCAATAACGGGGTATTTATTGTTGAAGCACCAAATGTGGAGGAAGTAAGAGTTTACAATATATACGGTAAGTTATTATTCAAAAAGCATCCCGAAAGTGAGGAGATAATTGATATCTCAACATACCCGGACGGGGTTTATATAGTGGAAGTAAATGCTCAAAAACTAAAAGTGTTAAAGTCCCAATAGAATTAAGGGAGGAAGTATCGTATTGCTGCATTCTTAGGCACGACATTTCCTTTATTTGAGTATCTTTAAATCTAAAGGTCCATTGCTCTGACCTTCATTGTGTTCGCGGAGCCTTATCTCAGGTTGAGTGGTAAATCCTTTATAGAAAATACCGGAAGTAATACTCCTGATAATACACATATAAAACATTGCCTTAAAAACAAGAAATCCATAGTGTGAACGGGAGGACACTTGCGATCAAACTTTTGTGGGAAAATTTTGTACACCTGATTGAATTCTATTCAACAATTAAAGTATTGCTCTGAACCCAAAATTATTAACGGTGATTATTCGGACGCAATGAGTAAATTTACAACTTAACTTGCTGTGCTAATGGATAGTACTTATTCTGCGGGTAAAAAACCTATTCCTGATTTTTTATGAGGGATGCATCACAACTTTATATGTTTGCCATTATGCCACCTCCTGAATTATCGGCGATAATTCACAATGAGAGACTTATATTTTCTAAGAACTTTAACACTTTAGAAGCACTAAAACCGCCCGTGCATATCACCCTATTTCCTCCATTTAAAATAATCTCTTCTCATGCGAAAGAATTTGAAAGGAATATTCTTAATATCCAAGATTGGGCTGAACATGAAATAGCATTCAATATACATCTGAACAACTACAACTATTTTGACAATAGAAACAAACCGGTACTTTTTATTGAAGTGGTAAGAAATGAACAACTATTGAAATTACATAAAGGCTTTAGGAAAGAACTGAAAAAATACTTAGTTTTAAAAGAGCAAAAAAGCCAGTTTAAGCCGCATATCACAATTGGTTACCGCGATATTAGCCCGGAGGTATTTCCTGCTATTAAGGCAGCTTATTCCCAAAGGGGCTTTAATGCATCTTTCAATTGCAACGCCTTCCATCTATGGAAGCACAATGGACAACATTGGACCATAGTTGTGCAATACTTGCTAAAAGGCATAAATAATCAGTTATCGTTATTTAGCAGTTAATGGAGATCGGGTATGTTGTGACCTTTTTGAATTGTTTATAATGATGTCCTCTATCTCACAGTTGAACTTAGTATAGAAAATGTCTTCTAAAGAATCCCAAGTTTCCGGCTCCAAATAATATACACGTAAAATATGCCTTTAAAACAAAAAATCCCCTCGTGTGAACGAGAGGACTCTTGCGGGTCGGACGGGACTCGAACACCGTCTCGCCTTTGGCGAGATGACAGGTCGGTATTCTAACCCGCTCAATTTTTATTTTTATACTTAGAAATCAGTATACTGAGATAATTGGTATTATATTTCTTTATCTGCCTTTCCCGGATCAATGCCTCGCGTTTTGTCGTAAATTCTTCGAGATACACCAATTCCCATGGGCCTTTTCCTCTTGTAAAATTGCTTTGTCCTTCATTGTGTTCGCGGAGCCTTATTTCAGGTTGAGTGGTAAATCCTTTATAGAAAATACCGGAAGTAATACTCCTGATAATATACACGTAAAACATGCCTTTAAAACAAAAAATCCCCTCGTGTGAACGAGAGGACTCTTGCGGGTCGGACGGGACTCGAACACCGTCTCGCCTTTGGCGAGATGACAGGTCGGTATTCTAACCCGCTCAATTTTTATTTTTATACTTAGAAATCAGTATACTGAGATAATTGGTATTATATTTCTTTATCTGCCTTTCCCGGATCAATGCCTCGCGTTTTGTCGTAAATTCTTCGAGATACACCAATTCCCATGGGCCTTTTCCTCTTGTAAAATTGCTTTGTCCTTCATTGTGTTCGCGGAGCCTTATTTCAGGTTGAGTGGTAAATCCTTTATAGAAAATACCGGAAGTAATACTCCTGATAATATACACGTAAAACATGCCTTTAAAACAAAAAATCCCCTCGTGTGAACGAGAGGACTCTTGCGGGTCGGACGGGACTCGAACCCGCGACCTCCGCCGTGACAGGGCGGCATTCTAACCAGCTGAACTACCGACCCGGGTAATTCGGAGTGCAAAAATAGATTTATTTTTTACAATGGCAACAAACGAAATAGATTATTTGAGAAATTCATTCCCGATCCGAAAAATTATCACAGACACTGAAGTTTGAGGATAAGTCCTGCTCAGAAAATACTAAAGCGCACATATCCACGCTGAATAAAATATTCCGGCAAATTCATGAGTTCACATTTGTAATCCTCACAAAAAAAATCCCGATATCGCCTGAGGCGATACCGGGATTTTATAAAAGAGGATGAACTCTAAAAATTAGTTCTGTACTTCAAAACGCAGGATGCTTATTTTTCCTTTGTCATCGGAGAGTTTGACGGTGTAAACGCCTACTGCTAAGTTATGTTCGGTGATGGTAACAGAGTTATTAAATTGAACTCCGGCCATTACAAGTCTTCCGGCCTGATCGTAAATATTCATTTCCACCTGGTTTCCGCGGCTTACTTCCACGGTAAATGCACCTTTGGTCGGACTTGGATAAATACTGGCTGCAAACTCGTTTCTGTGGATGGAACCCACGGAAGTTGCATCATAGAGAGTAATGGCAGAAGAAGCAGGATTTCCGGGACAGCCTGCAGAAGAAGTTTCCGTTACGCTGATATTTCCGGTAACTCCGGTTGCATTCCAGATTACTTGAACCATGTTGGCTCCGTTGGAGAGCAGGGTTCCGTTGACAACAACCCAGTTGTAGGAAGACCCTTGAGTGAAAGGAACGCTGTAGGTCTGCTTGCTTTTCTGAGGAGCAGTGGTTGGACCGGTAATGGTTAAGTTGGCAGGAGAACCCAGCACTTTCACCATATAATAAGCAGAATCTTTACAGCCTGCGGAGGTGGTAACGGTTAAGCTCACGCGGTAATTACCCGCTGTTGCGTAGGTTTTGGAAGCGTTGGCGGAAGTAGCGGTAGAACCGTCTCCCAGTTTCCATGCGCTGGTAAATACCGCTCCGGAAGAAGTATTGGTAAAGTTAAATGCATTTCCGTTTAAGCATTGAATGGTGGAAGAGGGGGTAAAGGAAGCGCTTGGAGAAGGATTGACGGTGACAGTCCTGGTGATATTGTCAGAGCAACCGAAGTCGGAAGAAACGGTGAGCTTGACGTTATATGTTCCGGGAGCATCATAACGGTGAATAAAAAACAAGCCTCCGGTAGAACCGCCATTTTCCCATAGCCGGGTTAGTGACGACCCATCGCTGATCGTGGAGTTATCGCTGAAATTAAACAGGTTTCCGTTTAAGCACTGGGTTGGATTGTTGATATTAAAATTAGCCACCGGTTTGGGACGAACCATCATCACATCCATAGCCGAATCCTTGCAGCCGTTGTTACCGGTAACAACAAGTTTTACGTTGTAGCTTCCCGAAGTGGCGTAGTTTTTAACAGGATTGGCAAGCGAAGAATTGGATCCATCCCCAAAAGCCCAGTTTCTTGTAAAGCTTCCCGAAGAAATAGAAGAATTATCGGTAAAGACAAAAGAATTGGTGTTTACACACTGCGAAGGATTGTTCACGCTAAAGCTTGCTTTGGGTGCTGCAAAAACATTCACCGTTTTGGTAACCGAGGCAATACATCCGTTGATGGATTCTACGTTGAGGGTTACATTGTAAATCCCTGATTTAGCGTAATTGTATAATGGACTTGCGGAGTTGGAGCTGTTTCCATCCCCAAACTGCCAGAACACATCGCTTGCTCCGGTGGAAGAATTGGTAAACTGTACCGCCTGACCGATACACCGATCGGTAGCGGTAAAGTTGGCTGTAGGAGCAGGATATACAGTAACAGGCAAAGTGATCACATCCGTGCAATTGTTGGAATTGGTAACGGTGAGTTTTACGTTGTAAACTCCTGCAGCGCTGTAAGTATGAGTAGGCGACATGGAAGTTGAATTTCCCGCATCCCCGAAATCCCAGCTATAAGAAACTCCTCCCGTGGAGGTGTTGTTAAAAGTAGCTGCCAGACCCTGACAGACAGGAGCCGCATTGAAATTGGCAACAGGTTTTGGATAAACGGTAACGGTAGCGGTATTCGTATTTACACAACCCTTATCGGTGGTTACTGATAGGGTAACGGTGTAAGTACCCGCTGAAGGATAGGTGTAAACAGGGCTTACCGAACTTGAGGTAGCTCCGTTTCCAAAACTCCACTGATGGGTCATGGTTCCGGAAGAAAGAGAAGAAGTATTGGTAAAGGTGGCTCCTGTTCCTACACAGAAATTACCGGGACTGGTAAAGGAAGCCGTTGCCCTTGGATAAACCACAACATTGGAAGTGGTGGTATCCATACATCCGTTTAGGGAAGTTACGATCAAACGAACAGAATAGGTTCCTGCACTTGAATAAGCCTTGGAAGGATTAGCCAGGGAAGAACCTGTAGCATCTCCGAAAGTCCAGGCATGCGCCACAGCGCCAGCCGAATTGGTGGCAAAGCTCAAATTATCGTTAGTGCAACCATTGTTCACACTGAAAGAAGCAACCGGTCTTGGCCAGACAGTAACTGTGCGGATCGTGGAATCCTTACAACCGTTTGAACTGGAAGAAACCAGTTTAACATTGAAGTTACCTGTGGTGGTGTAAATATTGGTCGGGCTGGTCAGGGTACTGGTGTTTCCGTTTCCGAAAGTCCAGCGGTAGGTAGCACCTCCTGCAGTGGTATTGGTAAAAGATACCTGACCACCCCTGCAAACAGGGTTGGGACTTGCAGTAAAGGAAACAGTTGGATTGGAGAATACAGTTACCGATTTAATCAAAGAATCTTTACAACCGTTGGAGCTTACGGCAACCAGCTTGACGTTATAGGTTCCCGAAGCGGGATACACATAATTGGGTGAAGTACCGGCACTGGTCTGACCATTTCCAAAATCCCATACATAAGAGCTTGCTCCTGTGGTTTGATTGGTAAAGCTGATGGCTGTTCCCAGGCACTGGTTGGTGGCTGCAAAACCAACTGTGGGCTTGGCAAAAACAACAACGGACCTGGTCACAGAATCTTTACAGCCAAAGGAATTGGTAATGGAAAGCTTCACATTGTAGGTGCCCGAAGCAGAATATGATTTTGAAGGACTAGCAAGTGAAGAAGTGGTGGCATCTCCAAAATTCCACAAATTGGTGGAAGCGCCCGAAGAAGTATTGCTAAAAGCAATGGAAGTTCCGATACAGGCATTGGAAGCTGTAAATCCGGCGGTAGGACTTCCGTTAACCGTATACGACTGACTGGTGCTGTTGGTACAACCGTTGGAAGTAGTGGCAGTAAGAGTGACGGTATAGGTTCCGGCAGTAGGATACGTATAGGTCGGGTTGGTCAAAGCAGAAGAATTTCCGTTTCCAAAGTTCCAGCTATAGGTAGAAGCACCTGTGGAAGTATTGGTGAAAGAAGATAGCGTTCCACGGCAGACATTGGAAGTGGTAAATCCTGCAACAGGATTGGAATACACATTCACCGAACTGATCATGGAATCTCTGCAGCCGTTGGCAGAAAGAACCACCAACTTAACGGAATAAGCTCCCGCTGAAGAATAAGTATGAGTCGGGTTTACATTGGTAGAAGAAGTGGCATCTCCAAAATCCCAGCTATACGAAACTGCACCGCTCGAAGAATTGCTGAACGAAGTGGCAAATCCCACACAGTTGTTGGCAGCAGAGAATCCTGCAACAGGTTTGGCAAAGACGGAAACTGTTTTTACAACCGAATCTTTACAACCGAAAGAGGAAGTTGAAACCAGTTTTACACTGTAGTTTCCTGGAGCGCTATACGTCTTGGTAAAGCTGGAAGAAGTGGTTGAACTCGTGGTTGCATCCCCGAAACTCCATGCAAGCGTGCTGAAATTGGTCGAACTGTTGGTAAAGCTTGTAGCCAGAGGGAAGCAATTGTTGGTTGCTGTAAACGATGGAACCGAACGGATATTAAATACCACCGACTTGGTGATCGAATCTTTGTATCCTCCGGGGAATGAAAGCTTAAACTTCACATTGTAGGTTCCTGAACTGTTGTAATGATGACGTGCATTGCGAACGGTTGAAGTGGTTCCGTCTCCAAAATTCCACAGATAGGAAATTCCTGAGCTGGATCCGCAGGCATATACAGTCTGATCGGAGAAGATCACCGAATCTCCCTGGCATTTTAAAGTAAAGGCAAAAGCAGGAATAGGAGTGGTAGCGACCAAAACGGATTTGGTCAGTGAATCTTTACATCCCAGATTGCTGGTAGCGGTAAGCATTACAGAATAGGTACCGCTGGAAGTGTATGTTTTATTGGGAACACTCGATGTAGAGGTGGTTCCGTCTCCAAAGTTCCACAGGTAAGTCAAAGTTCCTGAAGAGATGGAGGAACTGTTGGTAAGTGGCATCTGATCATTAAAGCAATGATCGGTTGCAGTGAATGAAACAGTGGGTTTTGGATTGGTACGTATCTTCAAGGCATTGCTGGTTCCGCTTGGGCAACCGCTGCTTTGAGCCAGTCTTTGGAAATAGGTGGTAACGCTTAAAGCAGAAGGAGCAAAACCCGATGAAGTGGCGCCTGAAATATTGCTCCAGTTGATACTGTCTGTTGAAGACTGCCATTGAAAACTGTAGGTTCCGGGTCCTCCTGTCGGAGCTGATACCTGGGTTAAAGCTGCAGGTGTGTTTCCTACGCAAATAGTCTGGCCGCTTGCAATGGTTCCTCCTGTAATTGGAGCAAACAATTTGATCTTAACCGCATTGGTCATCAGCGGAGTGCAAGCTCCGGAAGTGACAGTAACTCTGTAAAAAGTAGCAACTGAAAGTCCGGAAGGAGTAAAGCTCGAAGAAGTCTGACCGGAGATATTGCTCCAGTTCACGGAATCCGTTGACATCTGCCACTGATACGTATAGGTTCCGAAAGCGCCGGTTGGTGCGGTACTAAAAGTAAGGGCAGAACCCGTTCCACCTATACAAATAGTCTGGCCTGAACCGATCACACCCGGATTTAAAACAGTATTCACAGTGATTTTAACCACATTGCTGTTAGCTGGCCCGCAACCCGAAGTGGTTTTTGCAGACCTGCGGTAATACATCGTTGTACTGAGTGTACCCGGCTGATAGGTGAGCGAAGTGGCTCCGCTTATATCGGTGAAAGTGACATTATCGGAAGATTGCTGCCACTGATAGGTATAGGGAGAAAGGCTTCCCGAAGCAGAACTGGTGCTGGTCAAAAGAGCGGGAGCGGAATTAAAGCAGATCGTCTGATCCGTTCCCACAACACCTGCAACCAGGTTACTTAAAATGGATATGGCTTTCGTAGCGCTATCGGTGCAACCGCTATTGGAAGTGGAGATAATTTTAACATTGTAAGAAGTACCGGCTCCTGCATACGCATGAGTTGTGGTATTGCCGCTTCCGTTACTGCCATCCCCGAATCTCCAGGTATTGGAAGTGATGGTTCCTCCTGATACGGTTGAAGTGGAAGTGAAGCCTGTTGTTCTGCCCGCACACGTATCCGTGTAAGTGAACGCTGGTTTGGGCAATGGAAGAAGAGTGATAGTTGCAGAAGTGGTGTCGTTGCTTTTTGATCCGTCACCACTTAAACTGGTAAAAGATTTAAGAGTATACGTCCCGCCTGCAGAAGAATTGAATGTTCCTGTAAAAGTATGGGAAGCGGAAGCTCCCGGATTAAGTGGCCCTGCCAAAGTACCTGAAAAGTTAAAGGTAGCGCTTCCGGTTCCGGTTACACTGATCGGGATGTTGCTTTGTGCTTTTAAACCAAAATTCTTAACAGTGACAGTGATTGATGTTGAAGCTTTACCACAACTGTTGTTGGCAGGAGCTGTGATCGCCGTAACTCCCAAATCGCTCAGCGACACTTCGCTCGATCCGATGGTAGGAGTGCTGGCATCTCTAACTACATTATCAAAGTCCGTTGTAACTCCGGAAATAGGAATTCCTTTTCCTGCTACCAAAGATGCTTCGCTATTGCTTTTTATCAGACTAAGATTTCCTGTCGCGGTATTTTGAAATAAATTGGCAGGGTTGACCTGGCCTCCGGATGTTCCGGTTTCCATATAAATGGAGTTCAGATCAGAGCCTGAATTTAATTTCCAATCACTGAAGTTGTAATCGGAAATATTCCAGAGACCCATGGGATAAGCAGAAGAATTAGCTAAGAAATTGTAATTGCTCGCATTGGCAAGCCAACCGGTCTGGAATGTGGTGATGATGTTCTGATTACCCATTGTGTAGTGTTTGCCGGTTCCTCCCTTGCGGTCGTTGATAAATATATTGTTCTTGGCATTTACAATAGAAGTATAGCTGGAAGAAACGAAGTTGTTTCCTCTCAGGTAACCATAGGATGACAAGGCTCCCGATGAAGCTGTTCCTCCGATATAAACAGAGTTGAAATAGGAGTTTACGATAAAATTACCGGAAGACTGATGCCAGATTCCTATGAACATCGGGCTGTTGTTTTGTCCGGTTCCCAATGAAATCTGATTGTTTTGCATGGTAACAACATTCTGAGGACTCGCGATATTGATCCCCACCGCAGTGGCAGGAGCATTGATATTCGTGTTAGTTGATAAATTGATAATATCAAATATTCTGTTGTTGGCAATCATAATATTGTTGCCGCTGGTAATTCCGATACCATTGGCGCTGGTTGCTACATTACCCGTGTTATTCGCCCTGATGCCCGAAATTGTGTTGTAGGAAATTACACCCCCTAAAGTGGAACCAATGCTTGAAATCCCTGATACCGCTGAGGGTGGAGAGATTGCGGTCGAAGAGCTGTTTACAGATAAATTGTAGATCGTATTGTTGGTGATGGTTGCAGTAGCGGTACCTATATTATAAATACCTTTTAAAGTAACTCCTGATTCCAGACCGGATGCAGCGTAATTCGCAATGATATTACTGTCAATTACTACCGTTGGCGCTACTGCCAGTGCAATTTGGGAATAAATACCCGAATTATTAGCCCCTGCCCCTGCGTATTGTATACTGTTGGCGACCGTTGTGGATCCAATAGTATTTTTTACCGCTGTGTTAACTCCATAAAACAAGGATATACCTAAAAATGAAGAGGCTACACCCGGAGTGCTGAAATTCATACCCTGTATTTTGTTCCCGCGGATATTACAGCCGTGCGCAGATTGTGTCAAAATACCGATAGATGCACCTGCGCCGGCAACAACAATGGAGTTGATGTCCGTAGGATGGCCGATCTGGTTATTAATAATATTGAAATTACCAATGGTTATAATGGCGATTCCAATAAATGCATTCGGAGATGCAACGTTGATCAACCGGATATTTTGAATGGTGTTGTTCGAGATATTACTTGGCAGGTCAGTGGAAGCCGAAGTGATGGAAATGCCTCGCAAACGATCGTTAATATTGGTAACCCATGGGGCTCCTCCACAATTTTTAGCGGATCCACCGATAAAATTGTTGCTTATGTTATGCCCGCCGGAATACGTTTGCACATCGAGGAAAATTCCATACTGAATAGTAAATGCGGCAAACGGCATGTTCCAGTAAAAACTGTTGGAAACCACGCTCCAGTTGTTACCGTTACCTGTATTTCCCAACCAAATGCCGTATTGCGAATAGTTGGTTATTTCATTTCCCATGATTACATTGGCAGTGTTTTCTTTGCCCTGATCTCCGAAACTGTGAATACCGATAGCCGGCACGCCCAGTGGTAAGACACCGGATTTATCGTATCCGAGTACGCAGTTGGAAACAGTGTCTCTGCTGTTGCCTTTCGCTCTGGTAGAAGTACCGAATTGAACAACACCGCAGGCGCCTTGAGCAACGGATGAATTGGAACTTTCCATATTCAGGTTGTTTAACCTGTTGTCTACCGCTTCATTGATGAATAAGAATACTGAGCCCGAAGTGCTTGAGTTTCTGAATCTCAGTTTTTTATCGGAGGATGTTCCGTTAAAGTCAGGAACACCGGTAAATTTAACTCTGTCAGCTCCGTCGAAACGGATCATTCCCAATCCGATATTTCCGGAAAGTAAGCGTTCTGTTGTTGTTAAAGAGTCGGGCTGGATGGTAACTGTATAGGTGCCGCTTCCGTTGTCACCCAATTGCTTTAATGCTACAATACCGGGTTCGGTGGTGTTAGAACTAATTACTGCTGTAACATTGCCATTTAAGGCAATACTGTTCAGATATTCAAATAAGCCGCCCGGTCCGGTGAGTGTAGGATACGTTTTACCGGTTCCCACTCTCAGTTTTGTTCCTGCCGCAAGTGCAGGTACCAGTTTATAGCTGTTGGGAACGGTTGGATGACTTGTAATTGTGTTAACGTCCGATGCAACTGCATAAAGGCCATTCGACATGATATTGCCGGCATTGTCCTGGGCAATTACATAATAGCGTATGGTATCTCCCAATGAAACACCACCCATAGTTGAATACGTTATATCGAAAGAAGCCACTGCATTTTTGGAAGATCCTGTTAAGGAGGTAGCGGCTGAAGAATACCAGGTCGAATTATTTTTTGAGAAGTAAATTCTGGGTATGGATGATCCGGTCATTGGAATCCCTGCGTTATCTGTAATGGACACATTGGCAAGAGTTTTTGTTCCGGATGTTGAGCTGCTGTTGTTGAGTTGATTATAGGAAATGGAAGGTGAAATAATGTCCGGTGAAAGAGTGTAATTTCCTGAGCTCGCTCCTATGTCAACGGGCGTTCTGGCTGATCGGTTGTTACCATCGAAGTCAACCGTGGTGGTAACATCTGTTGTTCCGTTCCCTTCAGCAGGGTTGGAGCTTGAAAGGTGAAGATCCACTGCCAGGGCTCTGCCGGTGGCATTCACAAATCCGGGGCTGCCGCTGCCGCTGTTCAGATCAAGGCCGGTTCCCATTTGCCAGCTTGAAGCTCCTTTCAGGTTGGTGTAATCAACGGTAGTTCCTGCCGTAATTCCACCGGTTCCGCTTGCCTGAAGAATATTATAATTGGAAACAATGTAGCTTGCACCGCCCAGTTTAAGCGCATAGTTTTTACCTGAAGCTGATCCGGTATTGCTGATGGCATTGACGAGAATGTTATTTTTAATCATAACCTGCGTGGAAGTGTTTTGATTTGGCGCGCTCGCAGGGATTGCCGGAGTACCGAATAGGGTATAGGCAGTTGGAATGGCCAGGGCGGCGGTTACGGATGATCCGCTGGATGGGGAACCACCAACATACAGACTGTTGTGGTAATACATTACCGGGACATTGTTATAACTCTGATAAATACCATAAATATTGTGAGGCCCGCTGAATCCATTTCCGGATGAGTCAATTCCGAGGCGTACCATGTTATTTTCCAGAAGAAGCCAGCCACCTGCTCCAACAGGAGCGACAGTACTGCTTCCGTTATTGCCTGCGGTTCCCGCTGTATATATACCATACATGGCTCCCACGCCTGTGGTGCTCAGCTTAAAGCTGTGAATAAAGTTGCGCGATATTGTGTTAAACACTGTGCCTGTAGCAATCGGGCTGCTGTTCGTGAGAAAATAGATCCCTGTGATACTAATGGCAGCGGAGGTTGAGCTGTTGTTATGGTTGAGCGAGTGGATGGTATTTCCTGTAATAATTAAATTGTTTACAGAGCCCGGATAACTTATTCCCATAATCGCGGAAGAAGTGGTTGATCCGCTCAAAGTACTCATGGAATTAAGGCTCGATATAGTGTTATTGGCTATTTTAAATCCGGATCCGCTGGGTATGAAAAGACCGATCATCTGCACTGCTGCAGGTGCGGAACTGGTGTATTGCAAATCGGAAATAGAGTTGTTTGAAAACTCTGAACCGGAGAGGTTACCTGTAACCATCATGCCGGCAATTCCAATATTTGTGGCATTTACGGCCGTTTGGGCAGTACCCGAAACCAGTCCCGAAATGGTATTTCCTTTAATAATGTTCACCCCGCTGGTTGTTACAATACCCACCATACAATGAGCTCCCACATTATCCGGGTTCTTCAGGTTTTGAACGGTGTTATTCAGAATATTTTGAATATTTCCTGAAGAGCCGATACCAATTCCAACTACGGCTGCTCCGGTTGTTGAACCGGTAGACCGGGATGTGGCAGTCAGATTTTTAACCACATTGTTGATCACATTTAATTCGAGCGTACCGGATGAAAGGATGATACCCCTTACGGCAGTGCTTGTATAAACGGTTCCTCCTGCAGCAGTGAGGTTTGCAACGGTATTGTTGGAAACGTTCAGCTTGTAGGCCGTTGTACTATTGATACCGATTAATCCGGCATCGCCGCTGGTTTGAATACTGTTGGAAGTGCTCGCATCTCCGACTTTATTTCCTATCACACTACCGACATCCACATGACCTCCGGTAATGTTTATCCCTGTGAACAAGGTGGCCAGCGTTCCCGTAGCTGTAAATGACAGGTTTTTAATGGTGTTGTTCTGAACCTGGGTAACGCTCTCGATACCCGCAGAAATATTTATACCATTAAATGCCACAAGACCTGAATTGGTCCATGCGGCCCCACCGCAACTCCCTGCACTTCCTCCGATAAAATTGCCGCTGATCGTATCGTTATTCGATATGATGCCCGGAATAAAATTGATGGCGGTTTGAGTAGCTGAGGCAGCAGTTGTGCTCGAGCGGTAGAAATGGTTGTTTAAAATTCTCCAGTTATTTCCGGCCCCGTTGGCAGCCACAGTAATTCCGGATGTGGTGAAATTGTTGAAATGACATTCGCGGATCGTGATGTTGTCATTTACCAGTAAAGGCAGCAAGGCAGTTGGAGTCTGCCCGAGAGATTGAATTGCATTGCCCAGGCCTGTACCGTTTATTGCCCGGATATGGCATCTTATAAAGCTATTGTTATCATTGCCCGTTGTAATCCCGGTGGCGCTTAATAATACAGCGGGAGGATTTGAAGGGGTTATAGATGTTGCTGCCTCAATCACGCAGTTTTCAAATGTATTGTTTACAGCATCATTTAATAGGGCTATGGATGCGTCCGCATTCGTGCATTTAATAAAAAGGAAGGTGTCGGCTGTGCTTCCGCTGGCCGGAATCCCGGTTATCTTAACCCTGTCAGCTCCGTTTAAGCGGATCATACCACTTGAACCGGAACCTGAAACTGTGCGCCGTGTTGCGGCTGAAGGGCGAATGGTCAAAGTATAATTACTTCCCCCCGTTTCAGTCCATTGATTCAGGGCAACAGCGCCGGTTTCAGACAAATCGCTCGTAATTTCAACAATTGTATTTCCCTGTAAACCGGAAGTATTAATAGCATTAAAAAGACCTGCCGAACCTGTTGCGGTTAAGCTGGTATAGGTTTGTCCTGTTCCCACATTGATCGTTGTAGACAGAGTTGCTGCTATTGTGTAGTTGAGAGGAGTTGTCGGGTCAGTAGAAATTGAAGTAACGCTTGAGGCGATAGCATACATAGGGTTTGAAACTACGTTTACGGCGCTGTCCTGGGCAACAAGGTAATAGTTTATCACATCAGTTGCGGAAACTCCTCCCATGGTGGAAGCGCTGATCGTAAAGCTCCAGGTCCCGTTCTGGCGATTGCCTGCAGTAAGCGTTCCGGCTGCAGAATAAAGCGTTCCGGAGCCCTTTTTATAATAAACCCTGGGTGCATTGCTGCTTGAAAATGGCAGGCCTGTGCCGTTGTCAATAATATTGGCGGTAAATGTACGGTCGCCCGTAGAAGTGGTATTTGTTAAAGGAGTAAGATTAATAATAGGGGGAAACTTGTCGTTTGCTTTGGTAAAATTTCCTGCGTCCGCTCCGATGTCAGTTGGGGTAAAGGAACTGCGCAATTGCCCGTCAAAATCATCTGTTACAACAGCAACTGTAGGATCCCCTGCATTTTCTGCAGGTGTGCTGGAGCTTAAATGTAAATCAACGGTAGAGCTTGTTCCGTTGGGAGTTAAGAAATTGGGATCCACCGTTCCGCTTTGTCCGTCCATCAGGAAAACGGAATTCCAGCCGCCGGAGCCTGTCAATGTGGTATATCCTGTAGTACCTACAATACCAATCGCGCCGCCTTTATTGGGTGCGTAAAGAATGTTATGGTTTGAGAGAATCCTGCCACTAACCGAAGTTACCCGGATACACGCATTAATTCCACCGCTGCTGTTGACAATTGCATTGTAGAAAATATTGTTTTTCATATTGACCAAATCCGGGGTGGCAATAGCGGAAAGAAAATCTATACAGGCCGTGTTGGTCGAGCCTGATGAAGAACCTGCGAGGTAAACGCTGTTGTTGTAATAATTGCTGGATGTGGTTGCCGCATGCACGATACCTTTAACATTGTAAGGCCCGGTTACAGCATTTCCGGTTGAGTCAATTCCCAGCCGGATCATGTTGTTTTGATAGGTAACTATACCGCTTCCGGCGTAAATCCCTGTCAGAATACCTACACCCGATGTTGCCAGCTTAAAGCTGTGAATAAAATTGTTATTAACCAGCGAATTATTGCCAAACGCCGAAGCATTTGTCATATAAATACCGGTAATGGTGGAGGCTGCTGAAGAGTTATAGTTATAAAAATTGTAAATCTTATTGCCTGTAACAATCTTGTTGACTGTAGCCGGAGTAATACTAATACCTAATATAGAAGTGAGCGTAGTGGTTGTGCTGCTGCTGTTTGAATACAGGTGGCGTATAATATTATTCTGGATATAAGTGAGGGTAGATGCAGTCTGAATTCCGATAATTTCCGATCCGGAAGATGCGGTGGCATTTACGTTCTCAATTGTATTGTTTTTAATAGTGGCAGGAAGGCCTGTATTATAATTTATACCAACTACTGCTGCACTGGTCGAGGTACCGGTGCTGGTACTTGTGGTGTTGATACCGCTAATAATATTATTGGAAATATCGGTGCTGCCTGAATTGATATAAATACCCTGTGCCTGGCTGGCTGCAGATCCTGTCGCGTTCAGGTTCCTGATTTCATTCCTGTCAATCACGCAGCCGTTGGTACCTGAGAGATAAATACCGGTAAGGGCTGATCCCGTGGTGACTCCTGTGCTCAGGGAGGAGTTTGCAAGACCGTTTATTTTATTCCCTTTAATTAAAGTAATTCCACCCGTGTTTACTATACCTGCAACGCATGTGGAAGCAGATGTGTTGGTATTGCTCAATGCTTCCGAATTGCCGTTACCGACAATATTATCCATTATTTGCTGGTTGGCTGAGCCGGACTGCATAGATATACCGAGCACGGAAGCTGCGCTGTTCGTACCGGTATTGCCTGAGTTGGTGCTCAGGCTTTTAATAGTATTGTTGTTGATATATACCGAAGAACCGCTTGTATTCACAATCCCCCGGATGGCCCCTGTGGTAAGGGATGAATTGTTTTGTGAAATATTGGCGATAGTATTATAACTGAATACCACATCATTGGCCGAAGCACCTGAAATCCCGATCAGAACGCTTCCTCCCGCACTGCTGATGCTGTTGGAGGCGGAAGCATGGCCGATCGTATTTCCCTTGCCTGCAGCGCCGCCCACTATCACGGATCCTCCCGTTGGATTGATCCCGGTGAAATTGGCTGTGGAACTGCTGCTGCTTAAATTGATATTTTGTATGATGTTGTTTTGAACAAGTGTCGGACTTCCCGGGTTACAGGTAACCAGGATACCGGTGAACGTAACGGCAGAGCTGTTGGTCCAGGCTGATCCGCCTGCATTGGCAGCCGATCCTCCGATAAAGTTTCCGCTTATGGTATTGCCCATCGAATTGGATGTTGTTCCCGGAACAAAGTTTATCGCGGTCATAGCAGTACTTGTTGAAGTTGCGCTATCGTAAAAACTGTTGTTGGAGATATTCCAGTTGGGGCCGTTTCCTACTGTGGCTGTAACATTCACCCCGAAACTGGTCCATGAATGTATCTCATTATTGAGAATGCTGTTATTGTCATTTTGCAGAAAAACGTTGGCAGTTCCGGTGGATGTAATGCCTGTGGCCAAAGTGGAGCTTGCCGCTTTGGTTATCATATTATTTGAAATAACGTTGCTGTCGTTTCCGAAAAACTTCGTGGTACCGCCTATAAAAATGGCTCCGCTTGCCGAGTTGGTGTTTGCTGAGCGGATATTGCAATAGCGGATCGTATTCCCGATCGCGTCGTTTTGAATCGTAAATACAGTACCGGCCGAGTTGGTATTGTGAATATGGAGCTGTCGGCTGGTTCCGCTTCCTCCGGCACGACCGTCGAAAGTTACTTTATAGGCATTATCGAGGATAAACAGGGCTGTTGCATTATTCCCCGAAATTATCAGATTGCTGGCCCCGCTGGCCGGGCGAATGATCAATTGTGAATTGGTGCCGTTGCAAAGGTTGGTTCTGAAATCGGGAATAGTGATGGGAAAAACTTCACTTGAGCTGGAATAAGAGCTTTGGAGCTCAAGAATTACATTTCCGCTGAATCCGACATTTTTGAAACTGTCGATGGCAGCTTTGATAGTGGCAAAATTTCCACTGGATCCAACCTGCAGGGTTCCTGAAAATCCGGAACAGGAGGCTGAAGTTTTAGAGCCTGTTACTCCGGAGGAAGTTCCCACAAAGCCTTCGGTAATGGGTGTAACACGGAACATATAGGCTGTTGCAGGGGTTAAGCCCGTGGCAGTATAGCTTGTGGTAAAAACAGTGCCCAGTGTTGTATAGGTAGTTCCCGAATTGGCTTTCCAGCACATTGGGATCCTAAGCTTAGAATTCCACGTGGACAAGTTGTCGCG